>Ga0105240_10004493_pt1 | contig 21214 bp, 17 predicted proteins | sample KBSC54metaG_FD_80426 | JGI IMG/M metagenome (GOLD analysis project Ga0105240, IMG submission 80426) | Corn rhizosphere microbial communities from Kellogg Biological Station, Michigan, USA - KBS C5-4 metaG | ecosystem: Host-associated > Plants > Roots > Rhizosphere > Soil | place: Michigan, USA... | reverse complement strand
TGGTTGCTAGAGATCTTCGCGCCGGATCGGAGCGAACCTGTGCGAAGAGAAACGACAACGAAACCAGATGCAAAAAGTCGCCGTAACGGCGATTCACACTTGCTAAGCGGGTTTGATAGTAGCACGGATGCACGACGCGATTTCAAGTGATTCGGCGACAAAAATATCCTTTGCACCATTCCTTGTGAAGGGCAGCAGACGGCGTTGTAACCGCTGCCATGTCAGCAGTTGGAGATAGCTGACCGAGCGCGTGGGGATAGGGCCGCCGCATCCCACTCTTGTGGAATGCGCTTGGGATTCGGGCGCTGATTCGGGTATACTGAGGAACTGTTGCGATCAGCAAGAAATTGAGCAGGAGTCCACTGAAATGCCCAAGCGTACCTTCCAACCGAACCGGCGCCGCCGCGCCAAGACGCACGGATTTTTATCCCGGATGAAGACCAAGGCCGGAGCCGCGGTGCTGAGCCGCCGGAGAGCCAAGGGTCGTCATAAGATCGCGGTCAGCGCAGGGTATCGCGACTAGCGTTTCGGCCGGACGTTCCGGCCGGAGCCAAGTCCTCTCGCCCCATGATTACCGCCTCCAATCGACTGCGAAGGCATGGGGATTACCAGCAGGTCTATCAGTCCAGCCGCAAGCGGTTTGGAAAGCAGATGAGCTACTTCTTCCTGCTACGACAGCCGCAACACCCTTCTCCTAAGCATGCAGGCAGCTGCTCGATCACTGGTCCTCGGGTAGGGCTGACGGTGAGCCGTGCCATGGGTAAGGCGGTCCAGCGCAACCGCATCAAGCGGAGAATGCGTGAGGCGGTTCGGCGACACCTCTGCGAGTTAAAGGCACCCGTGGATGTCGTGTTGCATCCGGGGCGTCGCGCTACCCAGATTGATTTCTCATTACTGGAGCGGGATGTCGCGCAGGTATTCCAGGCCATTCAGCAGGAAGCGGACCGGCAGCTTCGCGCAACAGGCATCCCGTGTGACCGAGGGATCGCGTGAAGAACGCAGATCGAATTCACTCGCGAGCGGCCAACACTCTATTTTGGGCCTACAAACGCTTCTTTTCTCCCGTACTCCACGCGGTTGCGCCGAGTCGTTGCCGGTATCTACCCACATGCTCGGAATATGCCTTCACGGCATGGACCCGTTTTGGCGTTCTCCGTGGAAGCTGGTTGGCTGCACGTCGCGTGGCGCGGTGTCATCCATGGACGAACGGAGGACTTGATCCAGTGCCGGACTCAGTGCCGCCGGAGTCCGCTGCAAAGCTTTCTTCGCATTAGCAATTACCATAGGAATGTGGCCGGGCGATTCGCCGCATTCCATTCAGCCTAGAACAGGACGATCGATACTTTGGCAGAGATCAGCAACCCTAACCAGCAGGGCGGACAAGACGGCAGGTCGTTGATGACGATCATGCTGGTCTTCATGGCCATTCTCTTCGGCGTTCAGTACTACCACACCAAGATAAGTCCACCCCCGCCCCCGTCCAAGACGGCTGCGTCCCAGAGTTCCCCTTCCCAGAGTCCAACGAGCCAGTCGCCTGCTCCTCCGGAGGCCGCAACGCCGGCAGTCCAGCCTCCCACAACGGCTCAGCCTGCCGTAGTTGCGTCCTCAGAAGCGACGACGACGATCGAGAACAAGTATTACCGAATCAAATTCTCCAATCGTGGTGCGCAGGTTGTCAGCTGGATGCTAAAGGGTCCGCAGTTTACCGACAACCAGGGGAAGCCACTGGAACTGGTGAATACGCAGGCCGCCAAGCTGCTCGGATACCCGATGTCGCTCTACAGCTATGACGGCGCAAGCCTGCCTATTTCATCGATACGGCGGGATAACAAGACGGTCACGGCAACTCTGGCGGGCAATATACCGGCTGGGGTGAGCGGGCGCTCAGTCTCGATCAATGGCGTGAGCGATAGCAGCTTCGATGGGACCTACGTGGTCAGCCAGACTGCCGCAAACACGATTACCTATTCGCAGGACTACGGTGACAACGCTGCCAGCAGCGGCGGTACGCTCGCGACCGTCAATGGCCAAACCGCTGAAGCGCTCAACCGTGCGCTGTTTGTGTCGTCGGAGTCGGGGGACCTGACTGCTCCTGCTGCGGTGACCTTCAAGTACTCCATGGGCGACCTGCAGGCGACGAAGACGTTTTCATTTGATCCGAATACTTACGTGATCCATGCCGAGGTGCTGGTAACGCGGGGAGGTCAACCCGTTCGGGCGCTGCTGAGCTGGCCGGGAGGATTTGGCGATCAGAACGAGGATTACAGCGGCAGAGGCTATGCGGATTCCCAGATCAATACGGACAAGAATGGAAGCGACGATCACCTTGCGCCAAAGAAGATTTCAGGCGGCGAGACACTGAACGGTCCCTTTGACTGGGCGGGAACCAGCGATCTCTTCTTTGCGGCTGTCTTTCTGCCGGATTCGCCGGCGACCGCGACTGTGGCTACGCTTCACAGCCAGATCGATGTCTCGAAAACGCTCAAGCGCGTGGGCTTCGGTTCAGGCTCAGCTCCAACCAAGGCCGTATTGCAGCCGGTGCTGGGCGCAGCGATGGGTGACGTAAGCGGCGAAAGCCGGATGAATATCTTCGTTGGCCCTAAAGCGATCAATGTACTGAAGCAGGTTCATGCGACTAATCCGAAGATCACCCTGGAGCCGATGCTTGAGTTTGGATTCTGGGGTTTCATCGGCAAGTACCTGTTCATTGCGCTGCAGTTCATCCACAGATTTGTTGCGAACGTGCCGGGATCCTGGGGCTGGGCGATTGTTCTGTTGACAATTCTGATTAACGTGCTGGTTCTGCCGGCCCGCATCAAGAGCATGCAGAGCGCGTTGAAGATGCAGCGGATTCAGCCGCAGATGGACGCCATCAAGGAGAAATACAAGAAGTACAAGGTTACCGATCCGAAGCGCAACGAGATGAACGCCGAGATCATGGAGCTGCAGAAGAAGCATGGGGTGAACATGTTTGGCGGCTGCATCCCCACGCTGGTTACGCTGCCGCTGCTGTATGCGTTCTTCACCATGCTGCCGCGTGTTGTGGAACTTCGGCACGCCACGTGGCTCTGGCTTCCAGATCTGCAGGCAGCCGACCCGTGGCATATTTTGCCGATCCTTACGATTCTGTTCCAGTTCCTCTCGCAGTACTACACGCCCTCGCCGGGTGTCGATCCGCAGCAACAGAAGATGATGGCGTTCATGATGCCTGCCATCTTTGGCTACATGACTTGGAACTACGCGTCTGGCATTGCTTTGTACTGGCTTCTGGGCCTGCTGATCGGTGTGGCGCAACAGATGGTCATGAATCGCACCTCGCTGGGCCGCGAGATGCGCGAGATTGCGTTGAGAAGGGCGGCACGCAAGAAATGACGGATCACGGGGCCCTGCGATTTGCATCCAACAGCAGGAATATACCTAGTGAGTAAGTGAGGACTCCGGTTCGATGGCGCCAAAGAAGATACGCAAGGCAGTATTTCCGGCAGCAGGTCTGGGAACCCGATTTCTACCCGCAACCAAAGCCATTCCTAAGGAGATGCTCTGCCTTGTAGACAAGCCGCTGATCCAGTATGGGGTGGAAGAAGCGGTCGCCGCGGGCTGCACGGAGATCATTATAGTGACCGGCCGCGACAAAGCGGCTATGGAAGACCACTTCGACTCCAGCCCGGAGCTGGAGTACGCGCTGGCGGCGAAGGGCAAGCAGAAGCTGCTTGACTCGGTACACGCTGTATCCAAGCTTGCGAAGATTATTTATACGCGCCAAGCCGAGCCGCTCGGGCTGGGGCATGCCGTGCTGATGGCGAAAGAAATTGTCGGCGACGAGCCGTTTTGCGTGCTGCTGCCCGATGACATTGTGGATGCCGCTGTGCCCTGCATGAAGCAGTTGGTGGAAGCCTTCGAGCAGACCGGAAGCAGCATCCTGGCCTCGGAGGTGATCGAGGGACGGGCCATTTCTGCTTATGGCGTTCTGGATTGCGCGCCTGATCCTAGAGATCCTCGGCTGCTGGACGTCAAGGGCATGGTGGAAAAGCCGAAGCTGGAAGAAGCTCCCTCGAACAACGCCATTATTGGGCGCTATATCCTGACGCCGAAGATCTTCGAGATGATCGAGCAGCTGACGCCCGGGGCCGGAGGTGAGCTCCAGCTGACCGATGCCATCAAAGCGCTGCTGCAGCATGAGAAGGTTTATGGATTCCACTACGAAGGAAAGCGGCACGACGCGGGCGATAAGCTCGGCTTCCTGAAGGCTACCGTTTCCCTGGCCGTGAAACGCCAGGATCTCGGTCCAGAGTTCCGGGAGTGGTTGAAGAGCTTTCCCGTTCAATGAACGGAGCTGGTGTTCGTCCGCATCTGTGGACGCCTGGCGCACCATTTCCTATGATGGGGAGACCCGGGCAGCCGCAATGTGCTCTCACCTGAAAGGACCTGATGAATCTCCGGCGTCTGATGTCAGCGGCATCTGTTCTGATATGTTCGCTGAGCAGTTATTCTCAGGCCCCGAACGTTCGGATTCGAATCGTCGCCGACCTCACCGAAGCGCCCAGAAAGCTATATCACGCCGAGATTGATATCCCGGTGAAACCCGGTCCCTTGACTTTGATTACACCGGAGTGGATCCCAGGCGAACACCGTCCGAGTGGGCCGGTTGAGAACATCAGCGGAGTGGTATTCACGGCCAATGGGCAGACTCTGCCTTGGCGGCGTGATGCGGTAAATCTGTTTGCGTATCATCTGACCATCCCAAACGGTGTAACGAATGTTCATGCGCACGTGGACTGCATCGTGACTTCGCGCGCCAGTACCAAGATAGCTGTGCTGGAGTGGGAGAAGCTGCTGTTGTATCCAGCAAACGTTCCGGTGAGAGACATTCCCGTGGAGCCTTCCGTCACGGTGCCACCTGGATGGGGTACTGGAACCGCATTGACGCCGATATCGAGTGCGCAAGTCCCACCGGCCACGACCGGTATCGATGAATCGGCACATGAGCCTATGGCAGGCAGCAAGACCACGCGATATGCTGCGACGACAGTCGAGCAGCTCCAGGATTCGCCTGTGATTGCTGGCCAATACTTTCACGAGTTTACGCTGGCGCCGGAGATCAGCCCGAAACACTTCATCGACGTCGTTTCGGACGACGAGGATGACGCGAACCTCCGTCCTGAACTGCTGGCTGAGTTAACCAATCTTGTGCGAGAGGCGAGCGCAATTTACGGTTCGCATCACTACAACGTGTACCACTTCCTTCTGACCCTCTCGGATACAGCGGGTGGTGAAGGCCTTGAACATGGGCAGTCTTCGGATAATGGAGTCGATGAGAAAGCGTTCTCCGATGCCGCGCATCAGCTGGGGGATGCGGACCTGCTGCCACACGAATTTACCCATTCATGGAACGGCAAGTACCGCAGGCCGGCGCGGCTCTATCAACCGGACTTCGCCACCCCGCAGCAAGGAGATTTGCTGTGGGTCTATGAAGGGATGACGCAGTACCTGGGACATGTCCTTGCAGCGCGTTCCAGGTTGTTTTCGCCGGAGCAATATCGCGACATTCTAGCTATGAGCGCGGCCAATCTGGATGCGAGGCGCGGCAGGGAGTGGCGCAGCACCGAAGACACGGCGATCTCTTCCAGTGTTCTTCGAAGTGTGAACCCTGCCTGGAGCAACTGGCGTCGCGGGCAGGACTACTACCAGGACGGTGAGCTGGTTTGGCTTGACGTGGATACACTGATTCGAAAGCTGACGAACGGGGCGAAGTCGCTCAGCGATTTCACGCGTGTTTTCCTGGGCAAGGGAGGCACTACGGGCCCAATGATCGTCCCGTATGAACTACCGGAAATTGTTGCGGACCTAAATCAGATCGCCCCTTATGATTGGGCGAAGTTCTTCCATGATCGGATTGCGAGTATCAATACTCATGCCGACCTCGACGGGCTCGAGCGCAGCGGCTACAAGCTGATCTATAACGACAAGCCGAACAAGAGTGAAGCAGCTCTCGCAGCCGGGAGCCGCGGCGGAACCACGATGAATGCCTGGTACTCACTGGGCATTCGTATCAGTTCCGATGGGACCATCGGTGATGTCCGATGGGACGGCCCCGCAGATAAAGCAAAGCTGTCGCCCGGACAGAAGATTTTTGCTGTGAATGGCGTGGTGTATTCCAGCGGGGTTCTTCGCGACGCCATTCGGCACGCCAAAGGAAATAGCGAACCGATTCACCTGATTCTGCAATCCAACCGGTTTGTGTCGCTCGCCGATATCGACTACCACGACGGAGAGCGTTACCCGGCACTGGTCAAAATCGACGGTGCCCCCGATGTCCTGGACGAGATTACCAAGCCTGTGGCGACTGCCGGGCCCACACAATAGGGTCTGGACCGGGATTCTCGTAAGATGGATGCAATGAAATATTTGATTGCACTGCTGGCGATCGCGGGAGCTGTCATTAGTTGGGAGGCCCTTCGTGTCCACCTGATGGATCCAGGGGCGGCTCCACCCTGCGCTGTCTCGGAACACTGGGACTGCGGAGCCGTGAATCACAGCAAGTATGCTGTGTTTCCGCCGCTCACCCTGGATGATCTGGACGAAAATGGAGTGCCAAAGCCAGGGGGCCACCACATCCCGATTGCTACGATCGGCATTGTTGGATATCTGGCGATCGGCATCGCTGCATTGTTCGGCCGCTTCTGGATTGTGCTGGAACTCAGCCAGATTGGGTTCTTCTGCGCCTTATTTCTCAGCTATATCGAGAAATACATCCTGCAAAAGTGGTGCATCTACTGCGTGTCGTCCCAGGTGACTGTGACGGTGATCCTGCTGCTCAGTATTGTGGCTGTGGTTCTGGAGAGGCGGCGCATAAAGCGATCCATCCCGGAACCCGCAATGGTCTCGTAACCTATGTGGCCCAGGTTACTGCTGGAAATCCTTCCGCACCTGTCTCGACTTGTCCCGGCGGCGGACACGTATCTCAGTACCCGACGGAAGAGCGATGAGGCATTGCAGGCTGCACTTAGCTCACTCGGAGATGAGGTCCGTAGCGGATTTGCAAGGGTCGTTGATGACCAGGGCGCTCGAGATCGCAAGTTGGAAACGCAGATTGCTGCTCTGAAGGGCTTCGCAGCCGAACTGGCAGATGCCCGTAGCGCGACTGATCATCTGGAGACCCGTCTTGCCGCCGTAGAAGGCCGCTTGGTCCTGATGACACGCCTGCTGTGGGCCGTCCTCGCCGTGCTGGTGTGCGGAATTGGCGTGATGGCGTTTCGCGCCCTGCACTGATGCGGGATTCGGCTGTTGCGATTGATGCAGCGGATAGAATTGAGAGATGGGTATCAGTACTCAGCAGGCCTTCGACTGCTTCCGCAGCGACGATCTGATTGGCATCGGCATGGAGGCCGACGCCGTCCGGCGGCGGATGCATCCCGAAGGCGTCGTCAGCTACCGATGTCTGCACGAGGTCGACGTTGCTTCGGCATTGCGGCCTTCAAGTGGTGCTTCTGCGGCCACCTCTACGGCTCTTCGTTTGAATTGTGTGACGGCCGAGTCGCTGAGCCTCGTGGGAGAGCTGTGCACGGAGCTTCGGTCAAGCCGCCCGGAAGGTTGGATTGAGGTCGGGCTGCAGTCTCGGACTGTCGATTCGGAGACGGCAAAGTGGCTCCCGGAGTGGCGCAATCGCGGAGTAGATTCTGTGTTCGTCGACCCACGTGAGGAAAATGGGGATTATGCGGCAGTTACGGCAGTCGCCTTGTCGATTCACCGGGCGGCTCACGCGATCGGCATGCGAACGGCCCTGGGCGTCGCTTTCGGGTGTGGGGAGTCTCTTCAGGATCGGCTTAAGTACCTTGAGGCGGCACGCCAGGTACAGGAAGAATCCGGTGGATTCGCCGCGTTTGTGATGCTCGGACTCGATGCTCCCGGGGGAAGAGAACTGGACGGCGCCACCGCGGTCGAGCGGCTCAAAATGCTCTCGGTCGCGCGCATGTTTCTGGATAACATCGCCCATGCGCAGTCCGGCCGGTCCGGTGCGGGGCTCAAGGTGCTGCAGACCGGACTGCGTTTTGGCGCCAATGATGCCGAGCTACGGCTCGGACAACCTGGCGTGACAGAGCAGGACCTCCGACGTGTGATTCGAGACGCGGGCTTCCGTCCGGTGGAACGCGACGGGTCCTATTCGACTCTCTTCCTCAATTAGGCTCCGCGTTCGAAAAACTGTATCGCGTAGAATCGACAGCAACGGCAAGCATGCCCTGGAGCACTCTCCTGCCATTCCTTCTTTTCAAGCTGCATTCGCCCCTGGCAATGCTCGCTGCATCCCGGGGGTTGGGGCATTACATCCACACTCATTACGGGGACCATACGTTCCGGGGCCTGTATCGCTGGAATGCATTTGATATGGCGATGCTGGTGCCCTACTTTGTCGTGATGGTGATCCTCGCTTTTTACGGGATTCACCGCTACCAACTGGTGTGGTTGTACTATCGCAACCGCAAGAACGCGGCAAAGTGGAATGAGCCCGGAGGCAATTTCCGCGAAGAGGATCTTCCCTTCGTCACGATTCAGCTTCCCATTTATAACGAGCAGTTTGTGGTGGACCGTCTGATTGATGCGGTGTGCCGTCTGGAATACCCGCGCGACCGATTCGAGATCCAGGTCCTGGATGATTCGACGGACGATACGGTGGAAGTTGCGGCGAAAATTGTCCAGCGGTATGCAACGGGTTTTGCCGGGATGGACCCGCAGCCGATATTCCATTTGCACCGAACCAATCGTCACGGTTACAAGGCAGGTGCTTTGGATGAAGGCCTGAAGGTGGCCCGCGGCGAGCTCATCGCGATCTTCGATGCAGACTTTGTGCCTCCTCCCGACTGGCTGCGCAAGGTGGTTCCGCATTTCGCCGAGGTCGGGATCGGCATGGTGCAGACGCGCTGGACCCACCTGAATCGGAACTACAACTTCATGACGCAGGTAGAAGCCATTCTGCTCGACGGCCACTTTGTGCTGGAGCATGGCGGAAGGTCCCGCGCTGGGGTGTTCTTCAACTTCAATGGGACCGCCGGTATGTGGCGGCGCGAGTCTATCGACCAGGCTGGGGGATGGCAGCACGACACATTAACCGAGGACACAGATCTCAGTTACCGAGCGCAGCTGAAGGGATGGAAATTTAAGTATCTCCAGGATGTGGAATGCCCGGCGGAATTGCCGATTGAGATGACGGCATTCAAGACGCAGCAGGCGCGCTGGGCAAAAGGGCTGATTCAAACAGGCAAGAAAATTCTGCCCCGGGTGTTGAAGAGCGATGCTCCATGGCATACCAAGCTGGAGGCGTGGTACCACCTCACAGCGAACATCAGTTATCCGCTCATGATTGTGCTGAGCGCGCTTTTGATGCCTGCGATGATCATTCGCAGTTGGCAAGGCTACATTCAGATGCTGCTGATCGACCTGCCTCTGTTCATTGCAAGCACGATGTCGGTTTCCACCTTCTATCTGGTTAGCCAGAAGGAACTGCATCCCAAAACCTGGTACAAGACGTTCCTCTACGTTCCCGTGCTGATGGCCTTGGGTGGCGTGGGTCTGACAATTACAAATGCCATTGCCGTGATGGAAGCTGTATTTGGGGTGAAGTCCGCGTTTGCCCGCACACCCAAGTACCGGGTACGGGCGAAGGGCGAGAAGACGCAGGCGAGGGTCTATCGGAAGCGTCTCGGAATTGTGCCCTGGATTGAGCTGGCTTTGGGAGCGTTCTTCGCCTGGATGGTCTGGTACGCGATTACAACGGAAAACTACTTCACGGTACCGTTTCTGCTGCTGTTCGTCTTCGGCTACTGGTACACAGGCCTGCTAAGCCTGCTACAGGGAAGGTTCGATCGCAAGGACTCTGCCGGTTCCAGCATGCACGAGAAACCGTATCCCGTCGGTATTTGAAGCAGCCTTAAAGCGGGAAGGTCCGGCGGAATCGCCGGACCTTCCCGCGTAAGTGGCTAATGCTTAGAAGCGGATACCTACCTTGATGGGGAAGTAAGTGGTCCGGTTGCTGTTCGCCGGGAAGTAATTGAATCCCATGTAGGACTGCCCAAAGGGAGTGTTCGAATTGGCGGCGGTTAGCCCGGTTCGCTGCTTGTTGAAGATGACTACATATCTTGCCTCAACAAAGAAGCGCTGGCCGGAGAATCTGGAGAACTTGTAGGTGAGCCCCAGTCCACCGTTCACGCCAGGCGCGTTGCTTGTGTAATGGTCGATGACCTGATTGGCCTGATACTGATAGCAAAACCCGAAATAATCGCAATACTGGCCGGTTGCGGGGAGGGTGAAGTTCGTCACCTTGTGATAGAAGCCACCGCCGACCACCGCGTAGGCCCCAAGGGAGCCTTGGCCAACAAGCGAGAAGGTTGGGTCCAATGTCAGTGACCAGATGTGGGCATTACCGTCCAGCCCGGCGCCTTGCGTGCCGTAAAGAAAGTCCTGATTGGCAATTGTGGAGCCCTGAAGTCCCAAGCGGTCGTAATCGACCTGCAGCATGACCCCAACGCTCTGGCTGAAATTGCGCCCCGCTCCGACCTCGAATCCATAGCTTGGGGTGTAGTACTTGTGGGTATTTCCTGACGGTATAGTTCCGCCGCCGCCTATGACGAAGGCGAACTTGTTGGATCCATCCGCATTGGTGTGGCTGTCGCTGTAGCGTGGACGGCCGTAGCGCCTGCGCGGCGGCGGTTGAAAGCTGTTCAGCGCAGTAGCGTCGAGCGTAAGGTGTTCCCCGCTGTCGGAGTCCAGCGAAGACGAGCTGCTGGATGAGGAGTCAAAATAGTCGCTGGCAGCAGCAGCTGCATAGGTCTTGAGTGGCGTGGTGAAGGCCGGTTTGGCAGATGAAAGCTGCTGCGCCTGGAGCAACGATCCGGCGCCGGCAAAAGCAAGAACGATTGTCGCCGTGCGGCTCGCAGTGGAGAGAAGGCTACGCCTTGTTTGCATTTCCGATTGACTCCCTTTTTGGTGCAAAGTCCTTCCTGAGGTTGCGAACCCGAAGGAGGTGAAGATGTTGCGCTGAATAGAAAACCTGCAATATCTCCATTTTTACTCATAAGACGCAGCAGCACCGCATTTGGATCGTTTTGTGCAAGTAATTGTGAAGAAAGGCCCCTGACCAAGGAAACGCCCCGCAGACAATCTACCTCTGTCTGCGGGGCGTTGCATGACAGCACCAGTGGCCGACGCATTCTAGTGAATGTCGAACTGCTCCGGATGCAGGCTCGGATCGCTCTTCACCAGGATGGTCTTCCCAACCATGTCTTCCATCTCCTGGAGCCACTTCGCACCGGATGACTTCAATTGCTTCACCACCTCGGGATGGACGCGCAACATGACGTCGCCGCGGTCCAGGTGCTTCTGCATCTTGCGCATCTCGATGTAGATGTCATTGCACACTGTCACCGGCGACTTCACCATGCCGGTGCCGGAGCATACCGAGCAGGGCACCGAGAGCGTCCGCTCTAGGGATTGCTTCACGCGCTTGCGCGTGATCGCTACCAGTCCGAAGTCATTGAACTGCAGTACCTTTGAGGGAGCGCGATCCTTCTTCAACTCGTCTTCCAGTGCCGCCATCACCCGGTTCCGGTTCTTGCGCTCATCCATGTCGATGAAGTCGATGATGATAATGCCGCCCAGATCGCGCAGCCGGATCTGCCGGACGATCTCGGGAATTGCATCGAGATTCGTCTTCACAATGGTGTCTTCGAGCCGCGCTGTCTTACCGACAAACTTCCCGGTATTGATGTCGATTGCAACCAGCGCCTCAGTTTGGTTGATGACGATCGAACCGCCCGATTTCAGCCACACCTTGCTCTTGAGAGCCTTGTTGATCTCGTCGCTGATTCCGAACTGCTCAAAGAGCGGTGTCTCTTTGGTGTAGAGCTTGACGCGCCGTATGAGCGAAGGCTGGAAGCGCTGCAGAAACCGAAGGACGCGTTCGTATTCAGTCTCTGTGTCCACCCAGATGGCAGAAAAGTTATCCGTCACCTGGTCGCGCAGAATGCGCTCGATCAAGTTCAGATCGTGGTAGATCAGCGCGGGAGATTTCGATGAGTCTGAGCGGGTCTTAATGTCGCTCCAAAGATTCAGCAGGAAGCGCAGATCGCTGCGCAGCTCGTCTTCGCTCGCGCCTTCCGCCGCCGTTCGTACGATGAACCCGCCGCTGGCCTCGCCCTTTTCGCTCAGCAGGATTTCCTTCAGGCGGCGTCGTTCTGCGTCTGAATCGATCTTGCGCGATACGCCGGTGTGGTTCACTGTCGGCATGAAGACCAGGAAGCGGCCTGGAAGAGCGATGTGCGAAGTGATACGCGCGCCCTTTTTGGCGATCGGTTCTTTGGCGATTTGAACCAGGATCTCCTGTCCAGGCTTCAACAGATCGCTGATGGCCGGCAGATTGGTAGATTGCACGGAGTGCCGGGCACGGCCATTTCCATTTCCGTGTCCATGGCGGTCCCCGCGTCCCTTTCTGCCATCGCGGCGCTCGCGTCGTCCGCGTCGTTCGCCTTCTCGATGGGGTGCGGGCTCGGTAGAAGCAGCTTCACTGGGCGCCTCTTCCTCGTCACTTGAACCCGAGTACTCGTACTCATCCGGGTCTTGCGTAGAATCGGCTTCGTCCAGTTCCTCTTTTGGCGCACCTGCATACGCTCGCGGGCTCTCGTACTCCTCCAGCTCTTCGAGTGTCTCTTCGTCGAGCTCGTCGCTCTCAGGCTCATGCCGGGTGATCTGGTCAATGGACATCTCGCGCAGCATCACGCCCAGATCAGCAGTGCCTTCGAGCACCTCATCTTCATCGTCGATCTCCTCGATGGAACTGGCCTGCAGGGTGGTGATCGGCTCTGCGGGCAGGCCCTCCAGTTCCGAAGAAGACTCGGTCTCGAAATCCTCCGCCGCATCTACTGCGTGCTCGTGCAAGATTGGGGATGTTTCGTCCGAACCCACCGCACTACTGGAACTGGCGGCATCGTCGACGATCGGAGTTGGTTCCGAGAGCATCTCTCCGGCTGGAAAAGTGGAGGTCACGTCATGCGCCAGCGACTCCGTTGGCTCAGAGGCCGGAGTTTCTGCTGTGAGTTCATCGGCAGCTTCGCTCTGCGGCTCGGTCGGTTCCATCACTGGCACATTGCGAAACTCGCGTAGCGGCACCGGGTCAACGCGGAAAGATGCGGATGCATTCTCCGGCTCGTACTCCATGTCCGCTGGAATCTCTGCTGCTTGAGCCTGCTGCTCAAAGCTTGAGGGCGCCGCTTCAGCGGCCGGAGAGATCGAAGCAGTCTCTGCAACTGCTTCAGGGGGGAAGCTCGCAGCCGCCTGCGTCTCTTCCCGCTGCTCTGGCGCTTGGATTGGGGCACTCGCCGGAGGGGCAGATTGGGGACGCTGTCGCGATCCGCCGCGGGAAAGTGTTTCGCCCGGCAGTACTGCGCCCCCATCCCAACCCGTCGCTACATCGGTGTACAGGGTTGCGGGACGAGCCAGCGGCGTGAATGCCCCTGAAGCGTTATCGGTTGATGCCAAAGCTGCCGCTGGGGCGGCTTCCGACTGTCCACCATCTTTTCTGTACTTCGAGAGAGACTCGCCTGGCAAAACGATGGGTTCAGTCGAAGCGACAGCATGAAGATCCGGATATGCGTCCTCGACCGGCCCCGTTCCCTCGGGCTCATCGTTGCGGATTCCATACAGCTCGGACCGTGAAGGCGCAAAGCCGCGCGGAAAGCGTGCGGGGCGGCGACCTCGTTCCTGATCGCCTCGCCCTTGATCGCCCCGGCTCCGGTCCCCGCGTCCCTGCCGCTCTCCATATTGATCATGGCTGGCTGCAGCTGCATCATTTTGGATTTCAAAATCGTCAGGGGCCGCTACAGCTTCGTTTCCGGGTTCCCCTTGCTGCTCTCTGGGATTTGGGCGGACCGCATCCGGGCCTTGTGTGCCACGACCGCGGCGGCGGCCACGGCGTCCTCGCCAGCGGCGGCTGCCGTCGGCACCCGGAGCTCCCTGACCGATCTCGTCGGAAGGAGGTGCACCCTCCAACTCGCTTTCGTCCTCGTCAGCTTCCGATCTTGTCGCATTGTTCTGGTGGCTCTCGCGGTCGGGAGGAGATGCAATTTCCGAGCTGCCGTTCCGTGGCTGGCGGTCACGTCCACCGCGTCGGCCTCGTCCACCGCGCTCGCCTTCCGTCGATTGACGCGGCGCCGATGTGTCGAACTCCTCGGGATCCGCTGCTTCCTCGAGAAAATCGGTGATGTAAAGGAATGCGTCGCGGTCCAGGCCAATATCGACAAATGCGGATTGCATGCCGGGCAGCACACGGGTCACGCGACCGTTGTAGATGGAACCTGCAAGGGTATATTCGTTTTCGCGCTCGTAGTAAATCTCCGAGAGCGCTTCTTCTTCAACAATCGCCAGACGCGTTTCATGCGGCGTACTGGATATATAAATTTCTTTCGACATGAACCTGCTCTTTCTGCTCGTTCCGCACTTCTGGACGGAGTCGAGCGACTGGCAGGCCGAAATTAACGGGAGCTTCGCAGTTCGCTAGGCGTCCCTCCCCGGTGGGCCGAACAGGATTCGGGGTCTGGAAGCTGTGTAGACCGATGGGCACAGACGGAGTCTGGGACTCACTGAAGCCTGTGGCTGGGAGCCCAATGCTTCTAGGGCCATCCAACTGAATTGAAAAGCAATCGGGAACACGGGAGGTGCTTCACGAGGCATAGGGCATGCGGAGTCTGTGACCAGAACAACCTCTGATTGAGGCGGGGCCGTTTGCCGTCCGGATGCCATCATTCCCTTTAAACCTGTCCGGCCATCGGATTCGAATCTCGGCCTGGCCGGCCTTTTTCTTTGAACCTGCAAAACTTGTTGCTGCTCGTGCCGGGCGCCGTTCGCCACGGGAAGAGCAGAGCTGCTCCGGCATGTATTTCAGCCGGATGAATCCAGTATGCCTCAGAAGCGGGATGGATGCGAATGCCGAGCAGGCGGCTTCTCAGTTGACGAACCGCCGCATTCGGATATTCATGACGATTCCAAGAGCCAGAAATGTGAATAAGATGGACGACCCGCCGTAGCTCATAAGCGGCAGCGGAATCCCCGTCACCGGCATGAGCCCGACGACCATGCCAATGTTTACAAGCACTTGGAAGAGTATTACCGCGACGACACCCATGATGATGAATGTTCCGGGTACGTCCGAGGCCTGCTGCGCGTTCTGAATCAAACGCGTCAATATCAAGAAATACAGCAGCAGCACACCTAGTCCCCCGATGAACCCATGTTCCTCGCAGAACGCCGCAAATATGAAATCGGTGTAGGGAATCGGTAGAAAATCGCCCTGGGTCTGGGTTCCCTTATTTGTGCCCTTGCCCCAAAGTCCCCCCGATCCGACGGCAATCTTCGACTGCAGAATCTGGTAACCGGCTCCCTTGGGGTCGCTTCCTGGGTCGATAAAGCTGTTAATCCGAGCCTGCTGGTATGGCTTCAATCGCTTTCCGCTCAGGTAGGCTCCGACACCGAGCACGCAGAGCCCAAGAACCAGGATAAGAACTTGCTTAACGCGAATCCCGCCCAGGAATAGTCCGGCAATCAGAACCGGAAAGTACGTTAGTGCCGTCCCCAGATCCGGCTGCTTCAAAACCAGAGCCATGGGAATGCAGACCAGCGCGAAGGCCTTCCCAATGTCGGCCCAGCTAAGTTCACGGCCAATCAGCCCCCAGAAGTACCGGGCCACCATAAGAATCAAGAGCAGCTTGACCCACTCTGACGGCTGAAAATGTACCCCGCCGCCAAGATTGATCCATCGGCGGGCTCCTAAGACCTTCTGGCCCACCGCGAGGACCGCTAGCAGCGCAAATACACCTATCCCATAGGCCCACGGGGCGATATCGACCAGCCGATGATAGTCAATCATCGAGACGAGAAACATCAGGACAAGACCCACCACGAGAAACCCAAGCTGCTTCTGTCCGAACCCATGAAACTTGGTATGAAGCGTCGCTGACTTGATCTCGAGCACGCTGATCAGAGACATCAGCAATACCAGGGTGAGAAGCATCCAGTCGAAGTCACGGAAGGAGGAGAATCGGCGCATGAGTCGGTCAGCAGGCCAGGTGGAGCTTCATGGTTGAGGAGTTGGAGAGGAGACAGTAGCCCCTGGTTTTGCGTGGACGCCGGTCGAGGCTGTTCGCACCTCCATGGCCGGGCTCTGGTTAGGGTCCACCGCGACGGCCTTGGCTGGCCGAGGAGTTGGCTGGTTATCCCGCGCAGGGCTGTCGCCAGGTTGGGGGGCATCCGCAATGCGGAGATTGCCGGCACGTTTCCGTTGCTTGGTGATAAATGCGTTCACAACCTGTGCGGCAACTGGGGCCGATCCGGCTCCCCATCCGCCATGCTCCCAGAGCACCGCTACCACAATGTCGGGATTCCTCCGCGGCGACATACCCACGAACCAAGCGTTAGCGCGCTCCTTACCTGCTCCCAAGCTGGTTGCGCCGGCGCTGTGGCTTACCACCTGAGCAGTGCCGGTCTTTCCTGCGAAATCGATTCCTTCGAGGTGGGCTGCTCCCGCGGTCCCTCCCGGGCCCAGTGCCTCGGCCATGGCATCCGTAATGGTCTCCCAGTTCTCGGGTGACAGTGGAATCGTGCGGTCTCCGCTCCCGGGATAGCTGGAGATGAGTGCAGATTCCATCTGCGGCGGCACCTCATCCGTGAACACAACATGAGGACGCTTCAACACACCGCCCGACGCGATTCCCGAGAGCGCTCGCGCCAGCTGCAACGGTGTCACCTGCACGGCGCCCTGGCCAATGCCTACCGAGATAACCTCTCCCGCGTACCACTTTTCATGCTGCGTCTTCAGCTTCCAGGCAGTGGACGGCATTGTGCCACTGGCCTCATCGGGTAAATCGACCCCCGTCTTCTGCGACAAACCAACTTCGGTCGCATACTTCGCGATGGTGTCGATGCCTAGCTTCTCCGCGAGCGTGTAGTAGAACGTGTCGCACGACCAGGGAATCGCGTGATTAATATCGACCATGCCGTGATGCTTGTCGCATCCGAAAAAATGGCCGAAGAAAGTGCCCCCGCCCGCGCAGTTCACGCGCATGGCTTGTGCGACACCTTCTTCTAGTCCTGCCAGTGACATGATGATCTTGAACGTGGAGCCTGGGGCGAGCTGCGCCTGGATGGCTTTGTTCATCAGCGGATGATCTGGATCGCTCACAATCTGCGACCAGTAGCTCCTAGTCAGCCGCACCGCAAACTGATTTGGATCGAAGGTCGGTCGCGAAACCATCGCCAGAACCTCGCCGGTGTGCGGGTCCATTGCGACGAGCGCTCCGTTCTTACCTTCCATGGCCCTTTCGGCCACGGTCTGCAGATCCAGATCAATCGTCAGGCGCAGGTCCGTGCCGGGCTTCGCCATCTGCTGCCCCAGCTGCCCTACTTCTTTGCCGTGACTATTGACGATTACGTCGCGCGAACCGTCGGTTCCGCGAAGCAGGGCGTCATACATCTCCTCCACACCCGACTTGCCGACCACATCGCCTGGCTCATAGAACTCGAATTTAGGACTGTTCAGATCCTGCTCCGAGACCTCGCCGACATATCCGATTAAGTGCGCCGCAAACCCATCGCGTGGGTATAACCGGCGTTGTACATCGCGGGTTTCAAGCTCGGGAAGCTCGTTCCGGTGTGCCTCGATGAAGGCCTGTTCATCGGGGGTAATGTCTTGCTTCAGCGGGATTGCCTCATACTTGGGCTCAAGCTGATATTTCTTCAGCACCGCCTGGATGTCCTGCTCCTGCATGTGCAGACCCTTGCCGATCAGCGGCAGGTCCGCCTTCAGATCCTTTACCTGGTCCCGCAGTAGAAAACATTCAACCGAGGGATAGTTGTCGACCAGAATGCGCCCCTCGCGATCGAAGATCTTTCCTCGAGGCGCCAGGATGGCTGTCTTCCGAATGCGGTTCGCCTCGGCGAGCTGCTTGTATCCCTCCGCGCCTAGCACCTGCAGCCGCCACATCCCGGTCGCGAGCAGGAGCAGCACCAGCGCAACCAGGTACTGCGTTGCGTGCAGCTTCCCTGTTGCCACCTTCTCTTCACGACCAATCCGTCGTTCCGGAGTGGGTTCCATTTGCCTCTGAGCCTCTGCGACCTGTCTAGTCTACTTCGTTCATGCTGGAGCTATATCTCCCACTGCTGGGCCATTTTTCAGGGATTGGGACCCTATTCCTGCCGCTTCCAGCGGTCCAGCAGCAGATACACCGGAATGCCGACCAGCAGGTTCACTATCGCGCGTACCAGTTCATGCAGCCAAAGGACGTGGAACCCATGGATCTCAAGCAGATGGCGCTGGATCAAATACAGCAGAACGCTTTGCAGCAGGGAAAAGCCGAAGGTCAGCACAGCCCGCGTCGCTGAATTCTCCACGTCAATCCGGCTTCCAAGGCTTGCAGCCGCATACCCAACGACAGACTTCGCCATTCCATTCACGCCGACTGGCATCCCGCTGAGAAGGTCCTGCAGCAGTCCGATGGCAGCGCCAGTGGCCGTGCCGGCAATTGGGCTGCGGCGACTCACCGCGAAGAACAAGGTAACGATCAGCGGCAGGTCCACAATTGCCAGCCTGGGAGAAATGCGGGGCAGCAGCACCTGCAACAGGATGGCGACGGCCGGTATCAGGACGGCCGCCAGCAGGTGGAAACTCTGCTGTTCCGCCTCCCGCCTCGACATGTAGCTGCGCGTCACCATCGATTCCAGCGTAAGTGTCTCCCGCATACCCCAAACCTCACTGAGTTTCCTGCTGCGCTGGCGCCGCACTGCCGGACTTACCGGAGTTGGCCGGGACCGGATTCTGCTGTGACACGCCGGCCGCGCCCGGAGTCAGGTTCGAAGCCGGCGGAGTCGACCCTGGCGAGTAACGGTCAGGATGGACCACAGGGAGGGGACGCGGAACCTTGACGCTCTCTTCGGTGGCTGCCGGAGGTGCCGCGGTGCCCGCGGCTCCATCCTGGGGCTGCCCGTCATGGATGCCCGGCAACTTCTCTGCGCTCATATCTGCGGCACGCTTTGCCTGGGCAGCCAACAAATCCTGCTGAGCCTGTTCGCTCAGCTCGGACTGCATCCCTGTAATCACCAGAACCTCTTCCACCCGGTTCAGGTCGGCAGCAGGCTTTATTGAAATCGCCATATAAGGCTGGTGGTCAGGATCCGGCTCGATCTTCTCGATGACTCCCACCGGCAGCCCGCGCGGATATACCTGGTCGCCGCCGGAGGTAAGCACGTGCTCGCCCGGTTTGATCCGGGAGTCGGCGGTCAGGTTCCCGATCTGCACCCGGCCTGCAACGGTCCCCCGCAGAATGCCACGGATTCGTGTGCTTTCCAGAATCACTCCGGCGCCGGAAGTCTGATCGTTAATCTCCACTACCAGGGATGTCGTGGGACCCACCTCGCGGATCTTGCCGATGATGCCATCCGGACTAATCACTGCCATATCCGGCTTCAGCCCGTCGTTGGATCCCTTATCCAGAGTGAGGACGTGCGACTGGTCGCTCGCGCTGGCTCCGATCACCTGGGCCGCAACGGTCGATCCCACGTAGCGTTGCCGGAACTGCAGCATGGCTTGCAAACGGCGGTCCTGCAATGCGTCTTCGGCAATCGCGGCCTCATCCAGGCGCATCTGGGCAATCTGCCGCTTCAGGGCGTCATTCTCCTGGCGTGCATGCCTTAGATCGATGTAGTTGAACCAGGTATTCCGGACTCCCGAACTGATCGCATGCACTGCCCGCTCAAAAGGGCTGACCGTTGCAATCGACCACACACGAATGAGGCGGACCCTCTGTCCTGTGGGCTCCGTGCCAGTGGCCGGTCCGCGCACCTGCATTGCCAATGCGATGGCCTGTGCCAGCAGCACCGTGACCAGGAACAACGCATTTTTGAAGCGGGTGACGAATTCCATATGCGAGTCATTCCACCAACTGGACGTGCCGTGCGGACGGACCGTCCGCGGCCCTCCCGCAGGGGCGTTCTAGTCGATTGATATCTTGCGCAGAAGCTTGAAATCAGACAACATGCGTCCGGTGCCCAACACTACCGAGGCCAGAGGATCGTCGGCAATGGATACGGGCAGCCCGGTCTCTTCGCGGATTCGTTTGTCGAGATTTTTGATTAGGGCCCCGCCGCCGGTCAGCACAATGCCACGGTCGGAGATGTCGGCGGAGAGCTCCGGCGGCGTCCGCTCCAGGGCCACCCGAATGGCATTGATGATCGTCGAGATCGACTCTGCCAGTGCCTCCCGGATCTCCGAATCCTCGATGGTGATCGTCTTTGGTACGCCTTCGATGAGGTTTCTTCCCTTGATCTCCATCGTCAGGGGTTTATCCAGCGGATACGCAGAGCCGAGCATCATCTTGATCTGTTCCGCCGTGCGCTCGCCGATGAGCAGGTTGTACTTCCTCTTCAAGTAGGTAACCACCGCCTCATCCATCTGGTTGCCGGCCATCCGGACCGACCGCGAATAGACGATACCCGCCAGAGAGATCACGGCGATGTCTGTCGTTCCACCGCCGATATCGACGACCATATTGCCGCCCGGCTCGGTAATGGGTAGTCCTGCCCCGATGGCGGCAACCATCGCCTGCTCCACCAGGTGCACCTCGCTGGCTTTGGCGCGATACGCCGAATCCATGACTGCCCGCTTCTCCACCTGGGTAATCTCGCTGGGGACTCCGATCACAATGCGGGGATGAACCATGCGCTTGCGATTGTTGTGGGCCTTCATGATGAAGTAATTCAACATCTTCTCGGTGTGGCGAAAGTCCGCAATCACCCCGTCCTTCATTGGCTTGATGGCCACTATGTTGCCCGGAGTACGGCCCAGCATCTCCTTGGCTTCCTTGCCGACAGCCTCGACCTCGTTGGTCTGGGTATTCACCGCGATGATCGAGGGCTCATTGACAATGATGCCCTTGCCGCTCGCGTATACCAGCGTGTTGGCTGTGCCCAGATCGATCGCGAGATCGTTTGAGAAGAGGCTGAACAGCGAGCGCATGTTGTGGATGCGCGAATATCGTGCCTGATAACCGTTGGAAGCCATGTGGGCGAGCGTTTTCCTGAGAGAAGTCGATTCCTATTGTAAGGCTTAGGCGGTTACCGCCGAGCATCTTCTGGTTACGACATTCGGGGGACACTGACAACACTTTCGGGCTTTGGTAGGGTG
>Ga0105240_10004490_pt1 | contig 21219 bp, 19 predicted proteins | sample KBSC54metaG_FD_80426 | JGI IMG/M metagenome (GOLD analysis project Ga0105240, IMG submission 80426) | Corn rhizosphere microbial communities from Kellogg Biological Station, Michigan, USA - KBS C5-4 metaG | ecosystem: Host-associated > Plants > Roots > Rhizosphere > Soil | place: Michigan, USA... | reverse complement strand
TTTACGATCCTGCCTTTTACTTCGCTCTCGATCTCATTGAAAAGCTTCATAGCCTCGATGATACATACAGGTTTCCCTGGCTCGATATCGTCCCCCACATTTACAAAGCTGGGCTTGTCCGGAGAAGGACTCCGATAGAAGGTTCCGATCATAGGACTCTTTATAGTGACAGTATTACCGGCAGGTGCTTCAGCAGCTTTGGCAGCCTTTTCAGGAGAAGCCGCCGGCGCAGACTGGGCCACAGGGGCCGCGGCAGCCGCGATAGCAGCTACAGGCTGGGCCTGGATGGGGGCAGCGATCACTTGCTGGACGGGTTCTTCTTTTTGCTTGATAGTCAATTTAAATCCTTTCTCTTCAATACTAACCTCGCCAATATTTGACTTATTGATCATCTTGATCAATTCCTGAATCTGTTTAAAATCCATATGGATGAATTTACAGTGTTTGGGCGGCAAATTAAGGGATAAAAGCTAAAAACACCCAAAAACACCGGTGAAATTTCAAAATTCAACGGTCTGACAATCAGTACTATGACTATTTCACTCTTTCTACGTACTCACCCGTCTTGGTATTGATCCGGATCATCTCACCTTCGTTGACAAACAAAGGCACGTTCACCGTAGCGCCCGTCTCCACCTTGGCAGGCTTCAACGTACGCGTAGCCGTATCACCCTTTACACCGGGCTCGGAATACGTTACCAGCACGACGATCTTGTCAGGCAATTCAACGCTCATAGGTTGTTCCGTCTCCGTATTGATCAATACAGAGACCTCTTGAGCTTCTTTTAAAAATTGGGGGGCATCGATCAATTGTTCCTGGAGAGCTATCTGTTCGAAAGTTTCATTATCCATGAAGTTATAGCCGGAGTCATCTTTATACAGATATTGGAAATTCTTCCTTTCCACACGCACTGGGTAGATCGTGTCGCCGCTGTTCCAGGTCTTTTCTATGGACCTTGAATTATCCACCCCTTTCAGCTTGGCCCAAACCTTTGCGGCGGCACGGGCTGTCTTGTTTTCGCCGAATTCAACGACGGTGTACAAGCTGCCGTCCAATTTAATGATCATACCACGGCTGATGTCTGCTGTATTTGCCATATATCCAAAAAATTTTTTACGCCACCGGTGCCAGACCAGCGGGGGGCAAATCTAAGGCAAAAACAGCACCCGGCCAAGACTTACTGGCCTGATTTAACGGGGAAGCCCCCGTCAGGGGGCTTCCTCCGGTTGACACCGGACATTATGAGAAATAAACCATTCTTCAATTTCCCGCACGGATGGTATCCGATCTCGTCGTCACCGACCCATCCTTATCTGTGAGCACAAGAGTGATCTGCTTTTTCAGCGTAATGAGCACCTTCTTTGTTTGTGAGCCATGAGGAGCGCCCGCGGTCCCGCTATTCCAAATGCTTATGGACTCGATCCTGCTAGGATCGATCTTTTTCAATTCCTCATAGGAAGAGGGTTTCCCATCCACCATGATCAGCGCATCTTTAAAGGACTTGTACGCACTCGTATCCGCTACATCCCGCGCCGTTTTCAGGGCCTGATCCTCCGCCATGGACACACCGTCCATATGAGCCGTATCTCGCTGAAGAGTGCCAGTCCCCGGGGGATTGTCGTCTTTCACCGGAGGAGGCATATCCCGCACCGGTACCGCCAGCTTCACCTTCGTACCATCCTTCAAAAGGATCTCATTTTTCCTCCCGGGCGCATAGGCCTTTGTATAGATCAACACCACTCCCACCTGGGCCCTTGGTCCAAGTCTTGCCGTCCCCTGATCGTTCTTCAATACATTGATGAAAGCAATATCCTTAGGATTCAGCTTCCCCATCGCATCATCGGATGACTCTACCTCGTCGATGACGAACATAGGTTTTTCCTTTAGCGTATCCTTGACCTGAACCTGTTTCAGGATCAGTACAGGTCCTCCCGATAGAGTATCTTTAGCGACATGGGGCGTAGTATCTTTTATAGGGCTCGTCACAGACCCCTCCGCGTTCGTATCAAAACCGCCCGGGCGCTGCACAGACTCCACACCCGTCTCTGGCAAGGGCGTCTCCTTATGCAACGTAGGCAAATGAATGTCCGCTCTATCCCTAAAGGCTACCAGCAACACCGCCAGCAACGGGACGATAAAAAGAAATTTTACGAGATGAAGCTTTGCGCTTCTGGATTTGTTCATCATGATAATCCGTTTCTTAAGGGATGAAAAATTGAAATTGTTTGCCAGCCCGTAACGGGATTCCCCCACCACTTTCAACAGGTGATATTGATAGGCCTTCCTGTCCAGCCCGCTCGCCAATACCTGCCTGTCCGCGATAAATTCCAGGTTCTGACGTATCGAATGACGGATCAGCCAGCTGAAAGGATTGAACCAGGAGAAGATACACAGCGCCTCTCCTACAAGAATGTCCACCGTATGCCGCTGCCGGACATGCACGTATTCATGAAGGATGATCTCCTCGCATTCTTTTTCCGAATGCAGACGGGGATTGAGATAAATAGCCTTACCAAAACTAAAGGGAGTGATGGGCTCATTCACATGGTAGATGGTAAGATGACCATCCCCGATAAGCAAAGCCCTCTTCTGTATCCGGCGCAACGACAAGTATCTTATTAACAGCCGCACGAGTAACAGCAAAGTTCCCAGGGCCAGGACAACCAGCAGCAGATCCCAACCCGTATAGGCTCTCTCAGGCGTCGCCGGGCCCACCGATGGCTGAGTCCTGAACACAGGGATATATCGGATCACCTGGATCTTGTCAGCCATTTGCTCCTCCGTCGCAATGGTTATATGGATCAGGGGCAGTATAAAGGACAGCGCTGCATATCCCATCAGGTACCAGCGATTCATGGAATAAAAGGTCAGCCGGCGCAACAACAGTTGATAGAACAGCCAGACGATGGCCAAACTAATCGAACATTTCAGCAGATATAGAACGATCGAAGGCATACAAAAAAGTTTAAAAGTTATGTTTCGCCCGAGGTTTCATTTAGGTTTATTTTTCGCCCGACTTTTCAATCAGATTGATAATATCTTTCAGCTCCTTCGCACTCAGCTTCTTTTCCTCCACAAAGAAATTCACCAGCTCCTTGTAGCTGTCCGCGAAATAATCTTTGACAAACCCATTCATGAATTTTTTCTTGTACTCATCCTCCGTGATCACGGCCTTATACAAATAGGAGTTCCCTATCAGACGGCTGGAAAGAAAACCCTTTTTCTCCAGGTTCTTGATCGTAGAAGCCAACGTCGTATAGGGCGGCTTCACTCCCTCCATATGTCGCAGAAAAAGCTTCACATTCCCCTCCCCCACCTTCCATACAGCCTGCATGGCCTCTTCTTCCTGTGTGGTTAATTTTTCCATATATTTACGAAGTTTTCGTAAATCTACGAGTTTTTCGTAATAAACAAATAAAAACTTCCGTTTTTCGTTAAACTTTTAATTTTACCGGCAGTTTCACTTTCTTAAACACATTATTATTAAGATGAAAAGAGCATTCCTGATCGTATTCATCCTTGCCTCGTCCCATTTCTTATTCGCTCAGCAGACACCGGCCACCACCACCCCTGCAACCCAGGCGCAGGCCCAGGATCAGGCGCCCTACCTCAAATACCCCACCATTCCTCCATTCCACCTGCTAAAACTGGACAGCGCTACCTACCTGACAAAGGATGATATAAAAAAACATCGCCGGACCCTCGTCATGTTCTTCAGCCCGGATTGCGACCACTGCAAACATCAGACAGAATCCATATTGGCTGATTTCAACAACTTCAAAGACGTCGAGATCGTCATGGCCACCTACCAGCCCTTCTCAGAAATGAAGGATTTCTATGAACACTATCACCTGGCCGACCACCCCAATATCAAGATCGGCAGAGACGAAAAATTCTTCTTAGCCCCCTTCTATAAGATCCGCAACCTGCCTTACCTCGCCCTCTATGACAAAAAAGGCAATCTGATCACCACCTTTGAAGGCACCCAAAAAGCAGAGACCATCGTAAAAGCCTTCCAGCCAAAAGGAGAGGAAAGTAACAATTGACAAGCTCAATACCCCTACCTTTGCAGCGCCGGAACCGTTAAAAGCGGTTCGACGGAAGGTCAATCATAGCCAAATAATTCTATAACCAAAATACAAAATGATGAAAGTAACGGTTGTAGGCGCAGGCGCCGTAGGTGCTACCTGTGCTGATAATATCGCCCGTGCAGCACTCGCCCAGGAGCTCGTGCTGTTGGATATCAAGGAAGGACTTGCCGAAGGAAAGGCCCAGGACATGATGCAGACCGCCGCCCTGCTGGGATTCGACACCCGCATCGTCGGCAGCACCAATGACTATTCCAAGACAGCCGGCAGCGACGTAGTGGTCATCACCTCGGGCCTTCCACGCAAACCAGGCATGACCCGGGAAGAGCTCATCGGCACCAATGCCGGCATCGTCAAGGGCGTAGCGGAAAATATCCTCAAACACTCCCCCAACGCCATCATCATTATTATTAGCAATCCGATGGATACTATGACCTACCTGGCCCTCACCGCCACAGGTCTTCCGAAGAATCGTATCATCGGTATGGGTGGTACCCTCGACAGCGCCCGCTTCAAATATCAATTGAGCCAGCACCTCGGATGCAGCCCCGCCGATCTGAATGCAGTAGTAGTGGGCGGACACGGTGACACCACCATGATCCCCCTCATCCGCCTGGCCACCTGGAACAGCGCTCCCGTTACAAAATTCCTCTCTGCCGACCAGCAGAAGCAGATCGTTGCCGACACCATGGTTGGCGGCGCCACCCTTACCAAGCTCATCGGTACCTCGGCCTGGTATGCTCCCGGTGCAGCCGGCGCAGCCCTCGTGGAAAGCATCCTGCGTGACGAGAAAAAACTCTTCACCTGCTGCGTATCCCTCAATGGCGAGTACGGACAAAAAGACATCTGTCTGGGTGTACCCGTAGTCATCGGCCGCAATGGATGGGAAAAGATCCTCGACTTCGGCCTGAATGAAGAAGAACAAGCCCTCTTTAATAAGAGCGCCGATGCAGTTCGAAGCATGAACGACGTCCTCAAGACACTCTAATAAGGCCCCATAAACAAAAAACCCGGCATCAGCCGGGTTTTTTGTTGTCCTGACTAATAAATGCCGCAGGCATCAATTCTATATTATGCTTAGCCGCTACCTTTATAAGTATAGGCATGATAATGGATGCACCGGGTATCAATACGAACGGGACGCCGATACCCACGATCTTTAGTGAATCCGCAAGCTGGGTCCTTAATACATGCGTTTGTTCAGCGCTTATGTGGCCCGCTTTTAAATACTCCCGTATAATGACCACCGCTTCTTTGTCGCCGGAATATTCATCCTTTAACCCATGCAGGAAATGATGTGCATGCTCTTCAATTATTGCTTCGATGTTCATACGCTAAGTATTAATAACAGATGGTAGAGATCTAGCTGCCAAGGCTGGCCAGCATCTCAAAGGTAGGTACAAAAAACAAAGTGCCCGTTTGCGGGACGCTGAAGTCCAGTATCCTGTCGTAATTACCTTCCGGCACGCCCACAAACATATTGGTCAACATCTTTTTCACCGTGCTGAACGTGCTCGCATAAGCGATAAAATAAGTTCCCATCTCATTGGTGGAAACATTGCCAAAAGGCATATTGTCCCGTACGATCTTGAGATCATCCCCCACATTGGCCAGTGCCGAATGCGAATTGGAAGGCTTTATATCGTCCGGCATTTCAATATCATCGGATTTCGACCTGCCGATCACTTTTTCCTGCTCGCTTACCGGCAATGCTTTCCATGCCTGCATATCATGGATATATTTTTGCACAAAAAGATAGCTTCCGCCCTTATACCTGGGATCCTCATCACCTACCATCCCAAAATACTGCCTGTCCGTACCATGCGGGTTCTCCGTGCCATCTACAAAACCCAAAATACTCCGGCTGTCCCAATACCTGAAACCATGTACTTCCTGGGTGCTTATTGCCACATCCTTCAATGTTTCCGAGATCGCAGAAGCGACATCTATACAAAAACTGTGAACATCAGCACGGATATGTAAATGCAGATCGCCGCTGGTGGCTACCGCCACGTGTTTTGCACCCTTAATGGGCGTAAATTTTTCAAATTCCCTGGGCAGCGGCGTCGGCAGCCCCAGCAGATGCCACGCGTCAAAACCAATTCCTAATACCACGCTGGCTTTACTATCGGGGAATCTGGTATTGGCCGAGTTGTTGAGGTTAATGATCAGCGAACAAAGGTTATTGAATGCATCCCTGGCAGCAGCTCCTTCCTTAAGATCCCATACCATAAAAATGGTATTGTTATTGGGATAATCCAGTACATTTTGCGAGTTGATGCTCATAAAGATGTCTTTTATTTTAGTCGCTTGTATATATCTTCCACCAGCCGCCCCGGGTCTATCAGCTCCATACACTTGAAATGTTCCTTGGGACACTTCTTATACCCTATCTTAGAGCAGGGACGGCAAGACAGCGGTCTTATCTCCACCACATCATACGGCCGGCTGAAACCCACAGATCCCATCTGTGTATAATTGCTCAGATAGTTCGCACCATAATAAGGATACATCCCAAACTCCGGTACCGTATTGCCCCACACCGAAATGACAGGTCGTGCAAAAGCCGCCGCAATATGCATCAGCCCCGTATCGTGCGTAACGACCAGCTTCGCCTGCCGCACCAGCCCCGCCGACTCGTTAATGTTGAACTTCCCGCAGGCATTGTAGATCCGGACAGGATCGATAGCCGCCAGCTGCTCACCCTCCGCCGCATCTTCCGGTCCACCCAGCAGGACCAGCGGATGCTCGATCAGCGTACACAATTCTTTTAGTTTATGGAATGGCAGTTTCTTGGTCGCCAGCGCCGCACCGATCACCAGCCCTATATAGCCTGCCTGGTGCGACATGGGAATATCCTGCGGTTTCAACTCGTCCTTCTTTGGAATAAAATAATCCAGCCCCGCTCCATCATTACGCACCCCGAAGGAACGCAAGGTCGCAAGGCTCCGGTCCACGATATGTTCCTCCGGCATCCTGTTCCACTTAAAGTTCGTGTACAGCCATTTCTCCACATTCAGCTTGTTAAAGGAAAAAGCCTGCTTCCCCAGCACCTTCTTTACTTTCAGCGTCCGGACATTATGATGGAGGTCGATCACATAATCGAAATCTTCACGACGCAGCGCTTCCATCAGGCCCTCCCAGTCATCCTCCAATAAATGCAGCTTGTCGATATAGGGATTGGCCTCCAGCACAGGGCGAAAGGAAGCCTTGGTGAGATAGTGCACCTCCGCCGTAACCACCTGCTTTTTCAAACACCGGATGACAGGAGTTGTGAGGACAATGTCCCCGATAGAGCTGAAGCGTATAATAAGGAACTTCATCTATGCCTCGATATAATTCAGATCTTTTCCAAACGTCTCTTCCGTCAACGCCAACGCGACAAATGCGACGACAAATACGATGATACCCGTGATCCAGCCCGCCTTATAGAACGCTCCTGGCGAAGGCTGTAGCGCATGGAACAGGGGCAGCACTACCAGAGACAACGATCCCCTCGCCATATTGGGCACCGTAGTAGCCACCGTCGCCCGGATGTTGGTACCGAACTGTTCCGCCGCCATCGTGACGAACATGGCCCAGAACCCAGTCCCCAGTCCCAGCAGGACACAGACCCAGTAAAAGGTCACCGGAGTCGCCTCCTGCAGGTTGAAATACCAGATGACAGCTATGACAGTAATAATATGAAAAAGCCAGAGGGATTTCTTACGGCTCCTGAATCCCTGGCTGATAAATCCGATAGCGACATCACCCACTGAGATGGCGGCATATGCCACCATGATCCCCAGCCCCGGATCCACCGGCCCCTTCACATTCATTTCCTTGGCAAATTTGTCCCCGAACGTAATAAGGACGCCGATGACATACCAGTTCGGCAGGGCGATCAATATAGATGTCAGATATTTTTTCAATCTCCGCCCATTCGTAAAGAGCATAAAGAAATTACCCTTGCTCACAGACGCATGCTCCATATTCTTGTACATACCCGATTCCAGCACACCCACCCGAAGGAACAGCAGCACGAATCCAAGCCCCCCGCCGATAAAATAGCAGGTCCGCCATCCTTCTCCGTCAGGACCAACCAGCCATACCCGTATGAAGTAGGCAAACACCGCTCCGCTCAATCCTATACCCGCCACCAGGGAGGTCGCAAGCCCCCGGCGTTCCTTCGACATGATCTCGCTCACCAGCGTGATACCCGCCCCCAGCTCACCCGCCAGGCCAAGTCCTGTTATAAATCGTACCAGCTCATACTGCCCTGCCGTATGCACCAACCCATTGGCAATGCTGCCCAGGGAATATAATATGATGGAGGCAAATAACACCCGCAGACGACCCAGCTTATCTCCCAGTACACCCCAGATGATCCCCCCGATGAGCAGCCCGATCATTTGCGTACTGATGATATCCGCCCCTCGCCTGGCAATATCATCCGCGCTCAGCCCAAGAGATTTCAAGGAAGGCACACGGACAATGCTGAAAAGAAGAAGATCATAGATATCGACAAAATAACCCAACGCCCCAACTATCACCGCCAGATTGAAAAGAGACTGTTTCTTTTGTTCCATATTATTATTTCTCTGCAGTTTTTTTCCTGCCAAAAAAGATCTTGTACAACACCGGGAAAGTTGTGACCACCACAATGCCGATGACGATCACCTCCAGATGTTCCTTCAGATCAAAATGATATTTTACCAAAATGAACTTCCATAAATAATGCCCTGCAAAGAGCATGAGGAACACCCACGCCACACAGCCTACAATATTGTAGTACATGAATTTCTTCCTATCCATGCTGACGATGCCGCCGATGATAGGAGCAAAGGTCCGCACGATGGGTAAAAATCGGGCAAACACGATGGCCTGTCCTCCATGCTTGTCATAGAACTCCTTCGCCTGGTATAGATACCGCTGCTTGAAAAGAAAACTGTCCTTTCGATGGAACAGGAAAGGTCCGCTCTTTCGACCGAACCAGTATCCAACAGCATTCCCAAGGATGCCGCAGACAGACACCAGCACCAGCAGGATCACCAGATCGACGAACTCGATCCCCGTCCCACCTGTAGGCAGCCTGGCAATAAGATCCTCACTATAAATACCCGCTACAAACAACAGGCTGTCCCCTGGCAGGAAGAACCCGACCATCAGGCCCGTCTCGGCAAATACAATAAATAAAAGGACCCACAGCCCACCAAATTTGATATAAAACTCAGGATGAAGGAGGTCGTGCCAGGTGAATAAAAGCTCGAGCATAAAAAGGTGCTATTTAATAGGTGTGCTATTTAGGTGCTATTTATAGGTATTCACAGCGGCTTCCCCCAGCTCCCCCTCCCACTTGCTCACCACCACCGCCGCAATGCTGTTCCCCAGGACATTGGTAGCGCTCCGCGCCATATCCATTATCTGATCTATCGCCAGCAACAATAACATTCCCTGCTGCGGAATATTGTACAACGTCAGGGTCCCCGCAACAACTACCAGCGCCGCCCGGGGCACGCCCGCAATTCCCTTGCTCGTCAGCATCAGCACCAGCAGCATCGATACCTCCTGCCCCAGTGTCAGCGGCACCCCATACGCCTGTGCGATAAACAGCGAAGCAAACGTCATATACAACATGCTCCCATCCAGGTTGAACGAATACCCCAGCGGCAATACAAAGCTGACGATCTTCGGAGGACATCCAAAACTTTCCAGCTCCTGCGTCAGCCGGGGAAATGCGGCTTCCGAACTGGCCGTGCTAAAAGCCAGCAGGATCATATCCTTTATTGCCAGCGCCAGGTCCAGCACCCTTCTGCCGATAAAGAAAGAGGCTATCAACAGCAGGATCAGCCAAAGACCCAGTATGCTCAGATAGAAGCTGATGATGAACTTCCCATACGTCAATAGCAGCTCCGGTCCCTTCACCGCCAGCACCGAAGCGATAGCCGCCATGGCAGCCACCGGTGCAAAATACATCACATACCCCGTTACACGAAGTATCACATGGGCCACCGCATCCAGCGCCTTGATGACGATCTTCCCCTGCTCGCCGATAGAAGCCGTGGCAATACCAAAGAACACCGCAAATACCACTATCTGCAATATCTGGTTCTCCGCCATAGCCTGGAATATGCTGCTCGGGAAGACATGGGTGATAAATCCTTTAAAGCTCAAAGAAGCCTGATCCAGCCCCGACGATGCATTGGAGGCCGGCAGCGGAAGACCCAGATCGCTCCCCAATTGCGAGGCATGCATGATCACCAGCCCCAGCATCAGGGACAACAAGGAGGCTCCCATGAACCACAAAAGGGTCTTACCCCCTATACGCCCCACCGCCTTTACATCCCCCAGCTTGGCGATCCCCACCACCAGGGTGGAAAACACCAGGGGAGCAATGATCATTTTGATCAGCCGCAGGAATATATCCGTCAATACCGAGATACCACTGGAAAAACTGTCGATCTGCCCCGCAGACCCGTTATAATGAACCCATAAACCCACGATCACGCCAGTCAGCATGGCTATCATGATCCAGCTTGTAAGGCTGATCTTTCGCATATATCACTCCTGTTTATCATGCAATGAATTGAAAAATCCTGACTTGGCAAAACTTTAGTCCTAAAAATCCCCCCGGTGGTACAGAATCGGAGCTTGAATATTAAATATTTGTTTATTTTCGACCCTAGTCATCACACATATCATCTTATTTAAGAACTACACTCAAAACAAACTAATTATGAGTTTATCTCGGAAGAAGTCCCTGGACTCCCTTATGGCGCAGGCCGCGGATTCGGAGAAGGGCCTCAAGCGTACGCTGGGAGCCTGGAGTCTGATCGCCCTGGGCATCGGCGCTATTATCGGTGCGGGATTGTTCGTAAGGACAGCCGCCGCAGCCGGGGAACATGCCGGTTCCGCCGTAACTATCTCCTTTCTGGTGGCCGCCGTCGGTTGTGCCTTTGCCGGTCTCTGTTATGCCGAGTTCGCCTCGATGATCCCTATAGCGGGCAGCGCTTATACGTACGCTTATACTACAATGGGCGAACTCACCGCCTGGATCATCGGTTGGGCGTTAGTGCTGGAATATGCTCTTGGCGCCGCCACCGTTTCCATCTCCTGGAGCGAATACCTGAATAAGCTCCTGGGAGGATCTATACCGTTCGAATGGTGTCATTCCCCCTTTGAGAAAGTGCTGGACGCCTCCGGAGTAATGCACCATGGCATCATCAATATCCCTGCCCTGTTCATCCTGCTGCTCCTTTCCCTGCTGTTGATGAAAGGCACCGAGGAATCCGCCACGGTCAACTCCATCATCGTATTTGTAAAAGTTGCCATCGTATTGGTATTCATTGCCGTCGGCTGGAACTTCATCAACCCCGCCAACCATTCGCCCTACGTGATCCCCGCCGATGCTCCCCCTGCGCAAATGCGGGATGGCACGCTTTATACCTATACTAATTTCTTCCGGCATGGCTGGGGAGGCATTCTTTCAGGAGCAGGCATCGTATTCTTTGCCTTTATTGGCTTTGACGCCGTTTCCACCGCCGCGCAGGAAGCCAAGAACCCCGCCAGGGATATGCCCCGCGGCATCCTGGGTTCACTCATGATCTGTACGATCCTCTACGTATTGTTCTCCTGGGTGCTCACCGGCGTCGCTCCCTATACGGATTTTGTCAAGTCCGGCAAAGAAGCCTCTGTCGCCTATGCCATCGAAACCTATATGCATGGTTATCATTGGTTGTCGACCCTGGTGACCATCGCCATCCTGGCAGGGTTCTCGTCCGTGATCCTCGTGATGTTGCTCGGTCAAAGCCGTGTCTTCTATACCATGGCCACCGACGGGCTGCTGCCCAAAGTGTTCTGCGAGCTGCACCCCAGGTTCCGCACGCCTTATAAGTCGAACGCGCTGCTTTTCGTCTTTGTAGGTCTATTCGCCGGCTTTATCCCCGAAAGCGTTGCGGGCAACCTGACCAGCATCGGCACCCTGTTCGCCTTTATTCTTGTCAGCATCGGGGTTATCATCCTGCGGAAGAACGATCCCACCCGTCCCCGTCCTTTCAGGACGCCGCTTGTTCCCATCGTCCCCATACTGGGTGTACTTGTTTGTGCGGCCATGATCATCGGTCTGGATTCTGCTACCCAGATAACAGCACTGGTATGGATGATCATCGGATTACTTATCTATTTTGGCTATAGCAAGAGCCACAGCAAGTTGCAATAGGTTAAATTTATTCTCTATAGAAAGGTCCATCATCTGATGGGCCTTTTTTGTAACTTTGCAGCCGTTTCAGAACAATCATAACCGGACCTCTGGTCCGTAAATTTCATCTTACTATGGGTCGCATTTTTGAAGTACGTAAACATGCCATGTTCGCCCGCTGGGACCGGATGGCCAAACAGTTTACCCGTATTGGAAAAGAAATAGCTATCGCCGTCAAGGCAGGAGGGCCCGATCCCGCCACCAACCCCGCTCTCCGCCGCTGCTTCCAGAACGCCAAGAGCGTCAACATGCCAAAGGACAGGGTGGAAGCCGCCATCAAACGCGCCCAGGGCAAGGAAATGGAGAATTATGAAGAGATCCTCTATGAAGGCTATGGCCCTCATGGAGTCGCTATACTCGTGGAGACGGCCACCGACAACCATGTCCGCACCGTTGCCAACGTCAAATCCCACTTTAACAAGGGTAATGGCACCCTCGGCAACAGCGGCAGCGTCAGCTTCCAGTTCAAGAAAATGGGAGTTTTCAAGCTGAAACCCGAAGGCCTCAACGTCGACGACCTCGAGCTTGAGCTCATCGACCACGGTCTGGAAGAAATGGGAGAAGGCACAGGCGAGAATGACATACCCGTCATCGTGCTCCGGGCTGCCTTCAGCGACTTTGGCAATATGCAGAAAGCGCTGGAAGAAAAAGGCATCACCCCCATCAGCGCCGAGATAGAATGGATCCCCGCCAGCACCGTGGAATTACCCGAAGAACAGGCGCAGGATGTATTGAAGCTCGTGGATAAGCTCGAGCAGGACGAGGACGTTCAGAAAGTATTTTATAACTTAAAATAGCGCGTACGGCTGCTCCCCCGCCAATCGTATTATTTGATGGTGTGTGCAATCTTTGCAGCCGCAGCGTTCAATTCATTTTGAAAAGGGACAGGCGGGGTATCTTCCGCTTCGCCTCCCTTCAAAGCCCCACGGGACAATCCTTTCTGCAACGATCAGGTCTTCCTACCGACGTACTGAACTCCTTTGTATTACTCGACAACAACAAAACATACACCCGCAGCTCCGGCGCCCTTCGCGTCGTGAAAAAGCTCGGCTTCCCCTGGTCGATCCTGTATATTTTTTGGATCATCCCCGGCCCTGTAAGAGATAGGATATATGACTGGGTAGCACGAAACCGCTACCGCTGGTTTGGCAAAAAAGAAACTTGCTGGCTGCCCCGCCCCGAATGGAAAGAAAGATTTTTGGATTGACTCGCCGCCTCTGGTCGCCCGCTCACCGGCCTCCATCTGCCCCTCACCTACCCCTGGTCGCCCTCTACTCCGCCATCATTTCCCGCACCGCATCGATGATCTGCTCAACATTCGGCTTGCTGAAATAATCGCCATCGCTGGCATAGGCCGGACGATGTGCCTGGGCCGTAATGGTCCGCGGCGCCGTATCCAGCCAACGATAGCCGCCCTGCTCCTCCATCACCTTATTGAAGATATAACCCGCGGCGCCGCCCGGCACATCCTCGTCGATGATGATGATACGGCTCGTCTTTTTAAGGGACTCGACGATCTTATGATGTATGTCGAAAGGCAATAGTGTTTGTATATCCACCACTTCACAGCTGACGCCCAGCTCTTCCAGTGCAACAGCCGCCTCCTGTACGATACGGAGCGTCGAGCCGTATGACACCAGCGTGATGTCCTCCCCTTCCCTCACCACTTCCGGCACGCCGAGAGCCACCCTGAACTCCAGTAGATTGGACGGCAGCTTTTCCTTTAGCCGGTAGCCATTCAGGCATTCTATCACCACCGCCGGGTCAGCGCCTTCCAGCAGGGTATTATACATACCCGCCGCCTGCACCATATTCCGCGGTACACAGAAATGCATACCCCGCAGCGCATGGATGGCCATACCCATGGGTGACCCGCTGTGCCAGATCCCTTCCAGGCGGTGTCCCCGCGTACGCACGATCAACGGCGCCGTCTGCTGGCCCACCGTACGATATTGTAAGGAAGCAAGATCATCGCTCAATGGCTGCAATCCATATAGGAGATAGTCCAGGTATTGTATCTCCGCGATGGGACGCAGACCACGGAAGGCCATGCCAATACCCTGGCCCATGATCGTCAGCTCCCGTATACCCGTATCGAATATCCTGTTGGCGCCGTGTTTGGCCTGCAGCCCTGCAAAACCCTGGTTGACGTCCCCGATCTTGCCCAGGTCCTCTCCAAAGGCCAGTACCTTCGGATTGTGCGTAAACAGCGCATCGAAATAATGATTCAATATCTCATATCCGTTGATCATAGGGGCATCCTCGTCGAACTCCGGCTTTACCTCCTCGACATGCAATATGTTCTTTGCCCCTTCATGGTACAGGTGTGAATTGTACAGCGCCGCATTTTCCTTTTTCAGCTCGAGATAATATTCTTTCAACGGTCCGGCAATAGCATCTCCCGCCGTAAGATCCAGTGCCTGGTGCAAGGTTTTCAAAACCTCCTTCCGTCCTGGCTCCCGGTTGGCCGCCAGCTCCGCTGCCAGTTTATCCAGCGTCTCGCTATGATAGGGGAAATGATCCACCAGCCCCCTGATCAGCTCAACTGAATGGGATACCTGGCGCTTGATAGGCTCCTGGTATTTTTCCCAGGCCAGGTTCCGGCTGTGACGGATATATTCCTTGGCCGAGGTCTCGACCTCATCCAGCTCCTCTTCGCTGGCAAGTTCATTGTCGATGATCCATTCCTTCATTTTCTTGATGCCGTCCCATTCCCGCTCCCATTCCAGGCGCTCCGGCGACTTGTACCGTTCATGGCTGCCCGAAGTGGAATGTCCTTGCGGCTGTGTCACCTCTTCAACATGGAACACTACCGGCGTATGCGTCATCCGGATGGCCCGGATCCCCGCTTCGAACGCTTCACACATACCCGCATAATCCCAGGCCTTCACCCGGAAGATCTCTACCCCATTGGTACCCTCCTCTTTCTGAAACCCTTTCAGGGCCTCCGAAATCGATCCCTTCGTCGTCTGGAACTTCCGCGGCACCGAGATGCCGTATCCGTCGTCCCATATAAAGATGGCCAGCGGCACCTGCAGCACCCCCGCCGCATTCACCGTTTCAAAAAAATGCCCCTCGCTTGTCGAGGCGTCCCCGATCGTGCAGAAACATACCTCGTTCCCATTGTTCGACAGACCCGTAAATTGTTGGAGCTGCTCTATTTCCCGGAAGGCTTTGGATGCATAGGCCAGCCCAAGCGCCCTTGGCATCTGGGCAGCCGTAGGAGCCAGCCCCGCCGTAAGGTTCTTGCGATGGATAAGGTCCAGCGTTTCTCCATCTCCGTCTACAAAAGGAGTAGCAAAATGCGAGTTCATTTGTCTGCCGGCGCTATGCGGGTCATGCCGCACGTCAGGATCTGCATATAATTGGGAAAAGAACTCCTCGATAGTAGCCGTGCCCGTGGCAAAGGCAAAGGTTTGGTCCCGGTAATACCCCGCATAAAAGTCGCCCGGCCGGAAAAATTTGGCCATCGCCACCTGGGGAACTTCTTTCCCATCGCCAAATATGCCGAATTTGGCCTTACCCGTCAGCACTTCTTTCCTTCCCAGCAAACTGGCTTCCCGGCTGTCACAGGCAGTACGATAGTCCTTCAACACTTCCTCCCGGAACTTGTCGAAAGATAATTTCTCCTGGTCGATCAATGCGTTAGTAGAAAGGTTTTCCATTAGAGTCAATTATGTGACCTTGGCCACCGGGCCGCTGGTCCGTTTGAAGGGACAAAGGTACTATTCTGTCATCTATCACAAAACCAGCCTACTGCGTTGATTATTAAAAAAATAGGTTATCCCTATAATTTATTGGCAAGACTGGCGTTAAAAACTTAATTTTATATACACTTAGCGAACCTCACGGTTCGCTGGTCCGAAGGACAGACATTTGATTTTTCAGAAAAAAAGGGTACATTATTCCACCCCTCTTTTTTCTGACCATTTTACAGCGGGCAAACTATGAAAAAAATAGCAATTGTTACCGGCCTATTTTTCACCATTCTTTCCAGTCAGGCACAGCTGACCAATGGGAAGGGAGAAGCCTTGCCCCGTCCGGCAGATGTCCTCCAATTGAAGGAGAACAGCCATAATTTCGGGAAGATCCCCCAGGGACGGCCGGCAGTCTATGTTTTTGAAGTGGTCAATGCGGGAAAGACCCCGCTCAAGCTGGATAATGTCCAGGCCTCCTGCGGATGCACAACCCCCGAATGGAGCCGCGACGCCATAGAGCCCGGAGCCGCCGCCCAGATCAAGGTCGGTTACAACGCCTACGCCGAAGGGCCTTTTACCAAGACAGTTACCGTGGTCTATAATACCAATATGACAAAGACCATTACCATTTCCGGGGAAGTACTTAAAAGTCCGGCCAGTTCCGCCCCCGAGAACCCATCTATACAATTATTAAAACAAATAAATTGATCATCATGAAAAAACTATTCCTATTTGCCAGTGCTGTTGTCCTCTCAACCGCTCTTTTCGCCCAGCAGGCCACACAAAAAAAGGCTGAAGACGTTGTGAAGTTCAAAGAGCTGGCTTACGATTTCGGCAAGATCAAACAAAGTGTTCCCGTAACACATGATTTCGCCTTTGTAAATGTCAGCGATGCCCCCGTCATCATCGAATCAGCTACTCCTTCCTGCGGATGTACGACTCCTGTCAAGCCCGAAGGCGCTATTCCCAAAGGCAAGGAAAATAAGATCACAGCGGGATTCAATGCAGCAGCTGCAGGGCCTTTCAATAAGACTATTACTGTAAAAATTGCCGGCATCGATATGCCCCTTGTGCTGAAGATCACCGGCGAAGTATTGACCGCAGATGCCTATACTAAATACGAGGCGTCCAAAGGCAGCAAGACAGGAGGTAAATAAGCAGATAAAATAATTCCTTAAAAAAAGGGCCTCTCACAAAAGCTGAGAGGCCTTTTGTATTTTTGCAAGATGTTAACTATCAGTCACCGTGGACAGCAAATGCCGGCTTCGCCGATCCGGAAACTCGTGCCTTATGCCGAGGCAGCCAAAAAACGAGGCGTAAAAGTATACCATCTCAATATCGGCCAGCCCGATATCGAAACCCCCAAAATGGCGTTGGACGCCGTCCGCCATTTTGACTTTACAGTATTGGAATATAGTCACAGCGCAGGTAATGAGAGTTATAGGAGGAAGCTGGCAGCTTACTACGAGCGGGCAGGCATGGAGGTGGACTATCAGCAGATCATTATTACCACCGGCGGATCCGAAGCCATCCTTTTTGCCTTTATGAGCTGCCTCGACGCCGGTGATGAAGTCATCATTCCCGAGCCTTTTTACGCTAATTACAACGGATTTGCCGTGGCTGCCGGTGTAGTGGTAAAGCCCCTCACGTCATATATAGATAATGGTTTTGCGCTTCCCCCCGTGACAGACTTCGAAAAGCTCATCGGTCCCCGGACAAAAGGTATTGTCATATGCAATCCCAATAACCCCACCGGCTATCTCTATAGCCGCGAGGAGATGGAGACCATCAAGAAACTTATATTAAAGCACGATCTTTATCTTTTTGCCGACGAGGCCTATCGTGATTTCTGCTACAGCGGCCAGCACATCGCCTCCCTGAACCTCAAGGGCGTGGAAGACCGCGTTATCATGATCGATACCATATCGAAAAGATACAGCGCCTGCGGAGGAAGGATCGGCGCCCTCGTCACCCGCAACCAGGCAGTGCTTGACTCCGTGCTGAAGTTCGCCCAGGCCAGGCTCAGCCCTCCCTCCTTTGCCCAGATCCTGGGAGAAGCTGCGACCGATCTGCCCATGGATTATTTCGACGCCACCAAAGCCGAATACCTAAAGAGAAGGGATGTGCTCGTCAGCCGCCTCAATGCCATACCCGGCGTGTTCTGCCCCAATCCCGGCGGAGCGTTTTATGCTATGGCCAGCCTCCCCGTGGATGACACCGACAAGTTCTGTCAATGGATATTAGAATCCTTTTCATACGACAACCAGACGGTCATGCTGGCTCCCGCGGGAGGATTCTACGGCAACGCCGAATTGGGTAAAAAAGAAATACGTTTGGCGTATGTCCTCAACACCGGTGCCCTTCACAAGGCCATGGACTGTTTGGAGAAGGCATTGGAGCAATATCCTGGAAGAATTATGGCAAAATGATATTACAAATAATTACATATATTAGCTAAAATTCAATTTCTCCTCAAAACCGCTACTTTTTGGCCATTTTTGAGCTAAAATACACATTAAAACAAAATACATATATTTGTTTTGCGATTTTTTAGAGATTTTTTTTAAAAAGCTGACCAACTAATTTGCTTGTTCCAAAAATTCTTCCGACATTTGATTCAGAATAGCACAGACAAGTAGTTAGAAGGAAAATGAGGGTTTGAAAAAAGGATTTAGCACCTTGAATAACGATTTTAACTATTTGATAATCTTAGGCTCTTGGGATTTTGAATTAAGCGCTTAATTTTGTGCTCTCGAACAACAAGATCATTATCTCTTTTCATATGGCAAGCAATCGTTAGACGGCCTTCTGTTTCTACAGGAGGCCTTTTCGTTTTCGGCCGGCTCCGCCGGCCTCCAGGTCCGCCCACCGTGAAAAATCTTCTCTCCCCTCGTCCTACGCCTTCAACTTTTCTCTCCATTTATTCCCCGAATTTCTATACATTTGCAACCCGTTTAGGATCAGTAAGGGTCTCCCTTCCTTCTCCCTAACGGTACCCGGCGAGATAGCTCAGATGGTTAGAGCGTCGGATTCATAACCCGGAGGTCTCGGGTTCAACTCCCGATCTCGCTACATTTTCAACTGACTGTACCAAACCAAAAAAGGCTCCCAAAATCGGGAGCCTTTTTCATTTATAATCAATCAATTAGCACTACTTTCATATTAAATCTCGGTGTTCAAAAGAATCTTAGAGTTTTCGATGTGTGACACATTCAATGCCCTATTTACCTCTTCTGCCAGAATAAGCTCCGATTAAAATATTGATTATCATACGTTTACTACCTCTTAGAAAAGAGAACCATGGTGTTCAACTCCCGATCAGGTGAAGAATGAGAGTTGAACACTATAAACGAGCATTAGGCAGTAACCTGTTCTAATTCTTTTATAACTATTTCTGCGACAATTCCAGATAGAAAATCCAAGAACTCCATCTCGATATTAGCAGGTATGTCTGCGATTGCCTGGTAGGGATGACGCAGAGGCTTCTTTCCTTTGCTCGGATTAGGTTTGCAAGCCTTACTGTCAGTTCTATTTGCATGAACAGCTGGTTTGAGTTGCTCGTTCTCTTTCACCAACTTCTCATATTTCAGTAACTTCTTCCAATTATAATAAGTGGCTTCACAGATCCCTTCTCGACGGCAAAACTGTTTGACAGAAACATCTCTCTTATTTTGCTTGAGTAGCTTCAATCTCCTCTCTTCAGTGAATTTTGATCTTGCCATTGTCAAACTGCTCATTAATATCAAAGTTTATGAATCAAGTCTCATTTGTTTTGTAGAATTAATTCTAACACCAAACGCCCTGTTAAAGAAGGAATATTAAGGTAATATTTTACGTGCACACCAAATATTCAGCTTAATTTCGAAACATTATTTTGAAAATTGAACAATGTTCATTTTCTTTGTTGTGAAATTTACTTATGGGTACTACAGAAAGAAAAGCAAGAGAGAAGGAAGAACTGAAGGCGCTTATTTTAAAAGCCGCCCGTAAGTTGTTTGTAGAAAAGGGCATCGGACAAACAACTATCAGAAATATCGCTGATTCCATAGACTACAGCGTCGGTACAGTATATGTATATTTCAGGGATAAAAATGAAATACTTCATGCGCTCCACACACAGTGCTTCGTTGACCTCGGCGGCCAACTGAAGGTATTATTAAACGTAAAAGACCCGATGGAACGGCTAAAGGCAATGGGCAAAGTGTATATCAATTTTGGCCTGGATAACCCGGAAATGTACGATCTGATGTTTACTCTTAAAGCACCTATGGAGTTCCTGGAAACAATCCAAAAAGATGAGTGGGATGAAGGGAAAGCAAGCTTTGATGTGTTAAGGGCTACGGTAAAACAGTGCATGGATGCCGGGCATTTTAAAGGGCATAAACTGGAACCGTTTTGTTTTTTGATATGGAGTTGTATACATGGCATGTGCAGCCTGGAAATAGGTTCCCGTACGAAAAATGTGAATATTAAAAACCCTGAAACCATTGTAACAGATGCATACGATGAGTTTTTGATAATCTTAAATAAGGCGTAATTTTTTTTGCTCCCAGATTGAACATTGTTCACTTTCTTTATATTGTTCATTACACTTCCATTGAAAATAATTAATCACTCATAAAATAAATAAAAATGAAACAATACATCTTAATAACCGGAGCATCATCCGGGATCGGCTATGAAATGGCTCAGCAGCTTGCTGCTTTAAAATACAATCTTATCCTTACTGCTCGCAGCGAAGATAAATTGGCGGCTATGCAGGAGGAATTGTCTTCCAGGCATAAAATTGACGTGCATTACATAACTAAAGATCTCGGCAAACCAGGGCAAGCGGCACAGTTATTTTATGATGTCAAGTCAGCAAATTATCAAGTCTCTCACTTAATTAACAATGCCGGCTTTGGCAACTATGGTGATTTTATAGAGACTTCCCTCGAAGAAGAACTGAATATGATTGATCTCAACATCAGCAGTCTTGTGGTCCTTACCAAATTGTTTGCAAAAGATATGGCAGCCCGAAAATCGGGCAGAATCATGAACGTGTCTTCAGTGATTGCCTATTTGCCTTTCCCTTACATGTCGGTGTATTCCGCTACCAAGTCCTTTGTCTTGGCATTTTCGGAAACTCTCGCAGCCGAACTGGAAGGAACCGGCGTAGTGGTTACCACACTTGCTCCCGGAACTACAGAAACAGCT
>Ga0105240_10004488_pt1 | contig 21225 bp, 22 predicted proteins | sample KBSC54metaG_FD_80426 | JGI IMG/M metagenome (GOLD analysis project Ga0105240, IMG submission 80426) | Corn rhizosphere microbial communities from Kellogg Biological Station, Michigan, USA - KBS C5-4 metaG | ecosystem: Host-associated > Plants > Roots > Rhizosphere > Soil | place: Michigan, USA... | reverse complement strand
CGGGAGCGACGGGACTCGAACCCGCGACCTCCGGCGTGACAGGCCGGCGTTCTAACCAGCTGAACTACGCCCCCGCGTGTGTCGCACGGGCACAGAAGGGCGGCCCGGCGGCCGGCGGAGTATAGCCCCGGCTTGTGCGCATCCGGCCCATCTTGTAGGACTCCGCCTGCACGATGAGCGCCTACCTGCCCATCGCCGAGCACGGCGTGATCGGCGACCTGCACAGCGTCGCGCTCGTCGGCACCGACGGCACCATCGACTGGTTCTGCTGCCCCCGCTTCGACTCGCCGAGCGTGTTCGCGTCGATCCTCGACGCGGAGAAGGGCGGGTTCTGGCGGATCGCCCCGGTGAACGGCGGCCACACGACGCGCCAGCTCTACTTCCCCGACACGAACGTCCTCATCACCCGCTTCATGACGCCGGACGGCGTCGGCGAGGTGCACGACTTCATGCCGATCCACCGCGACCCGCGCCATCCCCGCCGGCTGGTGCGCCAGGTGGTGGCGGTGCGCGGCGAGATGCGCTTCCGGCTCGAGTGCCGGCCGCGCTTCGACTACGCCCGCCAGCCGCACGAGATCGAGCTGTACGAGGGCGGGGCGGTGTTCAACACCCCGTCGCTCTCTCTGACCCTGGCGACCAACGTGCCGCTGGAGCGAGACGGCGACGACGTCACCGCCCACTTCGACCTCGCCAACGGGGCCAGCGCCACCTTCTTCCTCCAGCCGAACACGCGCGGCCAGAAGCTGAAGCCGATCAGCGAGGGCGCGGCCGCGGAGTCGTTCGAGAGCACCGTGCGCTTCTGGCGGGGCTGGCTCTCCCACTCGGTCTACAAGGGCCGCTGGCGGGAGATGGTGAACCGCTCGGCGCTCACGCTCAAGCTGCTCACCTACCGGCCCTCCGGCGCCATCGTCGCCGCGCCGACCACGAGCCTGCCGGAGCACATCGGCGGCGAGCGCAACTGGGACTACCGCTACACGTGGGTGCGCGACGCGGCGTTCTCGCTCTACGCGCTCCTGCGGCTCGGGTTCACCGAGGAGGCGGAGGCGTTCATCACCTGGCTGACCGACCGCTTCGGCGAGACCTCCTACGGCGAGGGCGGCCCGCTCCAGATCATGTACGGCATCGACGGCCGCGCCGAGCTGCCCGAGGAGGTGCTCGGCCACCTCGAGGGCTACGCCGGCTCGGCCCCGGTGCGGGTCGGGAACGGTGCCGCGACCCAGCTCCAGCTCGACATCTACGGCGAGCTGATCGACTCGGTCTACCTCTACAACAAGTACGGCGAGCCGATCTCCTACGACTCCTGGATGGAGCTGCGCAAGATCGTCGAGTGGCTCTGCGACAACTGGGACCAGGCCGACGAGGGCATCTGGGAGACGCGCGGCGGCCGCCAGCACTTCACCTACTCGCGGCTGATGTCGTGGGTGGCGATCGAGCGGGCGGTGCGCATGGGCCGCTACCGCGGCCTGCCCGGCGACCTGGTGAAGTGGCTCGACGTGCGCGACCAGATCACCGAGCAGGTGATGACCCGCGGCTGGAACGAGAAACGCGGCGCGTTCGTGCAGCACTACGGCTCCGACGTGCTCGACGCGTCGCTGCTCCTGATGCCGCTCACGAAGTTCATCGCGCCCAAGGACCCGCGCTGGCTGCGCACGCTCGACGCGATCGGCCGCGAGCTCGTGGCCGACAGCCTCGTCTACCGCTACAACGCCAAGGCGTCGCCCGACGGCCTGCAGGGGGACGAGGGCACGTTCTCGATCTGCACGTTCTGGTACGTCGAGGCGCTCGCCCGCGCCGGCCGCGTCGACGAGGCCCGGCTCGCCTTCGAGAAGATGCTCACCTACGCGAACCACCTCGGCCTCTACTCCGAGGAGATCGGCCCCTCCGGCGAGGCGCTCGGAAACTTCCCGCAGGCCTTCACGCACCTCTCGCTGATCAGCGCGGCCGTGAACCTCGACCGCCAGCTCGGCTAGTCCGGGCTCAGTCGCCCGGCCACAGCGGCTGGGTGATCTCGACGACCGTGCCCCGGCCGGGCGCCGTCGTGATCTCGACCCGGCCGCCGGCGGCGTCCACCCGCTCCATCAGCGACTCGAGCCCGAGGTGGTTCGTGCGCCGCGCCCGCGCCAGCGCCGGCTCGAGGTCGAAGCCGCGGCCGTCGTCGGCCACGTGCACGTTCAGGACGCCGGCGCCGCGCTCGAGCCGCACCTTGAGCGTCTTTGCGCCTGAATGGACGCGCGCGTTCGCGAGCACCTCGGTGATCGAACGGAAGACGAGCGTCTCCATGGTCGCGTCGATCCGGGTCTCGAGACCGACCACGTCGAGCGTCGTGGCGATGCCGGTCTCGCTCTCGAGCGTGTGCAGCGCCTGCTCGAGCGCGACGACGAGGCCGTGGTGCCAGAGCACCGCCGGCCGCAGGTCGAAGGTCATCCGCCGCGTTCGCTCGACGGCGCCCGAGATCAGCTCCGACACCTGCTCGAGCCCGCGCCGCACCCGCTCCGTGTTGCCGTCCTGCACGGCCATCCGGACGCTGTCGAGCGAGATCACGCAGGCCGACATCACCTGGATCGTGTCGTCGTGCAGGTCGGCGGCGACGCGCGAGCGCTCCTGCTCCTGCGCGCGCACGAGCCGCTCCATCAGCTCGCGGTGGCGGCGCTCGAGCGCGGCCAGCCGCTCGGCCCGCTGCTCCGATTGCTCGCGCAGGAGCACACCGCGGCAGGTGGCCGCCACCTGGTCGGCGACGGTGCGCATCGCCAGCGCGTCGGCCGCGTCGAAGCGGTCGCGGAGGCCGTCGTAGACGCCGAGCACCGCGATGCATTCGCCGTCGACGACGACGGGCGTGAGCAGCTCGGAAGGGAGCGGGACCGGTGCCGGCCACTCGTACGCGGGGTGGGCCTGGGCGTCGCCCAGCACCACCTGCTCGCCCGAGGCGATGACCGTGCCGACGGTGCCGGCGTCGATGCGCCGGTGCAGCCCCGCGGCGGTCGTTCCCTCGTTGCCCAGGTTGGCGACGACGACCTGCTCGCCGGCCTCGGGAAGCACCCGGATCGCGACCGCCGCCGAGTAGCCGCGGCCGAGGTAGACCGTCTCGACGACCGCGGCCAGCACCTCGTCGATCGTCTCCGCCGAGGCGATTGCGCCGGCCACCTCGGTCGTGAGCGCCAGCCGGCTCGAGCGCTGCTCGGACTCGTCGCGCAGGCGCACGCCGCGCATCGTGGCGATCACCTGCTCGGCGACGGTGCGCATGAGCGTCGCGTCGGCGGCGTCGAAGCGGTCGGGGCGATGGTCGTAGATGGCGATCGCGGCGGCGGTCGGCCCCTCGAACACCGGCGTCACGAGCGCGGACCGGTAGGCGAGCGGGGTCGCCTCGTCCTCGAGGTCGCCGACGACGATCTGGTCGCCGGTCGCAAGCGCCCGGCCGGCCGCGCCGGTCTCGAGCGGCAGCCGCGCGCCCTCGATCGATCCGCCGACGCGCACCCGGTCGGTGACGACCGTGTACTCGTCCGCGTTCGGCGTGGCCACGATCGCTGTCACCGCGCCGTAGTCGGTCGGCTCGAAGATCGCGTCGGCCGCGGCGCGCAGGACGTCCTGGACGGTGTCGGCGTTCGTGACGGCGCTCGCCACCGCCGCCGCCAGGGCCAGCCGCTGCGCGCGCCGCTCCGACTCGCTGCGCAGCCGGACGCCGCGCAGCGCCGCCGCGAGCTGCTCGGCGACGGCGGCCATGAGCGCCTCGTCGGAATGGTCGAACTGGTTCATCGGCCGGCTCGCCACCTCGATCACGGCGACGCAGCGGCCATCGACCATCACCGGGGTCGAGAGCAGCGAGTCGAACGACTCCTCGTCGCCCCACGGGGCGTAGTCGGGGTCGCGCTCGTGGCCGTTGATCAGGTTCTGGCGGCCCGACGTGATCGTCCGCGCGGTGATGCCGCTGCCGATCGGCCGGCGCAGGCCGGTGAAGCTCTCACGTGACGCCCCGAAGTCGGCGACGACGAGCTGCTCGTCGCTCTCCTCGAGCACCGTGATGGCCATGACGGCGTCGTAGCGGCCGCGCTCGTGCACCGCCTCGGCGGCGACCCGGATCGCGCTCTCGGGCGTGTCCTGCGCGGGCAGCAGCGCGGCGATCTCGGCGGCCAGCGAGAGCCGGTGGGCCTGCCGGGTGGAGTCCTCGCGCAGCTCCACCGAGCGGATGGCGGCGGCGAGGTGGTCGGAGATCGCCTTCACCAGCTCCTCGTCGTCCGAGTCGAACCAGTTCGGGTGCTCGTCGGCGATCACGAGGGCGGCCGCGCACGTCCCCTCGACCATGACCGGGGCGATCAGGACGGAGTTGTTGGGGTCGCGGCCCGGCCAGGAGAAGGCGGGGTGGTCGCCCGCCCGGCCGAGGCGCAGCACCTTGCCCGAGGTGATCGCGGCGCCGGGGATGCCGGCGCCCGTGGGCACGCGCAGGCCGACGTAGACGTCGGTGCCGCGGTCGCGCGCGAACACGGCCCGGCGCTCGCCCCGGATCGGCTCGACCACCCAGGCGGTCAGGCCGGAGTACCCCGTGTAGCGGCTGATGGCCTGGGCGGCGTCGTGCAGCGCCTGGTCGACGCTCTCGGGCGAGCGCAGCGCGCGGGCGACCTCGGCGACGACGTTCAGGCGGGTCGCCCGGCGGTCGGACTCCTCGCGCAGCGCGGCGCCGCGGAGGGCGGCGGCGACCTGCTCGGCGAGCGTGCGCATGAGCAGCGCGTCGGTCTCGTCGAACTGGTCGGCGCGCAGGTCGGAGAGGCCGATCACCGCCTCGCAGCGGCGGCCGACCACGACCGGCGTCGCGATCAGCAACTCGTACCCGGCCGCCGCCCACGCCCCGCCCGCGTCGGCGAGGTGCGAGCGCGCGAGCAGCGCCTGCCTGCCGGTGCGCACGACCTGGCCGATCACGCCCGAGTCGAGCGGATGGGTCGAGACGGCAACCGTGTCGCGGCCGCGCGTGATCGTCCACATCCGCTGCGTGCCGTGGCGGTGGTCGGCGGCGGCCGTCCACACCGCCGTGTAGTCGGTGTGGCGGTGCAGGGTGATCGTCACGGTGCGCAGGAGCTCGTCGACGCTGCCCGTGGAGGCGATCTCGCGCGAGAGGTCGGCCGCGAGCTCCAGGCGTTGCGCCCGCCGCTGCGACTCGTGCTGGAGCGCTTGAGAGCGCTCGCGCATGCGCACACCCACGAGCGCCGTCGCCACCTGGTCGGCGACCGCCTGCATGAGCGCGGCGTCCGCGGCGTCGAAGCGGTCGCGCCCGACGTCGGCGAGCTCGAGCACGCCCTCGCAGCGGCCCTCGACCTCGACGGGCGTCAGGAGCAGCGACTCCCAGCGGCCGTCCGCCGTCCACGAGTAGCGCTCGTCGGCGGTGGCGTCGGAGAGCATGATCTGGGTGCCCTGCGCAATGCAGGCGCCGACGAGACCCGTGTCGATCGGGCGGCGGATCGCCTGCGCCGTCGTCACGTCGCTGCCGAGGTCGACGGTCACCACCTGCTCCCCGGCCGCGCGGTCGACCATCGTTGCCGTGACGCCGGAGTAGCGGGTGTGGTCGAAGACGGCCGTCGCCGCCATCCTGAAGGCCTCGTCGACCGACGTCGCGGCGCCGACGGCGCTCGCGACGGCCTGGACGAGCGTCAGCTGCTCGGTGCGCAGGTCGGCGCGGCGGGAGGCGGCGATGGCGTGGGCCGCCAGCTCGCAGACGGTCGTGAGCAGCGCCGACTCCTCGCCAAACGGCGCCCCGCCCGGGTCGCGGCTGACGATGAGCGTCGCCACCGGATCGCCGTCGATGCGGATCGGCGCGGACAGGCTGGGGCCGCCCTCGGGCCCCGGCGGAAGCGGCTCGCCGCCCGCCAGCGGCAGCACCAGCGCCTGGTCGGCGCCCAGCGCGACACGGGCGCGATCCGCGATCTCGCGCAGCGTCTCGGGGGGGAACGGATCGGGCATGGTCAGATTGTGCTCGCGGTGTCGTGGCAAAGCCTACGCCGAATTGGGGAGGCGCATCCCCGAAATCGGGTAGACCGGGCGGCCTCCCGGCGGCATTTAGACTGCCCTCGAGCGAGGGCGGTTAGCTCAGCTGGGAGAGCGCCTGCCTTACAAGCAGGAGGTCACTGGTTCGAGACCAGTACCGCCCACTCGGTCGGGTTGTTCAACTCTCGTGCTGGGAGTTGATCCACTGTGCGGTTTTGACTCTGGGGCGGGGTTTTGGGCGTCGGGGGAAGGTTTATCAACCGGAAGCGGGGTTTTGGCGTGCGTGCCTCTCAACGGGGGTGCGGAGTTGATCAACTGTTCCTCGAACGGTTTCTTCACATCCGGAAACGTGGGAGGGGCGCCACAGTGGGGGCGCCCCTTCCATGTCGCTTCGGTTGAGAGCGGGGACCCAGGCCGCGTCTGCTCTTGTGTCGCGTTCGGTCGTCTGGCTGGTGGGGTCGCTTGTCGGCGGGGTCGGGTAGCCGCGGCTTTTGGCTTCGGCGAGGGATGTCTGGTAGCGGCCTTCGGCGTGTGCGAGTCGGCGGAAGGTCATGGAGGTGAGGGCGCCGTTGATCAGCCATGGCATGTCGTCTGGCTTGTTGCGCGTCATCGCCTCCCTCGAGGCGTGGGGCATGCCTCGACCGTCGTCGACGACTGGCGCGGATCGAATCCGTCGGCGCCGAAGTAGTAAGTGGCCGACCGGGCGTAGGGGAAGAGGTACAGGCTGCCGTCCGTTCGCGCTCGTTCCAGTCCGTCGAAACGTGGGAAACCTTGCGCATGTCCGGGCGGCACGCTACACTGTGATCACGATGAAAACGACAGACAAACTCATCAAGATCACAGAGACGGAGGCGCCCGCCTACCTCTTCATCCCGGAGGGTGAAGCTGGGTCAAGGCAGGATGTTGATGAGGCGCGGCGGAAAGCGGTGGAGGTCGAACTTCCACGGCGGGCGCTCACCTTGCTTCTCTTGCTGCGGGACCAGGTCGCGACCTCGGATCAGCAGTTCGAGCAGATGGTGCGCGCGATCGGCGGCAGGCGCTCGCCGGTCGCTTCGGAGGCGCCATTGAAGCAGGCTCGCCGCAACGCCGAAGCTCGATGGGAGTTTCTCGAGAGCTACCACGGACTGACGAGCTCTGAAGTGGCCGATCTGGCCGGCTCCACCGCGAAGAATCGCTCCGCGACAGCCCATAACTGGCAGGCGCGCTTGGCGATCTTCCCGGTCGAGTATCAGGGCGACGTCTACTTCCCAGCCTTCCAGTTCTCCGATGACGGGAAGCCGAAGAGAATCATCGGCGACGTGCTTCCGCTGCTTCGCCACGCGGGGATGCGCGGGTGGGAGATCGCGTTCTGGTTCACCAGTCAGAATGGATGGCTGGGGGGAGCGCGCCCCGTCGACGTGATGGACGCCGAGCCGGCTCAGGTTCAAAACGCGGCCGAACGGGCGGCCGACGTGATCAGCTAACCGCGGTGGCCGTCCCGCCGCCGCCCGCGCCATTCGACCCGCTGCTGGAAGGTTGGCCAGCGGGGAAAGGTCTCCACCGCATCCATGGCGCCGCCTACGGCGCCAATGAGTACAACCCCACCGCAAGGCCGGCGGCGCGCTTTCGCCCGATCGCGATCACTGGCGGCTTCGTCCCCACCCTTTACGCCGCCGAAGGGCGGGACGGCGCGATCTCTGAGACGGTCTTCCACGACGTCCCGATCCAGGGAGCCGAACGCCGCGTCGACCTCGCTCGCCTTAGCCAGTACGTCTACAACGTGCTCGCGCCGAGTCGCGATCTCCAACTCGTCAAACTCCACTCCGACGGCCTCCGGCGACTGCGAGTCACGAACTTCGACATCATCGAGACGGAAGCCGCCGACTACCACGACACCATCGCATGGGGCCTCGCCGCCTATGAGGCGCGAGTCGATGGAGCACACCCCGATGGCATCGTGTGGATGTCGCGCCAGTTCAACTCCGAACGGGCTGTCATGCTTTTCGGCGATCGCGTCGACAGAGGCGACCTCCAACTCATAAGCCGGCTCCCAATCCCCCTCTTCTCCGAGGATGGCCGCGAACTCATCTACGAAGCCGCCGAACGCGCCGGCATTACCGTCGTCTCCCCCTGAGCGGCGCTGTGCAGGGCTAGCGCCGACCTGTAAAGGCCGCCGCCCTGCAGAACCTCTCGGGTTGAGAGAGTCCGCGCCAACCCGTCTGAAGCCCCGTTGAGACGCATGAACCGCTTGAACAAGCCAAAAACACGAGTCGATCTTGAGAGCGGCGTGCGCGACACGCCCGCAACGCGTTGAGAGCCGACACCGCACGGGTACAAAGTGAATCGCCAGAAACCCGCAAGATACGGGCAATACTCGGATTTGAGGGGGGTCGTTGAGCGACCCACTCGTTTCCGGCTCAAACCGTGCGGCAGCGCGGCCGGACGGCGGAGGCCCGCTCGGCGGTCGGCGGTAGGCCCGTTGTGCCCGGGCTTGCCAGCACGCAACCCCGGGTGTACACTCGCAGCCCCGGAATGAGAACGTTCTCACTTCGAGCCCTTGCCATCGTGGCCGCCCTGTGCGCCCTGGCCGCCGCGAGCGCCTGCGGAGGCGGCTCGAGCTCCTCGGGCGGCGCCTCCGGCGGCGGGACGCCGGTGAACGGCGGGACGCTCCTGGCGGGGATCCCGTCGAACCCCGACCACCTCGACGGCGCGCTCTCGGCAACCACCGAGGGGTGGGAGATCCTCGAGGCGACGAACGACGGGCTGATGACGTTCCGCCGGGCCGGCGGCGGCGCCGGCTCGCAGGTCGTGCCCGACCTGGCGACCGGGCTTCCGAAGATCACCGACGCCGGCCTCGTCTACACGTTCCACGTCCGCCCGGGCGTCCGCTTCTCGCCCCCGGTCAACCGGGCCGTGAGGCCGTCCGACGTCAAGTGGTCGATCGAGCGGATCCTCAAGATCAACTCGCCCAACGTCAGCTGGTACACCGGGATCGTCGGGGCCGCGGCGTACGAGGCGGGGAAGGCCGCGAGCGTGCCGGGCATCGTCGCGAACGACAAGGCCATGACGGTCAGCTTCCATCTGACGAGACCGGACGGCACCTTCCTCGAGTACCTGGCGCTGCCGCCGGCGTTCGTCTACCCGGCGGCGACGCCGGCACGCGATATCTCGACGCTCTCGCAGTACCGCGTCGCGACGGGGCCGTACATGATCTCGTCCTACACCCCGAGCCAGCAGGTCATGCTGACCCGCAACCCCAACTTCCACCCGTGGCCGAACACCCCGGACGGCCACCTGGCGGCGGTGAAGATCACGGTCGGAGTCACGCCGGAGCAGGCGGTCAACGAGACCGCGGACGGCCAGCTCGACTGGTACTTCCTGAATCCGCCGCCCGACCGTCTCGCGCAGATCGAGCGCCAGTACCCGAAGCAGCTCCAGAAGGGGGCGACCGGCGAGATCGAGTACTTCTCGATGAACGAGCGCAGGTACCCGTTCAACAAGCTCGCCGTGCGCCAGGCCGTCAACTACGCGTCGAACCGCCGGGCGATGCTGAAGCTCGAGGGCGGCCAGGGCGACGTCTCCGAGAACGTGATCCCGCCGAGCTTCGGCTCCGCCTACCAGAAGCACACCTTCTACCCCTACGACCCGGCCAAGGCCAAGCAGCTCATCCAGCAGTCCGGCGTCGCGGGCGCGCACGTCACGGTGTGGGTGCTGAACACCGACCCGTATCCGAACGTCGCCCAGTACATGGCGAGCGTCCTCAACTCGCTCGGGATGGTGGCGAGCGTCAAGGTCGTCGACGCCTCCGTCTACTGGGATCTGATCGCCACCGAGAAGAACGATCCCCAGATCGCCTACAACAACTGGAGCCAGGACTTCCCCGAGGGCGAGGACTTCATCGACACGCAGCTGAACGGCGAGGGCATCGTGAACGTCGGCAACAACAACCAGTCGAACGTGGACATCCCGGCGTACAACAGGCTGATCGACAAGGCCCGCGAGATGCCGCTCGGGAACGCCCGAAATGCGCTCTGGGCAAAGCTCGACGCCGACTACATGCGCACCAACGCGCCCTGGGTCGTCTTCATGAACGCCGCCCGCTACAAGTTCGTGTCATCCCGGTTGCACGGGCTGGTGTTCAACGGGACGTACTACGACCTGTTCCCATCGATGTGGCTGTCTCAGTAGCGGCCTCGACACAAATCTGCTGACGCTACGAAATCGCTTCGGGTGGGCTTCGCACATCCTTCGCCCCGACGCTCACCCCATGGGTGCCGGCCCCCATCAGGAGTGGACATGACTTCGTCCGGGCGCTCGACGCAGGGCCACCGCTCGGCGGGTGGCCGGGCGGGATATCTCGCGTAGACCGCGAGCTGGACTGCCTCCGTGTTGCTCCCAGGGCGGCCTTCCCGGAGGGTCGCGTCGCGAACGAGGCCATCGTCCCGGATCTCCTACTCAGGTCGGAGACGGGTTCCCGGCGCTGGGCCGAGGTGAAGGTGTCCGAGGACAGAAACGCGGTATGAGATGCCGGCCAAGGGGATGCGTGTCGAGCTGCGGGCGGCAGCAAAGGGATCTCGCCCGGCAGGTGCTTGGCCACGAGGGAGCCGCCGCGCTGATCCGGGGGATCCACGTCATCGCGACTGACCCGCACCGAAACGCAAATCGGCTCACGCTACGAATTAATCCGTAGGGTGATCGCACTTGCGTCTAAAGCGGCTCGCGATCGCGGACCGGCCGGCAGTGGCAGCGGGCGGGAATCGCGCCGCAATTCCGGCATCTGGACTGGATCTGGTAGGCCGCCCAGCACGCCACCAGGAACAGGCAGACGGCCGCGGCGAACGCCATCGCCGGGTCGAACGTGAGCGTTGATCCGCTCCCGTTCGCGTGCTGCTGCACGTACTGGTGCCAGAAGTGTGTATACGGCAAGGCTCACCTGCTCCGTCGCGGCCTGGCTTCCACTCTACCGGCGGCCGGGCCGCGGCGGTGTGACGCGGTCGCCTTGCGGCAGGCGCGAGGCGGCCACCTCGCCATCGTGGGTCGGGCGCGGCCCACGGCGCCTGTGTCGCCCGCCTCCAGCGTCGCGGTCAGATCCTCGCCCGAGGTCGTGGCAGACGTTTCAGTCGTCTCTGGCCGGCGGCCAAACCCTCCTCCCATGTCCCTGCGCGACCCTGCACGGCGGGCTCCAGGACTTCGACGCCAGGAGGTAGCGACATGAGACTCACGTCGATCACTCGGAGGGGCGGCCTGGCCGCCTGTGCGGTCGTCCTCACGCCGGCGGTCATCGCGGCCGCCGCGACCGGTCCGCGGATCTCGGCGACCGGCGGCACACCGCAGTCGGCAAAGGTGAACACCGCGTTCGCCCACAAGCTCTCAGCCCGCGTGGTGGGGGCCAAGGGCAATCCTCGGGTGGGCCTCCTCGTGACGTTCAAGGCGCCCGCATCGGGGCCGAGCCTGACGTTCGCGAACGGGCGCACGAGCTGGACGCACCGCACCGGGAAGCACGGCTACGTGCGGGTTGCCGTCAAGGCGAACGGCACCGCCGGCTCGTACAAGGTGGTCGCGAGCCTGCACTCGACACCCGTGCGAACGGCGACCTTCTCGCTCACCAACACGCCGTAGCCGACCGACGCATCGGAGGGCAGCCTGCGGCACACTGCGGAGATGGGCACGGGCACGAGCTTTCTCTCTGCGTTGCCGACCCCCACGTGGCAGACCGCCGCGTGGGTGGTCGGCGTGTTCTTTGCCGCCTGGCTCATCTCCAAGCTCTCCGGCCGCCTGGCCACCTGGATCGTGCGCCGCAGCGAGGTGCGCCATCTGAGCGAGGACGGGCCCGCCGACACCGGCGTCATCACCTCGCTCAAGCGTCGCGAGACCGCCGTCTCGCTCGTGCGCACGAGCGTGCGCTACACCGCGTACGGCCTGGCGCTGATCCTCGCGCTCGGCTCCCTCAGCTTCGGCAACCGGCTCGGCACCGTCGCCGGCGCCTCGCTGATCGTCGTGCTCGTCGGCTTCGCCGCGCAGCGCTTCATGACGGACATCCTGGCCGGGTTCTTCATGTTCTTCGAGGGCTGGTTCTCGGTCGGCGACAACATCACCATCGAGCCGCTCAAGATCCGCGGCGTGGTCGACGAGGTCGGCCTGCGCGCGACCCGCCTGCGGGCGATCAACGGCGAGGTGATCCGGGTCAACAACTCCCAGATCCAGTCGGTGCGGGTGCAGCCGCGCGGTGCCCGCGAGGCGGAGGTCGAGTTCTTCACGACGAGCGAGGAGGCCGGCCGCGAGCTCGTCTCCGAGGTGGCCCGGCTCGTGCCGTCGGGGTCGACCCGCTTCGTGCGGGCGCCCTGGGTCGAGGAGGTCGAGTACCTCGACGACGACCTCGTCCGCGTCCGCGCCCGGGCGACCGTCGCCCACGGCCGGGAATGGCTCGTCGAGACCTTCCTGCCCGACCTGATGAAGGAGCGGGGCGAGGACCTGATCGTGCACGGCCCGGTGGTCTGGCAGATGGACGAGTCGGCCTCGCGCCAGTTTGCGCGCACGCTCGGCATGCGCCAGCGCACCGGCTGAGCGGCGCGGTAGGGTGGCCTTCATGGTCGATCCCAACGTCCGCAAGGCCGCGGTGCGGCCGACGCCGGAGCAGTACTTCATGCTGCTCGCCGTGGCCACCCGCGAGCGCGCCGTCTGCCTCGGGCGCCACGTCGGCGCGGTGCTCGTCGCCGACCAGCGCATCATCGCCACCGGCTACAACGGCACGCCGACCGGCTTTCGCAACTGCGACGAGGGCGGCTGCCACCGGTGTGCCCATCCCGAGGAGTACCAGAGCGGCCGCGGCTACGACGTCTGCATCTGCGTCCACGCCGAGCAGAACGCCCTGCTCCAGGCGGCCCGGCTCGGCTACTCCGTCCAGTCGGCCCACTGCTACACGACGCTGCGACCCTGCTTCGGCTGCCTGAAGGAGCTCTACCAGGCCGGCGTCAGCGGCGTCCGCTATCAGAACGAATGGGTGCCCCGCGACCCGGTCGAGGCCGAGGCGTACGCCGACCTGATCTCGGAGATGGCCGCGCGCGGCGTCGCCGTCGAGCCGCTCGAGCTGTCCGAAGACCTGCTCGACCTGCGGCCGGACGCGGTCGGCGTCGCCGGGTAGGTCTCTAGGCGCTGCGGCGCAGGCGGCGCAGGCCGCGGCGCTCGTGCCAGTCGAACGAGAGCGGGTCGGTGGCCGGGCCGACGGTGTCCGGGACGATCATGCCCTCGGTGGCCCCGACCAGGTCGCCCATCGCGACCACGACGCGCAGCGGCCGGGGCAGCGACGCCGGAGGCACCGGCGCGCGCTGCGGCTCGGCCATGACCACGCCCAGGTGGTGGCGGTGCAGCTGCTCCCGCCAGGCGGCGATCTCGGCGATGCCGCCGGGGCCGCCGCAGGCCGGGCAGGCGTGGAGCGGCCGCTTGGCCGTGTCGCACCGGGGGCAGTCGATGGTGATCCGCATGCTCAGCTCAAGGATCGGCCGCGGGGGCGCCCGGCTTTAGCGTCCTCTCAATTTTGTCCATCGCCGGCCGAACATGGGGGGAGATGGCGCTCGGGTCGACTCTCCGCCGCACGGCCTGGCTGCTCGCGGTTGCACTTGCCGCGGTCGCAGCCGGCACCTGTGTGCACGCCCGTCCCGCCCTGGCCGACAACCTCCTCGACGCGAAGCGGGCCAGGTACGCCCGCGTCCGGGCCGACATCCGCCGCCTGGACAACCGCGCCGAGTTCCTGACCGAGCAGTACGACCACGTCGTGTGGCAGCTGGGCGTCCTTCGCAAGCGCATGCGCATCGCCACCCACCGGCTGATCGTCGAGCGGGCCAAGCTGAAGTACGAGCAGGGGATCCTCTCCGAGCTCATCATCGAGCAGTACAAGGGCGGCGACCCCGCGACGATCGATCTCGTCCTCTCCGCCTCCTCGCTCTCGCAGGTGACGGGCGGGATGGACATGAAGGCACGCCTGAACGCGGCCGTCTCGGAGACCGTCGAGGCGATCAATGCCGCCCGCCTGGCCATCGCGGCCGAGCGGCGCGCGATCGCCGCCGCCCAGGTGAAGGCGCGCAAGGACAAGCGCGAGATCACGATCCGCCGCCACCAGATCACGCGGGCGCTGCGCCGGCGCCACCGCCTGGTCGCGAAGCTGGGGCGCCAGATCACCGTCATGACCGCCGCCGACCGCATCGGCCAGGCCGACCTCGCGCTCCAGGCGCAGAAGTGGCTCACCGCCGACATGCACCTCGACGCCGCCGACCCCGGGCAGGAGCTGCGCGACCACGTCGCCCTCGACGCCCTGCAGCAGATCGGCGTGCCGTACGTCTGGGGCGGGGCGACGCCGAATGGCTTCGACTGCTCGGGCCTGGTCATGTGGCTGTATGCGAAGTACGGCGTCGAGCTGCCCCACTTCGCCGCGTCGCAGTTCCACATGGGCCCGCAGATCACGACGGCCGAGCTGCGCCCCGGCGACCTCGTCTTCTTCCACGACCTCGGCCACGTCGGCATGTACATCGGCAACGGGTGGGTCGTGCACGCGCCGCACACGGGCGACTTCGTCCGCATGGCGCCGCTCTCCATGGGCTGGTTCCAGGCGACCTACGTCGGCGCCACCCAGCCCGGCCCCGCCTGAGCCGCGCGGGCCGCGCCCGTACACTGCCGGGGTGGACCTGGCCCCCCAGCTCACGCCCGCGCAGGCCGGCACGGCCCTCGAGGAGGGCGCCCTCGCCGTCGACGTGCGCGAGCCGGAGGAGTGGCAGGCCGGCCATGTCGACGGGTCGCTGTGGATCCCGCTCGGCGAGCTCCAGGCCCGGGCCGGCGAGCTGCCGCGCGACCGGCCGCTCGTGATCGTGTGCCGCTCGGGGGCACGCAGCGGCTACGCCGCCGACGCCCTCGTGGCCGCGGGCTACGACGCCAGCAACCTGGCCGGCGGCCTGCACGCGTGGGCCGCGGCCGCGCTTCCGCTCGTGCCGGCCGGCGGGTACGTGCTCTGAGCGCGCCCGTCCGCATCGGCACCTGCTCGTGGGCGGACGAGACGCTCACGAAGGTCTGGTACCCGGGCTCGGTGCGCACCTCCGAGGCTCGCCTCGGGCACTACGCGGCCCGGTTCGACACGGTCGAGCTGAACGCGAGCTACTACGCCCTCCCCAGCCCCGACGCCGCGGCCGCGTGGGCCAGGCGGACGCCGCCCGGGTTCGTATTTCACGTGAAGGCGTTCGGGATGATGACGCGCCACCCGGTGAAGCCCGAGCAGCTGCCGGCCGACCTGCGAAACGAGGCCGAGACCGACGCGAAGGGGCGCATCGAGCGGCCGTCGCGCGAGCTTCGGGGCGAGGTGTTCACCCGCTTCCGGGCCGCGCTCGAGCCGCTGCGCGAGGCGGGCAAGCTCGGCGGCATCCTCATGCAGTTTCCGCCCTACATCACCCGTAAGCCGGCCTCGCTCGAGTACCTCGAGTGGGCCAAGGAGCAGCTGGGCGGCGACGAGATGATGGTCGAGTTCCGGCACCGCTCCTGGCTCGAGCCGGAGCACGCCGACGAGACGCTCGGCTTCCTGCGCTCGCTCGGCGCCACCTACGTCATGGTCGACGCGCCCCGCACCGACGCCCGGAACCTGGTGCCGACGGTCGTCGCGGCCACCTCGGACACGGCCTACCTGCGCCTGCACGGCCGCAACGCGTCCACCTGGAACGTGCGCGGCCGAAGCGCCGCCGAGCGCTTCGACTACCTCTACTCGCCCGAGGAGCTCGCGGAGTGGTCGACGCCGCTGCGCGAGCTGTCCTCGCTCTCGGAGCGCACCTACGCGATGTTCAACAACAACGGCCGCAGCGCCGGGCCGGAGGGGCCGATCGCGCAGGCGCCGACGAACGCCGAGATGCTGCGGGAGATCCTGAAGGCCGACGGCGTCGCGGTTACGGATTCACCACGATCAGCCCCAGCGTGAGCAGGCCGAGGATGACGCCGAGCGCCGTCAGGAACATCGTGGAGCGGGGATCCATGTCCGCGAACCGGCCCTCCTGCAGCGCCCGGCCGATCTCGCGCTCGCGCTGGTAGGCGTTCACGATGCAGGCGACGCCGAGGACGGCGAAGCCTGCGCCGACCACTTCGTACGGCCAGGCCGTGCGGTGCGACAGCGTCGGGACGACCCGGCCGGCGGCCAGGCTGACCGCGATCGCCGTGAGCCCGGTGCGCCACCACGCCAGATAGGTGCGCTCGTTGGCCAGGCGCGTGCGCCGGGTGGCGTCCTGGGCCTCGTCGAACACGCGCCGTCCGGCAGGGCTTTGGCGGCGCTCCGGCTCGGACATGGCCAAAGCCTACTTGTGCCGAAGGCGCGTCCGGACGCATGCCACGAACGCGGCGACGGCCTCCGTGTCCGGATGCGACTGCCTGGCTGCTCGGTGGTCGGCGAGCACCTCGGCGACCGGCGCCGGAGCGCCCTGCTCGAGCGCCCACTCCATGGCGTCCCGCTTCGAACGGAACCGGCCGTCGGCGGCGAGCGCCCAGGCCCGGCAGGCGGTCAGCACCTGGGTGCTCGGGCCCGCGTTCCCGACCGTCCAGTCGAGCTCGTCGGCCGCGAGCGCGAGCAGCTCGGCCCGGGGCACGTCGCGGACGACGGCGTCCGCCGGCGGTCCGCAGACGGCCAGCCCGACCTGCCGGACGACCGCGTAGTGCAGCGGCAGGTCCGGATCGCCCCGGCCTTCCCCGGGATGCACGTGGCCCTGCTCGTCCCAGCCATGCAGCTCGTACGCGGGCGCCCGGGCCGGGTCGCGGGCCGCGGCCTGCGTGACGAGGCTGAACTCCAGGCCCGCGTCCGCCGGGCAGGGGAGGGCGTCGCGCCCGAGGCGGCCGCCCAGGCGCGCCCGTTCCTCCCTCCCGAGCGGCGCCGCGCACACCGCCAGGACGTCGATGTCGCTGCGGGCGGGGTCGTAGTCGCCCAGAGCGGCCGACCCGTGCAGGTAGACGCCGATCAGCGCCGGGCCGAGGGCGTCGCGGAGCACGCCGGCGAGGGCGTCGGCATAGCCGCGGACGGCCGGATCTACTGGGCGCGCCAGGTGTCTGCGCGCATCTGCGGGCGGGCGTCCACGGTGCGCCGCTGCTCGACCCGGCGGCGCGTCTCGGCCAGGAAACGGGCGCAGTCGGCCGCCAGCTCGCCCGAGACGAACTCGCCCTTGGGCGCACGCAGCGGCTGTGCCGCCGCGCCCTGCACGGCTACCGGAGACCTCGTACCCACTCATCCCAAACTGTGCCATTCCTGCCCCCCAATCTGCAATCGGCCCGAACCGCCCGAGCGCGGTATTTGCGTGATATTTCCGCGACGGGGTGGTGACGGCGGCGGAGTGCCCGCCGGCGGCGAGGGCCGGGTTACACTGGCGGGAGATGGCCCACGTCGACACGCCGTCGCTCTCCCGCTTGCGACTGCGCACCGTCTCGATGCGCACCCTGCAGCGCGCGGCGGTCGCGACGCTCGTCATCCTCTGGCTCGTCGTCACGACAGGCGGCCTCGTCCGGCTGACCGCGTCCGGGCTCGGGTGCCCGCACTGGCCCACCTGCCAGGCGAATGGGATCGTGCCCCAGGACTCGTCCCACGCGCTGATCGAGTTCTCGAACCGGGCCATCTCGGGGATCGCGATGCTGGCCGCCGTGGCCACCGCGATCATGGCCTACCGGGTCGCCGGGGTCGACCGCCGCATCGCCCACGCGCTCGCGCTTGCGGCCGCCGGGACGGTGGCGCAGGTGCCGCTCGGGGCGATCACCGTGGCGTTCGACCTGAACCCCTACCTGGTCATGTCGCACTTCCTGCTCGCCATGGCCGTCGTCTCGCTCTCGTCCTGGGCGACCGTGGCCGTCTTCCGGCCGCAGGCGGCGCGGTCGGTGGTCGGCGGGCGGATCGGCCTCCTGGCATGGGCCGCCGTGGTCGTCTACCTGGCCCTGATCGTGTCCGGCGCGTTCGTGACCGCGGCCGGGCCGCACCCTGGCAGCACGACGACGCCGATCGAGCGGATCGGCAACTTCTACGACGCTGCCTGGGTGCACGTGCGCGTCGCGACGACGTTCACCGTGCTCCTGGTCGCGCTGTCGGCCTGGCTGTGGAGGCGGTTCCGGGGCTCGCCCGCGCAGCGGCTCTCGATCGTGGCCGTCGTCCTGCTCGGCTGCCAGGCGGCGGTGGGGGAGTACCAGTACCGCAACGGGCTGCCGTGGGACGTGATCGCGATGCACGTCGCCCTGGCGGCGACGCTCCTGATCGCGGTCGTCACGATCGCGAGCCTGGTCGGCGCGCTCGCCGTGCGCGGTGGTCAGCCGCTCAAGAGCTGAGATCCAGGCGCATCTCGTGCTGACCGGCGATCGCGTTCGCGCCGCGCTCGGCCAGCACCCGTGACACCCGGCCGTCGGCGGGCACGTTCGTGATGCGCAGGTCGCGGCCGTTGGCCGCGGCGCACAGCAGCGCTGCGGCCGCCTCGTCATCGTCGGCGGCGAGCTGGAAGACGGTGGCCGTCGTCGCGTCGCGGTAGACGACCGCCCCCGTGACCTCGCCCGAGCGCTCCAGCATCAGCCCGCGCAGCGCCGCGCCGGCCTCCCGCAGCCGCGCCAGCGTGCCGTCGGCCCGCTGCCACGGCTCGCGCTCCTCGCGGTGCGCGGCGATCCACGCCTGCGCCTCGCGCTCGTCCACGTTGCGAGTCGCCTCGTCGGCCCGGTCGGTGGCGGGCAGCGACCACACCACGAGGTCGCGCACCCGCGCGAAGCCGCGGGCGCGGTAGAGCGCGACCGCCGCGGCGTTTCGGTCGACCACCTCGAGCCACACCGTCGAGCAGCCGGCCTCCCGCGCCGACTCGATCGCGGCGTCGAGCATCTGCCGGGCGAGGCCGCTTCGGCGCTTCGCCGGCACGGTCGCCATCCCGCCGATCCAGGCGTCGCCGTCGCGGACGCCGAGCAGCGCGAAGGCCGCCGGCTCTTCCGCGAGCGCGACGGGCGAGCGGTCGAGCGCGATGTCGTTCTCGTGCAGGTGCGCGCGCAGCGCCGCCTCGTCGAGCCGGAGCGGGACGAGATAGTCCGAGAACCCGGCGTTGAAGACCTCGAGCAGCTTCGCCGCACCGAGGTCGGCGGCGGGGACGACCCTCACGGGCGCAGCCCGTCCAGCGACGCGCGCAGCGCCCGCTCGAACACCCACACATCGCAGAACGCGAACACCTGGAAGCCGCGCTCGCGCATCGCCCGGCCGTCCTCGGCCGAGCCGACCAGCTGGCCGAGCGGGATGCCCCGCGCCTGGGCGGCGCCGACGAGGTGGTCGACGGCGCCCAGGTACGTCGGGTGGTCGAACCGGCCGGGCACGCCGAGGCCGAGCGAGAGATCGAACTGGCCCAGCCAGGCGACGTCGACGCCGGGGACGGCGAGGATCTCCTCGGCGTTCTCGATCCCGCGCGGCGACTCGATCTGGGCGATCACGACGGTCTCGCGGTTGGCCCGCTCGGCGCGCGCGCCGGGGCCGCCGTCGGCGAGCTCGTCGCTCATGATGACGCCGAACCCGCGCCGGCCCTGCGGCGGGTAGCGAGCCGACTCGACCAGCATCCGGGCCTGCTCCGCGGATTCGACCATCGGCGCCATCACCCCGCCCGCGCCGGCATCGAGAGCGGGGGCGATGAGCGCGTACTCGGCGCGGACGACGCGGACGAGCGTGTGCACGCCGGTGCCGCGGCCGGTCGCGAGCACCCGGCGCAGCGAGCCCGCGTCCCAGGCGGTGTGCTCCAGGTCGAAGAGCGCGAAGTCGGCACCGGCGGCGGCCAGGATCCGCATGACGCCCGGCGTGTCGAACTCGAACAGCATGGCACCGACCGCCGCGCCGCGGGCGGCGATCGCCCTCGTGATCGCGTTCTCGCTCATCGCGCGGGACGCTCCCACATCTGGACGGAGCCCAGGTCGCGGTACCCGAGCCGCTCGTACACGGGCGCGCCGGCCGGGGTGGCCACGAGCGAGGTCGTCGTGCACCCGCGGTCGCGGCCACGGCGGACGAGCCGGCGGATGAGGCCGCTGGCGATGCCCTGGCGGCGGTGGGCGGGGAGCGTTGCGACCAGCGTGATGTGGCAGTCGCCGCCGTCGTCGTGGGCGAGCGCGCAGGCGACCGGCTCGGAGTCGACGACGGCGACGAGCGGATCGAGCCCGGCCAGCGAGCACAGCGTGCGGGCGAAGCTGCCGGGGTAGCCGTGGACGCGGTCGTTCAGCGCGGCAATCGTTTCCGGGGTCGGTGCCGGATCGAGCTCCACCGGCGCGCCGCTCTCGGCGATGTCGCCGACCTCGGCGAGCATCAGCCGCGGCTCGGCGTCGAGCTCGTGCCCGTTCCCGGCCAGCGCCGCCACGGACTCCGAGTCGGCGGGATCGACGAACGCCGTCCAGCGGGGGATGCCGGCATCGGCATAGAACCCGGCCAGCCGGTCGTAGGCGCGGGCGAGCGCGCCCGGCTCGAGCCCGAACGCGGCGTTGAAGAGCGGCCGCTCCGGCGCCGCCGGCGTCGCGATCGCCCGGACGCCCGGCACCTCCAGCGCGCGTCCGCCGGCCGATGCCGTCGCGATCGCGACGAAGCTCGCCGCGTTGGCCTCCGCGGCGCGTGTCAGAAGGGCAGCGTCGGGCATAGGCTGCGCGCACGGTATGTGAAAACGATGGCCGGCACCGAGACCGACACCTACGAGCTGCGCCCGATCGGAGTCGTCCGGTCGGAGCTGCGCGCCCGCGGAGAGGCGCCACGGCAGGCCTTCGAGGGCGCGCCGCCGGCCCGGGTCGAGATCCGGCCCCAGTTCCGCGACCTGCTCGACGGGATCGCGGTCGGCGACGACGTGATCGTCCTCACCTGGCTCCACCAGTCCGACCGCACCGCCCGCCACACGCATCCGCGCGGCGATCTGCGCCTGCCGCTCGCGGGGGTGTTCGCCACTCGCTCGCCCGACCGGCCGAACCCGATCGGCCTGCACCGGGTGACCGTCACCGAGATGGCCGGGGGTTCGCTCGCGGTCGGCGCGCTCGAGGCGATCGACGGCACGCCGGTCGTCGACATCAAGCCGGTGATGGCCGAGTCGGCGGACGGATGAACCCCTTCGCGCCGCTCGGCGACCGCGACCGTTCGCGGGGGCCGCTGGCCGACCGCTACCCGCGCCGGATGCTGGCGGTCTCGGCGGACGTCGCCCGGCTGGTGCTGGTCTCAGGGATTCTCGACCCGGCGCAGCCACTCCCTGAGCAGCGCCGCCAGCAGCTCAGGCTGCTCGTGCGGGAGCGCGTGGCCCGCCCGGT
>Ga0105240_10004487_pt1 | contig 21232 bp, 17 predicted proteins | sample KBSC54metaG_FD_80426 | JGI IMG/M metagenome (GOLD analysis project Ga0105240, IMG submission 80426) | Corn rhizosphere microbial communities from Kellogg Biological Station, Michigan, USA - KBS C5-4 metaG | ecosystem: Host-associated > Plants > Roots > Rhizosphere > Soil | place: Michigan, USA... | reverse complement strand
TTCCAGCGGCGATGGTGGCGCTGGATGCGTCCGCGAGCTGGACGCGCGGCGGGGATACGGCGCGATGGCGTCGGGCGGTGGTGATGGCCCGTTCACTCGCCGGCGACTCCCTGATCCTGTTTGGTGATTCCGTGCGCGCCGTATTGCGCCCGCCCGCCCACCCCGGGGACAATGCCACGCGCGTGCGTCCGCTGGTCGAGCGCGCGCTGGCCGCCGGTCGGCCGCTCACACTCATCACGGACGGAGAGATCGACGACCCGGGTGCGCGCGTGGCGTTCCCGGGGGGATCACGCGTGAATGTGCTGGCGCATTCTTCGGCGGTTGATGCGGGTGTCGTGCAGCTCGACGCGCCGCGCGCGGTGGTGAGCGGTGACACGCTGGATGTGCGCGTCGCGCTGCGCGCTGGCGCGCGCGCGACGCCAGCCGGCACGCTCGCGATTGCGGTGAACGGACGGACGCTGGCCACGGCAGCACTGGCGCCACTGGCCGCGCGATCCGATCGCACGCAAACCGTCCGCACGCCATTCAGCGGCGCGACGGGTCCGGCCGTGCTGTCCGCGATCGTTCGCGTTCCCGGCGACGTCGAGCCGCGCAACGACACGCTGAGTGTGCCGGTGGATGTCGCGCGTGCGGCGGGCGCGGTTCTGGCATCCACGTCGCCGGACTTCGATGCCCGCTTTCTGCTCCCCGTGCTGCGCGGCGCGGTTGCCCTGCCGACACGCGCCTACTTTCTTGTGGCGCCGCAGCAGTGGCGGCAGGACGGATCGCTCGCGCCGGTGAGCGAACGCGTCGTGCGCGACGCGTTGCGTGATGCGCCGCTGGCGATCATCCACGGCGACACCAGCTATTTTGGCGCGCCACGCTCCGTGACGACCGGCTCGCTGGCCCTGCTCGTGCCGCCGGCCGACTCTACCGGAGAATGGTATGCGGTGGCCGCACCCGCATCGCCCCTCTCCGGCGCGCTCGGCGGCATCGACTGGGACAGTCTGCCACCCATCACCACGTCGTTGCGCGCACCGGTCGGCCAGTGGAACGGATTGCTCGTCGCGCGCGCGCGCGAGTTCGAGCGACAGCCCGTCATCGTGGGCACCGCGTCCGGTCGCCGAGTCGTGATCGTGAGCGCGTCCGGCCTGTGGCGCTGGCAGTTCCGTGGCGGCGCCAGCGCCGACGCGTTCGCGGCGGTGTGGGGCAGTATATTTGACTGGCTCACCGCCGAGCGCCCTGATCCGCGAGCGGCGTTTCCCGCCGAGGGTGTGGTGCGTGCTGGCGAGGCAATTCGCTGGCGCCGTGGGTCCGGCTCGGATTCCGTGGTGATTGTCCGCCTCGAACGGCGTGGTACGACTCGCACGGATTCGGTACGGCTCCGCTTCGCCAGAGATGCCACTGTTGCCGAAAGTGATCCGCTCGCTGCCGGCATCTATGACGTCCGGGTCAGTGGAGGTGCAGCCGTGCTCGTGGTCAACGCGTCGCGCGAGCTGCTTCCCCGCGCACCCAGTGTCACCAGCGGCGCCGTTGGCGGCGCCGCCGAGTTGGGCGCGCGACCGGGCCTCAGGGAATTCTGGTGGGCGTACCTCCTCGCCCTCGCGTTGTTGTGCACGGAGTGGATTCTGCGCCGCATGCGTGGCCTGCGGTAACCGTGCTGGTGAGCTGACATTTCGACTCTGCATTCGTCATGCGCATTCTTCGTCGCAAGGAAGACCTGCCCCGGCGTACCCTGTGGCGCCGCATCAAGGACATCGCCCTCATGGATGTGGGGGTACTCGTGCGCGGCGGCGTCAGCCCCGGCTCGCTCGAAAAGCTCGAGGAGCTGCTGCTCGAGTCCGATTTCGGCGTTCCCGTAACCATCCGGCTGGTTGCCGAGGTGGAAGGATTGGCCAGTAAGGGAAAGGTCAGGACCCAGGAGGAATTTCTTCAGGTCCTGCGCGATGGCATCGACAGCGCCCTGCGCACCGGCAACAGCGATCCGGCGCTCAAGTTCGCGCCGTCCGCCCCGACCATCATTCTCGTCGTCGGAGTGAACGGAGCGGGGAAGACCACCTTCATCGCCAAGCTCGGCGCGCGGTTGCGCGGGGAGGGAAAATCCGTGGTGGTCGCGGCGGGCGATACGTATCGCGCGGGCGCAATTGATCAGCTCCGCGTGTGGGCCGAGCGCACCGGGACGCACTTCGTGGGCTCGGCCGCAGGCAGCGATCCGGCAGCCGTGGCATTCAATGCGATCGAGTCAGCCGTGGCGCGGCACGCCGACGTGGTGATCGTGGACACGGCTGGCCGGTTGCATACGCAGGACAACCTGATGACCGAGCTGCAGAAGGTTGCGCGAGTCGTCGCCAAACGGCTGCCGGGCGCGCCGCACGAGACGTTGCTGGTGCTCGACGGCACGATTGGCCAGAACGCGGTGGCGCAGGCCCGCGCGTTCGCGCAGGTCGTGCCGCTTACGGGCGTGGTGATCACCAAACTCGATGGCACGGCCCGCGGCGGCATCGTGGTCGCCGTGCACGAGGCGCTCGACATCCCCGTCAAGTTCGTCGGCGTGGGCGAACAACCGGATGATCTGCTGCCCTTCGATGCGGATGCATTTGCGGGTGGGTTGGTAGCTGGTGGGTGGTAGCTGGTCGCTAGTCGCTGGTCGCTGATAGCGGGATTCCAGGCACCATCGTTCCCAGCGACCAGCGACCAGTCTCCAGCGACCAATTACCAGCGACCAGCGACCAGCTCCCAGCTACCGTCTCAATGCTCCTCTCCACTCCCGTCACGTATCTCAAGCACATCGGTCCGCAGCGTGCGGAAGCGCTGCGGCGGCTAGGCGTGATCACGGCGGGGGATCTGCTGCGCCACCTGCCGCATCGCTACGAGGACGCGAGCACCGTCTCACCCATCTCGGCGCTGCATCCGGGAATGGAGGCCACGGTCATCGGTACGGTGATCTCCAAGGGCATCGTCCCCACGCGCAAGGGGCTGCGTGTCTTTCAGGCGGTGGTGCGGGATGACACCGGGCTCATCGAAGCCTCCTGGCCGGGCCAGCCGTTCCTGGACCGCGCGATCGCCAGGGACGATGTGCTGCTGTTGCGCGGCGTCGTTCGATTCTTTCACGGGCGCCAGCTTCAACCGCGCGAATTCGTGAATCTTGGACGGGACGCGGATGGTACGCAGGGCGGACGCGTGCTCGCCGTGTATCCCGCCACGGAACGGCTTTCGCACAAGCAGATTCGCGCACTCATCGATGAGCATCTGGACCTGCTGCTCGGTCTCGTGCACGAATACTTTCCGCCGGCGCTCCTGGCGCGCGCCGGCGTGCCACCGCTTCGGGACGCGCTGCGCATGGTGCACCATCCGGCGAACATGGACGAAGCGCTGCGCGGACGCTCCAGACTGGCCTTCGAGGAGCTGTTCTTCGTACACCTGCTGCACGCCCGCGCGCGCGAGATGGCCCGTGAGACGCGTCGCGGCATCACGTTTACCAACCGCCGGGATCTCACGTCGCGTCTCAAGGATGCGCTGCCCTTCGAGCTGACCGCAGCCCAGGTGCATGTCATCCGGGAAATCGTCTCGGACATGTGCAGTCCGCGACGCATGCACCGGCTCCTGCAGGGTGACGTCGGGAGCGGCAAAACCATCGTCGCGCTCTTTGCCGCGCTGCTCGCGCTCGAGAACGGGTTCCAGGCGGCGCTCATGGCACCCACCGAGCTGCTCGCGGAACAGCACGCGCGTACCCTGGAGCATCTGCTGGCCCCCCTGGGCGTGCGGCCGCTCCTCATGACGGGCAGCGTGCCGGCTCGCGAGCGGCGCCAGGCGGACGAGCGACTGGCGAGCGGCGCGCCGCTCATCGTCGTGGGCACGCACGCACTGGTGCAGGAGCGTACGCGCTTTGGCCGGCTCGGCCTCATCGTCATCGACGAGCAGCACCGATTCGGCGTCGAGCATCGCGCGGCGCTGGGAGAAAAGGGCGCGCGGCCGGATGTGCTCCTGCTGAGCGCGACGCCCATCCCACGCTCCCTGGCGCTGACGCTCCACGGCGACCTGGATGTCAGTGTGCTGGACGAGCGCCTGCCCGGCCGGCGCCCGGTACTGACCGCTCACCGGCCGGAGTCGGCACGCGAGCGGGTGCTCGAATTTGCGAGAAGCGAAGTCGAGCGGGGGCGACAGGTCTATATCGTCTATCCGGTCATCGAGGAGTCAGAGAAGACCGATCTCAAGGCCGCGACCACGATGCACGCCGAGCTGGCGTCGGGTGTCTTCGCCGACTATCGTGTGGCACTGCTGCATGGACGCCTGAGCGCGGACGAACGCGAGCGCACCATGCGCGCCTTCCGCGATCACGAGCTGGATGTGCTCGTCGCCACCACCGTGATCGAGGTCGGCATCGACGTGGCCAACGCCACCCTCATGCTCATCGAGCATCCGGAACGCTTCGGATTGTCGCAGCTGCATCAGCTCCGCGGCCGCGTCGGCCGTGGTGCGCAGGAGAGCTACTGCATTCTGCTGGGCGACGTGAGCATGGAGGTCGCCGAGCGTCTCCGTGTTTTCCTGGAGACCGAGAACGGATTCACCATCGCGCGCGAGGACCTGCGCATGCGCGGCATGGGTGATCTGTTCGGATCGCAGCAGAGCGGGGCACCCACCTTCCGGGTCGCGGATCCGCTGCGCGACGAGGAGCTGAATCGCAGCGCCATGGCGCTCGCCGCGGAGTATCTGGCGACCGATCCGGCACTCGAGCGCGCCGAACACGCCGGCATCCGTACCGCGCTCGGCGAGCGTTTCGCCCGCGCGATCGAGCTGTTTCGGGTGGGCTAGTTCACTCCGCCCCACGTCACCCCGCCCTTGGGAATCGGCCGCCCCACGTCACCCCGCCCTTGGGAATCGGCAATCGGGAATGGGGAATCGTGGGAATGGGGAATGATGAAGCGGGGTGAGGCGGCGGTGAAAAAAAGTGGCGGTGGGGTGCGGTGTGGGGAGGTCTTCCTTCCCGATTCCCCATTCCCGATTGCCGATTCCCAAGGGCGGGGTGACGTGGGGCGGCCCATTCCCAAGGGCGGGGTGACATGGGGCGGCCGGTTCCCAGGGGCGGGGTGGCGTGCGGCGGTCATGGCTTTCTCTCCGACAGTCTCTTCTTGATCCGTTCCAGCTCGGCGGTCCGTTTGTCGAGTTCGTCCTTGAGCCGCTGATTCTCCTTCTGCAGATCCGCGTTCTGCGCGACGCTGGCGGCCGCGGCATCGATCTTCGCCGCGTCCGCAGCGTGCGCGGTGGAGTCGGCGCGGCGCTGCAGCGAGTCCATGGCCCCGGCGACGCTGCGCAGAATGATGGCTTCCGTGCGATGGAGCACGAGCGAGCTGTCGCTGAGGTACGCCTGCAGGTTCTCGCGCGCGAGACTCGTGCTGGCGTGCGTGTTCGCGGGGTCGAGCCTGAACAACGCTCGCCAGAAGTTCACCTCCCGGCTTTCCGGCGCGTTCGGATGGCGTTGCGAGAACGCCGTGAGGATGTAATCGGCGTCGTCAAAGCGAGACTGGCCGGCCGCCAGTTGCGCCGCCGTGAGCGTCTGCTCCCAATTGCCAAGCGGCGGAAGCGCTGATTGCTGGTGAAGCGGTCGGGAGCAGGCGGTGATCGTCAGCGCCGTGGCCAGCGCGAGCAGACGCTTCACGCAGACACTCCAACACCGCTCGCGCTGCTCGGCGGCACCGCTCGAATGCGCTGACCGGATCGAATGGGGAGTACGATCTGAAAGGTCGTGCCGAGACTGACTGTGCTCTCCACGGAGATGGTGCCACCATGCGCCTGGACGATCTGTCGCGCGATGGCGAGGCCCAGCCCCGTTCCCCCGTGTGAGGCCGATTCCTGATTGTCGGCCTGATAGAACTTCTCGAAGACGTGTTGAAGTTGCAGCGGAGGAATTCCGACGCCGGTGTCACGAACGATGAACTGCACGGCGTCCTCCGTCGAACCCGCCAGAAGTTCAACCATGCCGCCGCGCTCGGTGAACTTGAATGCATTGGACAGCAAGTTGCCGAGTACCTCGCTCACGCGATCCGGATCCCACAGCACCTCGGCCGGCAGGTGATTCAGATGCTCGATGCGAAAGGTGATGTCGCGCTGCAGCGCCAGCACCTGGAATGTCTCCTCGAGATCCGCCAGGAACGGGGACAGCTTCGTTGGGCGCAGGTCCAGGCGGCTGCCGCCAGCTTCGAAGCGGCTCATGTCCAGCAACTGATGCACGAGGCGCGCAAGCGAGCGGGTCTGTGCGTCCAGGGTCCGAATGATCTCGCGCATCTTCGGCGCGACCGGACCGTAGACCTCCTCCTCGATGAGCTGCAGATAGCCGAGGATTACGTTGATCGGCGTCTTCAGCTCGTGCGACGCGATCGACACGAATTCGGCCTTCAGGCGATCCAGCGCCGCGAGCTGCTGCGCCATGGAGCTGAAGCTCTGTGCCAGATGGCCAAACTCGTCACGGCGCGACGGTGAGATCGAAAGCCGGTGACCGAAGTCCCCATCTGCCACCGCGGCCATCCCCTGTTCCAGATCGCGCACCGGCCGACTGATGCTTCGCCAGAGCAGAATCGAGATAATGAGCGCGAGGGTCGCGCCGACAGCCAGGCCGAGCGCGGCGGCGCGCCGCGCCGCGGTGGTCTCGTCCGTGCCGGCGGCCACCAGGCGGCTCGATCGGTCCCGCAGCAGACGCTCGGCGCTGGTCAGCTCGCGCTCGGTGAGTGACACCGCGGTGAGCAGATGGCTCTTTGAAATGGAGTCCGCCGACGCCCAGTTCCCTGCCGCCGCCGCCTGGTACTCGAGCGGAACGAAGTACTGAACCTGGCGGATGCCGCTCGAGATCCGCGCCGCCGCGCTCGCCATGCTGAGCTGTTTGAGCGAATCCGCCAGCACCTGCAGCTCCGTGAGCTGCGAATCCATGGCCACCTTGTCCTTCGAGTCCTTGACGACCAGAATGGCGAGATCGAGACGACGGAGCTCGTCGGTTCCCGATCGCATCTGGTTGAGCACCAGGGATGCGGCAAAATCCCGCGTCTGCAGCAGGGTGGTGATTTGATGAAGCGTCGTGAGCGACCGCAATGCAATGGCGAGCGGCAGCAGCAGGACTATCGCGATCGCGAAGAGGCCAAGAGCCAGCTTTGAGCGAATCGTCGCGCGCGCGGTCACAGGGCGATAAGTCAGGGTAGGAAGTCCGCGTCTGCGATCGTGGGGTGTGTGACTGTATCCTTCATCGTACACGGAAACGCGAGTTCACGCCAGCGGGGCGGCGTGGGCGCTCTGCGAGCAGCCGTCATCTGTCGTTGACACATGCCGCCAGTGCCGCGTAGCTTGCCGATCCCCACAGAGCCGTTCACACACCATACACGACCAGTGCGTACGACGCGTATCGAAGATCTTCACGCGTACGTCGGTCGCGCGGCCACCGTGCGTGGCTGGGTGACCCACGTACGTTCGTCCGGCAAGATCGCCTTCATTGTGATCCGGGATGGTACGGGCATCCTGCAGGCCGTGCTGAGCCGCCCGCAGGTGAGCGACGCCATCTGGACGCGGTTTGCCGAGCTGTCGGTCGAGGCCTCGGTCGAGGTCACCGGCGAGGTCCGCGCCGATGCGCGTTCGCCCGGCGGACTCGAGCTGGCGGTGACAGCGCTGGAGCTGATCGGCGCCAGCCCGCTCGACTATCCCATTCAGCCCAAGGAGCACGGTGTCGATTTTCTCCTCGACAACCGGCATCTCTGGCTGCGGGTGCCGCGCCAGCGCGCCATCGCACGTGTGCGCAACGAAGTGGAGCAGGGCATTCATGACTTCTTCTACCAGCGCGGCTTTCTCCGGGTTGATACACCCATCCTCACCGCCGCCATCGGCGAACGCTCCGGGCTCTTCGAGACCGACTACTTCGATGAAGGCACCGCGTATCTCGCGCAGACCGGACAGCTCTACGGCGAGGCCGCGGCGGCCGCGTTCGGCCGCATCTACACGTTCGGCCCTACCTTTCGTGCCGAGAAGTCCAAGACGCGCCGTCACCTTGCTGAATTCTGGATGATCGAGCCCGAGGTGGCGTGGAACGATTCGGACGACAACATGCGCCTGCAGGAGGACTTCGTGGCGTACCTGGTAGGCAGGTGTCTCGAGCGCTGCAAGCCCGAGCTCGCGGAGCTCGAGCGCGATACCTCCGCCTTGGAGCGTGTCGTCGCGCCCTTTCCCCGGGTGAACTACACCGATGCCGTCGCGATGTTGCAGCACAAGGGCAGCACGATCCAGTGGGGTGACGACCTTGGCGCGGAAGATGAGAGCCGGGTGGTAGAGGAGTACGATCGCCCGGTATTCGTCTTCAACTATCCGCGCGAAGCCAAGGCGTTCTACATGAAGGAGAATCCGGCCGATCCGCGGACCGTGCTCTGTGATGACCTGCTGGCGCCGGAGGGCTACGGCGAAATCATTGGTGGCAGCCAGCGCGAAGATGATTACGACAGGCTCGTGCGCCGCATCGAGGCGGAGCATCTCCCACTGGACGCGTACGGCTGGTATCTCGACCTGCGCAAGTATGGCACGTTCGTGCACTCGGGATTCGGTCTCGGCCTCGAGCGCACCGTGTCATGGATCTGCGGACTCGATCACCTGCGTGAAGCGATCGCATTCCCGAGGCTGATGAATCGGTTGCGGCCCTGAGAGGGTTGACTGCGAGGAATGCGCCGAACAGGCCGGCAGACTCTCAGCGAGCTGACACGCCCGTGAGAGTCTGCCCTGTCGCTCATGTGCGCAATCTCCGGTGATCCGTGATCCGGCGGTGCTCAGCCCTGGTCAACTGGGCTTCCCCCCGCCAGCGGGCGCGGTGGTCTGTTCGGGCACGAGCCCCAGTTGCCGCAGCAGGGTGTTCGCGTCCCAATAGCGCCGTTGCGAGGTAATGAGCCCGTTGTGAATCTCCATTACGTCGCAGAAGGACAGTTCGACCTTCTTATTGGTCGCCGCGATGGGTCCCATGGGTGTGTCCAGCGATCCCGTATGCGTGCCGCGGCCGGTGAACTCCACCACGACTCCATCGTCGGTCGCCCCCAGGTGGACGATGTCCGCCCGGCTGTCGGGAAATGCCGTGGCCCAGCGTTCCAGGTCCTTCTTCACGCCATCGGGTCCGTGCATGATCTCACCCATGGCCATGTCGTGCGCTTCGTACCCCTCACTCGCGAGTTTCGCGGCGGCGTTGAAATCGCGCTTGTTGTACGCGTCGTACACGCTGCGGGCGATGCGCGTGTTGTCCTGTGCTGGCATGCGTCCCTCCTGTGATGATAGTGCTCCGGCCCGCGTCGTTCAGCGGGTCCATCGAGTGGCACGGTGTGGCTCGGACCTCCTTCAGTCAGGATAAAGTTCAATGTGAAGCGCCGCTCCGATTGCGCAAGAGTGCCGCGATGGGCGTGCGCGACACTCGGCAGCCGGCGCTCGACACTCGTGAAACGTCCGGTCATTCGGCTGTCTTCACCTCGTCCCACAGCCGATCGAGCTCGGCGAGCGTCGCCTGTTCCATGACGATGCCGCGTTGCCGCGCCAGCGCCTCCACCTGTTCGAAGCGGCGCTGAAATTTCTCGTTTGCCCGGTCGAGCGCGGGCGCCGCATGGACACCCGCGCGCCGGCAGAGATTCACGACCGCGAAGAGCAGGTCGCCGAGTTCGCACTCGAGTGCGTCGCGCCGTGTGTCGGCGTTGCCATGCGCCAGCTCCGCGCGAACCTCGGCGAGTTCCTCCTCGACCTTCGTTGCCGGCCCTTCCGTGTCGCTCCAGTCGAACCCGACGCCCGCCGCGCGATCCTGCAACCGATGCGCCCGATGCAGTGAGGGCAGGCCGGCCGGAAGCCCATCGCCAATCGACTTTCGTCGCATCGCCTTCATGGCTTCCCAGTTCTGCCGATCGCCGCCGCCATAGAGGTGTGGATGCCGCTCGCGCATCTTCTCGATGAGCGTTGCGGCCACGTCGTACGCGTCGAACCGACCTTCCTCCTCCGCGATCACGGAGTGGAAGAGCACCTGGAGCAGCACGTCGCCCAGCTCCTCGCGCATGTGCGCGAAGTTCTCCACTCGCAGTGCGTCATCGAGCTCATGCGCCTCTTCAATGAGATAAGGGCGCAGCGACGTGTGCGTCTGCACGCGATCCCAGTCGCACCGGGCCCGCAGATCACGCATGAGCGCCAGCGCATCTTCAAGCGTCGGCTTATGTTGCATGGTTCCTCCGTAGCCGGTTATACTACCCGCCCGTGTGATGACACGTCAATGCAATCCCCGCTGATGCGCGCCTGGGTCGAGATCGACCTCGACGCGTTGCGCCGCAATGGGGCCGCGATGGCCGCGCGCTGCGCGGCGCTGCTTCCCATGGTAAAGGCGGATGCCTACGGCCTCGGCGCGGTCGCCGTGGCGCGTGCGCTCACGGCGCTCACGCCGTGGGGATTTGGTGTCGCGACGGTGGACGAGGGGCTGGAGCTGCGCGACGCGGGACTTTCCGAACGGATCATCGTGTTCACGCCGGTGCTGGCGAGCGAGCTTGCGGCCCTGCGTGTCGCGCGGCTCACGCCGGTGCTCTCGTCGAGCGACGATATCAAGGCCTGGCGCGCGGTTGGCGGCGGCCCGTGGCACCTCACGATCGACACGGGCATGAGCCGCGCCGGCGTGCGATGGACCAACGTCGCGTCGCTCGCCGAGCTGCTCCGCGAGGACATGCCCGAAGGCGCCTACACGCACTTTCACTCCGCCGAGCTGGACGACGCGAGCCGTGCCGAACAGGAGGCGCGGTTCGAACGGGCGGTGGCGGCGCTGCCGGTTCGTCCGTCCCTCCTGCATGCGGAGAACTCGGCCGCGCTCGCGCGCGTGACGCGGTCGCGTTACGACATCGGCCGGCCTGGCGTGTTCCTGTATGGCGTGGGGAGCGGCCCCGGCACTGCCGTTTCGCCGGAACAGGTTGCCCACGTGCGGGCGCGCGTAGTCGCCATACGCGACGTGTGCCCGGGAGACTCGGTGAGTTACGACGCCACGTGGCGCGCGAGCTCGCCCCGACGGATTGCTACGCTGGCCATTGGCTATGCCGATGGCTATCGCCGCTCGCTCGGCAATCGCGGCACCGCCCTGCTGGGCGGACGCCGCGCTCCTGTGGCTGGCATCGTCACCATGGACATGACCATGATCGACGTAACCGACGTGCCGTGCCGCGTGGGCGACGTCGCCACGCTCATGGGTCGGGACGGCGCGGATGCGATCACGACGGAGAACGTTGCGGCCGACGCCGGTGTGTCGCCGTATGAGTTGCTGACCGGGCTCCGCGGTCGGCTCACGCACGTGGTGTGGTCCGGGGCCGCGCCGTGAGGCGTCGCGTTGTCATACTCGTGCTCGACGGCGTGGGAATTGGCGCGGCCCCTGACGCGCCGGCATACGGCGATGCGGAGAGCAACACGCTCGGCAATCTCGCGCGCGCCGTGGGCGGGCTCGCGCTTCCCAATCTCGAGTCGGCTGGGCTCGGGTGCATTGCCGAGCTTGCAGGCGTACGCGCGGTGACGCATCCCAGAGGTGCGTGGGGCATGATGTGTCCGCGTTCCGCGGGGAAGGACAGTACGACCGGTCACTGGGAAATCGCGGGGCTGCAGCTCGAGCGACCGTTCCCGACATATCCACACGGCTTCCCCGCGGCGATCGTCGATGAATTTTCGCGGCGCACCGGGCGCGCCGTGATTGGCAACGTCGCCGGAAGCGGTACCGACCTCATCGCGCGGTACGGTCCGGAGCACGAACGGACCGGCGCCTGGATTCTCTACACCTCCGCGGATTCGGTCTTTCAGGTCGCGGCGCATACGCGCGTGGTGCCGCTCGACGAGCTCTACGCCGCCTGTGCCATCGCTCGCGAGATGCTCGTCGCGCCGAATGATGTCTCGCGCGTCATCGCCCGGCCCTTCACGGGGCGCGCCGGAGGCTACATGCGCACCGCCGAGCGCCGCGACTTTGCCATCGCACCACCGGCGGAAACGCTGCTCGACGCGCTGGCCGCCGCCGGCATCGCGCGAGCCGGCGTGGGCAAGGTGGATGACCTCTTCGCCGGCCGCGCGATCAGCTCGCGTCACACCCGCGACAATGCCGACGGCATCCGTGCCATCTTGGAGCTGCTCGAACATCTCGATGGTGGGCTGCTCTTTGCCAACCTTGTAGATTTCGACCAGCTCTGGGGGCACCGAAACGATGTGGCGGGGTTCTATGAAGGACTCCGCGCGTTCGACCGGGCGTTGCCGGACATCGAAGGACAGCTCCGCGAGAATGATGTGCTCTTCCTGACCGCCGACCATGGGAACGACCCGACGACACCCTCCACGGATCACGCGCGCGAATGCGTGCCGCTGCTTGCCATTGGCGCGCCCGTGCGAGCCGGAGCACTCGGCGAGCGCGCCACCTTTTCCGACCTGGGCGCGACCGTGGCTGAATTGCTGGGCGTAGGGTATCGTGGTCGCGGCTGTTCGTTCGCGCCAGAGCTGCTGCGCACGTGAGCGGACCGAACGGCATTGAGATCCTGAGCGCCGCGGCGTTCGACGCCATGGCGCGCGCGTACGCGCCATACTCCGGCTTTCGGGTGGGCGCGGCGCTGGCCGTGGCTGATGGGCGCATCTTCCTCGGCTGCAACGTGGAAAATGCAGCGTACGGCGCTGCGATCTGTGCCGAGCGCGCAGCGGTGCTGGCCGCGATCGCGAACGGAGCCCGGGCATTCACGCGTCTGGTGATTGCGTCGGATGCGCGCACGCCGGCGCCGCCGTGCGGGCTGTGCCGTCAGGTACTCGCCGAATTCGCGCCCGCGCTGGACATTGAAAGCTGTACCCAGGCCGGTGCGCGTGCGGCCTGGTCGCTGGCCGATCTCTTCACACACCCCTTCACCCCGCACTCGCTGGAGCGCGTCTGACGTGCTGTACGCGGCGCCCGAGCGCGGCGGTATTCTTTCCGGACAGATTCCACGTGGAAGGCAGGAGTGAACGCTTTGCGTAAGTCGTGGGCACCGGTCGCGCTCTTTGCCGCGGCGGTGCTCGTTCTCGCGGGTTGCCAGGAGGACCTGGCCGGAGGCGCGGCCTGTCCCACGCTCTGTCCGGACACGCTTACCATCAAGGACACCGTCCTCGTGGGAAGCGCGATCCTCGATACGGCCGTCACGCTGCCCGGGCTCCCGCCGCTGGGCAGCGAACAGCAACTCCTGCTCGCGGACTATTCGCAGGGGGATTCGCCGGTGAAGGCCGTGGCAGTGATGCGGTTCGACGTGCTGCAGACCAGCATCGCGGATACGGACACCACCAAGCTGCCGCATCCCATCGTCGCGACGGACTCCGCCTTTCTCGTGATCAACGTCCAGGCGCTCGCGGACAGCGCCGATACGACGATCAAGAACGATTCCGTGACGTTCCTGGCGTACGACGTGGATGCGCCGGCAACGGACCTCGACACCGCGCCGGTCCGCCAGCGCTTTTCGTCGACGCCCATCGGATCGCGCCGGATCGCGCGCGATTCAATCGTCGGCCAGATCAGCATTCCTGTCGACAGCGCGTTCGTCTCGCGCCACGTCCTGGCCAAGCAGCGCATCCGCCTCGGTCTCAGAGCGACGGGGGACAAACCCGTCAATATTCGCATCGGATCCGTGGAAGGTGGCGGGGCGTCATCGCTCCGCTACACGGCTCTTGGCGACAGCGGCCGGCGAACGGAAGGCGTGGTGTCGGTGAACACGCACGCCGCGAGCGGCCCCAGCCTGCCCTCACTCGCGGACTACACGCTGGTGCTCGCCGGCACCCCGCCGTCACCCCCGGGCGTGCTGGCTGCCGGCGGGATTCCGTCAACGCGGATTTTTCTGCGCTTCAAGATCCCGCCCGAACTGATCGATTCCTCCATCACCGTGGTGCGCGCCAATCTCGAGTTGCATCAACTGCCCAATCTCGACTTTGCGAGCGTGGACACACTGTTGTTGCAGACGCTGCTGGTTCGCGCCACGCCGGAGGTGACGGACATATTCAGCGCGGCATTGCTGGCCGTCGATCCCGCCTCGGCCCTGCTCGCCATTCCGCCGCAGATGATACCGCCCGCGGCCTCGCGGACCGATACGATTCCGCTGCAGGGCGCCTTTGCGCTCTGGAAGTCCGAACACAACGCGGCCATTCGCGCGATCGAACTCAAGACGTCGAATGAGGGATTCGATCCGCGGCAGTACTTCTTCTACTCCAGCACGGCGGCGGACAGTCTGCGTCCCCGACTTCGCCTGAGTTACATCCTTCGCAGCAACTTCGGACTTCCCTGATGCGCACTCTTGTCTGCTCCCTGTCGCTGCTGGCGTTCGCCGCCGGCACGACCCACGCGCAAGGAACCCTGAGCACACAGGGTTTCGGGTATCCTCCCGGACAGATCGGCGCGCGCACCTTCAGCATGGGCGGCGGCCCGGCCGAGGTCGACCAGCTGTCGCTGCTCAATCCGGCCTCGCAGGCGAACTGGGGCGCCCCGGGCCTGTACCTGGAATATCAGCCTGACTACCGCTCCATCTCGTCGGCGAACGGAACGGACCACACCATGACGGCACGGTTTCCGCAGGCATCCGGCGCATTGACGATCGGCCCGCGCGCCGTGCTGGGTATCTCCACGTCCACGCTGCTGGATCGCACCTGGGAAACGCAACGGACCGGCATCCAGCACTATGCGACCGGAGACAGTGCGCAGTTCACCGAGCAGTTCAAGAGTTCGGGCGCCATCGATGACATCCAGCTGGCGCTGGCGTTCGAGGTCGTACGCAAGCTCTGGATCGGCGTGGGAGGCCATCTGTTCACCGGAACCAACGACTTGAGCATTCAGCGGACGTCGTCCGATACCACGTTCGGGCTGTTCCAGCAATCAACCTCGCTGACATACTCCGGCAGCGGCGTGAGTGGGGGGCTGCTCTGGGCGCCAGGTGCCGGTTTGATGCTTGGCGTCTCGGGACGGGTCGGCGGTACCATCACCTCCTATCGCAACGACACATCGCTCACGACCGCAAAGGTGCCCAGGCGGCTGGGCGCCGGCGTATCGTTTCAGGGCCTGCCGGGTGTAGTTGTGGCGCTCCGCGGCGACTGGGAAGGATGGTCGAGTCTGGGAAGCCTCGGGCAGCCGGGGCTCGGTGTGACGGACGGATGGGACGTCGGTGGCGGCGTGGAGGTGCGCGGCCCGGGCCTCTTCGGTTCGGCGATGCCGCTCCGCGCCGGCGTCCGGGAACGCACGCTGCCGTTCCTGGCGGATGGCACGCGGATTCGCGAGCGTACCTACTCCATCGGCACGGGCATTCAGATTCTCGGCGGGCGCTCGCGCATCGATCTCGGACTGGCGCGCGCCAGCCGGACTCAGGTTGCCGGCATTGCCGAGCACTCCACGATTTTCACCGCCGGATTCATGGTTCGTCCCTAGTGTCGTGACTGAGCGTTTGCCCCTGGCGCCGCTGATTCTGGTGGCGGACGACGTGCCCGCCAACGTCGAAGTGCTCCACGATCAGCTTGCTGCGCTCGGCTACCGCATCGTCACCGCCGTGGATGGTCCGTCGGCCATCGAGCAGTGCTTCGCCGAGCGCCCCGACCTCTGCATTCTGGACATCGCGATGCCGGCGGGATACCTGGGCAGCGACGACCGGTACACCGGCCTGGAAGTGTGCCGCCGTATCAAGCGTGATCCGCGTACCGCGCGCATTCCCGTGATTTTCGTGACCGCGTTGAGCGACACGATCGATCGCGTGAAGGCCATTGAGGCAGGCGGCGACGACTTTCTCACCAAACCGCACAATCGCCAGATCCTCGGCGCCCGCGTGCGTTCACTTATCCGGCTCAAGAACGCCACCGATGCGCTCGAAGAGAGCTATCGCAAGCTGCGCGAGCTCGAGCGCGTGCGCGACGACCTCATGAACATGATCGTGCACGATCTCAAGACGCCGCTCACGTCCGTGCTGGCCTCGCTCGAAATGGTGCTGGATGGTGATTTCGGCGCCATCACGGCGGGCGCCCGTGGCGCGATCACCGACGCGGACTCGCGCGCCAAGGAACTGCTCGCGCTCATCGAAGACCTGCTGGAGGTCGCGCGCATCGAGGATGCGGTCGTGGAGCTCAACCTGGAGCCGCTCGCGCCCGCCGCCTTTCTCGCGGAACTGGTCCAGGAGTGGAGCGTTCGCTTCGAGCAGGAACGGGCGCAGATCTCGGTGGAGATCGCGGCGGATGCGCCGGTGATTCGCGCGGATCGCCGGCTTCTGCGGCGCGTCTTTGCGAACCTGTTGCAGAACGCGCTCGTGCACACCACGCGCGGCGTCGCCATTGCGTTGTCGGCCCGACGCGATGCCGCAGCAGGCGTGTTGTTCGCGGTGTCCGACACGGGACCTGGTATTCCGCCGGAGTACCAGGAGCTGATCTTTCGCAAGTTCGAGCGCGTGCAGCGCGCGGATGCACGCGGTCGGCGCAGCTCCGGATTGGGCCTCGCGTTCTGCAAGCTCGCGGTGGAAGCGCACGGCGGTCGCATCTGGGTCCAGAGCTCGCTGGGGCGGGGAAGTCAGTTTTTCGTCATGCTGCCGGAGCGACCCCCGGGATTTACCGGCACACAGCCGGACCGGACGTGAAGGTTTTCCTCCAGACGTACGGCTGCCGTGCGAACCACGCGGATTCGGAAGCCGTACGTGGCATGCTCTTGGCCACCGGCGCCGAACTGGTGCGCGACAGCACCCAGGCCGACGCGGCGGTATTCAACAGCTGCGCGGTAACCCGTGAGGCGGAAGCGGATCTGCGCCAGGGCGTCCGCCGCGCGGCACGCTCCAATCCGCGTCTCGTCACGATCGTGATGGGATGCGCCGCCGCACTCGATGACGGCCGCATCGCGTCGCTGCCCACCGTGCGGCGCGTGCTGGCTGGCGCACCGATCCCGGACATCGCGCGCGCCCTGGGACTGGATCCGGCGCGTGCAGCCGGCGCACCGGTGCGCCAGAGCGGCGCCCGCGCGCTTCTGCGCCTCCAGGATGGCTGCGACGAGCACTGCACGTTCTGCGCGACGACGCTTGCCCGCGGCGCGCAGCGCTCGCGTCCTGCCGCCGCGGTCGTGGAAGAGGCACGGATTCTCGCGGAATGGCATCCTGAAATCGTGCTGACCGGCGTACACATTGGCTCGTACGGACGGGAGCATGGATGCTCGCTCGGCGCGCTCGTGACGCAGCTCGTGCGCGCGGTTCCAGGCGTGCGCTTCCGTCTCTCGTCGATCGAGGCGACCGAGGTGGATGCGCCGTTGCGCGAGCTGCTGACCGATCCGTCGAGTGGCGTGGTGCCGTTCCTCCATGCACCGCTGCAGTCGGGCGCGGATGGGGTCCTGCGTCGCATGGGACGCCACTGGTATACGGCGGCGAGCTACGCGCGGGCCATCGAGCGCATCGTGCGTGACGCGCCCGTGTTCGGCCTTGGCGCCGACGTCATGGCCGGTTTTCCCGGCGAGTCCGACGACGATCATGCGGCCACGCTTGCGCTCGTGGACGCGCTGCCGTTCACCACGCTGCACGTCTTTCCGTATTCGGAGCGGGAGGGCACCGCGGCGCCCCGGCTGGGGCATCGCGTCGCGAGCACCATCATCGCGCGTCGCGCGACGGAGCTGCGTGAACTCTCGCGCCTCAAGGGCGCGGCGTACCGCGCACGCCGCGCCGGCGGACGCGCCGATGTCATCGTCATTGACGGGATGGGAACCGCGGCGCGACGCGGCCTCACCGAAGATGGACTGTCTGTCCGCGTGAGCCATCCGGATTGTGAACGCGGCGGCAGATTCCACGCGCACCTCGACGACGTGTCCGGCGTCCTGTTCGCCCGGCCGGCGGCCGGCTAGCTTTCGCGAATGTCCACAACGCCACGCGGCACCGTCTACATCGAGACCTACGGGTGCCAGATGAACGTCAGCGATTCCGAGCTGATGTACGGCCGGCTCGCGGAGTACGGCTACACGCCGGTGGATCGACCGGATGGCGCGGACGTGATCCTGGTGAATACGTGCGCCATTCGAGATCACGCGGAACAGCGCGTCATTGGGCGCCTCGGTGAGCTGAAGCGTTTCATGGGTCGCGACACCGTCCTGGGCGTGACGGGCTGCATGGCGCAGCGGCTCGGGCCGGCGCTACTCGCACGCGCGCGGCACGTGCAGCTCGTCATTGGCCCCGATGGCTACCGCGCGCTTCCGTCGCTGATCGAAGGCGCGCGCGCGGGCGAGCGCGTGGCGCGGGTGGACTTCGATCTCGAGGAACACTACGAAGACTTCAGCGCGCGTCGCTTCGAGGGTGTGCGCGCCTGGATCCCGGTGCAGCGCGGCTGCAATTATAAGTGCACCTACTGCGTTGTTCCGATGACGCGCGGTCCGGAGCGCAGCCGTAGATTGGCCGACGTCGTACGGGAAGCGCGCGAGATCGCCGAGCACGGAACCACGGAGGTCACGTTGCTCGGGCAAACGGTGAACTCGTATCACGACGGCGAGCACGATTTCGCCGACTTGCTGCGCGCGGTGGGCGCCATACCGGGCATTCGCCGCCTTCGGTTCACCAGCCCGCATCCCAACGACTTCAGTGACCGGGTCATCGCGGCCATGGCGGAAGTGCCCAGCGTCTGTGAACACGTGCACCTGCCCATGCAATCGGGCTCCACGCACACCTTGCGGCGCATGCTCCGCCGGTATTCGCGTGAAGGATACATGGATTGCGTCGCGCGTCTGCGCGCCGCCGTGCCATCGCTGGCGATTACGACGGACGTCATCGTGGGATTTCCCGGCGAGTCCAGCGACGATTTCGAGGAGACCTTGAGTGCCGTGCGCGAGGTGGGATTCGACGATGCGTTCACCTTCATCTTTTCGGCGCGGGATGGTACCCCCGCCACGCGCTTGCCGCCGGGCATGACGGTGAGCGCCGAGGAGTGCCGGGACCGGCTGCAGCGTCTCATCGACGTGGTTCGCGAAGGCGCCCGCGCCCGCAATCTCGCGCTGCTCGGCAGCCGCCACGAGGTGCTGTTCGAGAAGCCGTCGCGGCGCGGCACGCTGCTGCAGGGGCGCACGCGCCAGCACAGGACCGTGCTCGTGCCGGGCGGCGCGTCGCTCATCGGTCAGTATCGCACGGTGGAGCTCAGCGGAACGACAGGATCGACGTTCACGGGCGCGTTGGTGGGTGCAGGACGGCCGCTGCCGCTTGCCGGCTGACCGCCATGATGAAGAACCAGCTCGAAACCACGGTTAGCGCAATCTTCGATGAGCTGCGCCAGCAGAATCCGACCATTTGCGGCTGCGCCAACTGCCGGGCCGACGTGCTGGCCTATGCGCTCAACGCCGCGCGCCCGCGCTACACGGGCGGCACGGACATTGGCCAGGCGCTCACGTCGGTAGATCTGCAGCGCGACCAGATGCGCGCCGCCCTCGCCGTGCTCGTGCTGGATGCCGTGGACCGCGTCTCGGCGAATCCAAGGCACTAATTAACTGCGGTAGCTGGTGGCTGGTTGCTGGTTTAACGACGGTAGCTGGTCGTTGGCCGCTGGTCGCTGGTGTAACGAGTGTCGTTGGACTGCCCGCGCCGCGCCGCGCGCCCTGGGTACTGCGGGTCCGCTCTATCCCCTGCATTGGTAGTCCACCGGCCAGCGACCACCGGCCAGCAACCAGCGACCAGCAACCAGCAACCAGCAACCGTGGTTAAACCAGCAACCAGCGACCAACCTCCAGCATGCCCCTCCTCTTCCACGCTGTGGCCGCATACGCGACGGGGCTGTGGCTGGGGCTCTCGCACCTGGTGTGGGCCGGGGCGGCGGCGGTCGTTCTCTCGCTGGCAATCGCGTGGCTGTGCGACGATCTCCGCCTTGCGGCGCTGGCCATGACGCTGCTGGCCGGTGCGCTCGTCGCCAGCGCGAGCGGCGCGCGCCGCGAGGGCTGTCGTGAACTGGGTGCGCGCCGTACACGCTGGACCATGACGCTCACCCAGCCGGCCGCGCCAGGCGCGTTCATTCCTGCCACGGCCTCGTGGTCCGGGTGCTCGGTACCGGCATCGCTGTCCGTGAGCGCGGGTACGGCTGCTGCGGGCGCCACCGTGCACGTCTCCGGTGAGGCGGTCACGTCGAAACAGGGTATCATGGTGCGTCACGCGATGGTCGGCCGTGTCGCCGGCCGTGATGCGCTGCTGACGCTGCGCGGCGTCATGGGTGAACGCATCGACGCCGCCTTCGGCGCCGATGCGCCGTTGGTGCGGGCGCTCCTCATCGCCGACACGCACTCCATTGATCCCAGCGTCCGCGATCGGTTCGCCGCGGCCGGCATCGTGCACATGCTGTCCATCTCGGGGCTGCACGTCGCCATCATCGCGGCCGCCATGGAACTGTTCTTCGTGGCGGTGCGGCTCCCGCGCTCAGCGGCATTGTGCGCGACCATCGTGGTCGTCGCCGCCTACATCGTACTCATTGGCGCGCCGCCGCCCGCGGTGCGCTCCGGCGTGATGCTGGGCGCCGCATCCATTGCCCGGCTGGCGCAACGCCCCATCTCCACCTGGGGTGCGCTCGCGTTGGGCGCCGCCGTGCCGCTGGGTCACGCGACCACTGTGCTCGACCTGGGGTGGCAACTGAGCGTGGCGGGCATGGCGAGCCTCATTGCCAGTGGCATCCTTGCCAGGCGATGGATCGCGCCGCGTCTCGACGGGTGGCGTGCCGGACTGGCCACGGTGGGGCTGGCCTCCACCGTTGCGTCGGCGGTGACCGCGCCGCTCGTGGCCTGGCACTTTGGTCGCATCAGTCTCATCGCACCGCTCACCAACATCGTGGCCACGCCCATTGTCGCGCTGCTGCAGCCCGCGCTGTTCCTGGCTACGCTCAGCTCCTTCATGCCCGAGGTGGCGCGATTCCTGGCCGGCGCGGCGCACCCCATGCTGGTCGCGCTGGACGCCGTGGCCACTGTCGGCGCCAGTGTGCCCTTCGCGACGGTGCAAGTTGCCCCGACGCTGCTCGGCGCGCTGCTCGCCGGTGCCGCGACGCTGGCCCTGCTCGTGGCAGGCGTGAGCCGCCATGCCGCACCCGCGCTCGTGGCCGCGCTCGCGAGCATTGCGCTGGCGCTCTGGCTGCCGCTGGCGCCGCACCGCGTCCACGGGATGGAGCTGCACCTGATCGACGTCGGTCAGGGCGACGCGATTGCCCTGCGCACGCCAGCCGGGCGCTGGATTCTCGTGGACGCCGGTCGCGCCTGGCGCGGCGGCGATGCGGGACGCTCGACTGTGATTCCGTATCT
>Ga0105240_10004486_pt1 | contig 21235 bp, 23 predicted proteins | sample KBSC54metaG_FD_80426 | JGI IMG/M metagenome (GOLD analysis project Ga0105240, IMG submission 80426) | Corn rhizosphere microbial communities from Kellogg Biological Station, Michigan, USA - KBS C5-4 metaG | ecosystem: Host-associated > Plants > Roots > Rhizosphere > Soil | place: Michigan, USA... | reverse complement strand
GAGCGAAGGGAGCATGCAAATGCTGAATCTCTATATTGAGATCGCACTCTCGTGCGATCTCAACCGCCAAAATTGCCGCAGTCAGAGAGATTGCGGCGAATCCAACACCTGGCTTTATGGGAAGGATTCTTGCGTTGGCCATACCTTCGCTCATCGCATCTCCTTATGGCTATGGTCGAATTTTAGTTCTTCCTGCGGCAGCAGTATTCAGAATTCAAACCGTACTCCAAACTCCAGCCGCCGTGCGGGGCCGGCTGCGATCGGTTGTCCTACTGTTCCCGACGATACGATTGTGTTTACGGTCGTTACATTGGTGTGGTTCAAGATATTGGCGCCACGGGCGTTGAAGGTGAGCGTTTTCAGATGATCCTTATCCTTTGGATTCAGCGTGAAGGTACGCCGGATATTCGGATCTAGATTGATGACACCGGGCATTGTGCCTGCGTTGTAAGGCACGTTGCCGTTAACCGTATTCGTTGTCATCAAGCCGTATGGGGTGCTGTATACGCCTGTGCCAGACACGGACGCGTAAGAGGGACGATCATTAAAGGTTCCGTCGCCATTGGAGTCCGTTCCGGTCGTGAAGTTGTACGGCAGCCCCGGCATCGCTGAGAACTGAATAGCCAATTCGGTCTTACAGGGAAGCTGAAGAACACCCAGAACCGAAACACCGTGCCTTCTCATCCAGTCAGGGCGGCCCGCCTCGCCACGGTCGCTATAACTCGACTGAGGTGTCTGCTCATTTCCAATGAAGTTGAGGTACCAATAGGTCGCGTTCAGGGTGAACCGCTTATAACTATTCTGCTTCACGCTGGCGACGTACATGGCCCCGCGGTAATGTCCGTAGTTCTGGTACTGCATGATGTTTTCGTTCGCAGCGAGCGGACGCGGCGCAAGAAGAGCCGCTGTGGGGTTAGGTGGAATACCAGTGCCGCTCGCCACCAACGGCGCATTGATATTGATGATCCGGAACCCTTCCCACTCGGCCCCAAAACCATATTCGATCTGTGCGTTCCAGTGATGCGGAAACTCGTGGGCAACGCGAGCGTCAAATTGCAGGTTGGGGATCTGGCCGTATGAGGGCGAGAACTGATTTCTCGTGCCCACCTGAATCAAACCCGCCACGGGCGTCAGAGGATTGCTGTAGCTCGGAGAGTACGCCGTAACCTGCTGCTGCCTTGTTCCGTCCAGCCGGTAGACCTCGGTCGCACGGGCTGGGGTGCCCCATCCAGTGAAGAGCCCGGTCCGCAAGCCGAACACCCAAGCCCCTTTCTTGTCGGGAGACCACAATAGTCCGATCCGGGGCCTGACGTTGGCGAAGCTGTCCGGAATGGTACTGAGTTGATAGCGGAGCCCAGCGGTGACCGAGAGATGTTGCGAGACCTTCACTACGTCTTGTGCGTACCAACTCAACTGAATCTGAGTAAGGGGCACGAGCGGAGTCCCGGTGGTGAGCTGATACGTGGTTGGGTTCCCACCCATGAGGCCAAGGAGTGCGCGACGGTATTGTTCGAGCCCGCTGATCGTGGTCGTCTGGCCTGTGGGATTGTTGTTAGCATCGAGGACCGGCGCGCTGCCACCACCGAAAACGTAAGCACCATTGAACGTGTTGGGATCGTAGTCATGCACGAAGCTGGTGATCGACTGCACACCCAAGCTAATCGTGTGCCGTCCCCGCGTGGCGATAATGTCGTCGTCCACTTCGAGATCTCGCTCGCGGTCGTTGAGGTTCTGGCCGGTTGCGCCGCCTCCGGTGAAGTAACCAGCCACCTGGAGATTCGGCGCCGTCGAATTTGGAGACTGACGGGTGCGTTTCCATGCATACCCGATTCGTGTCTCGTGCAAGGTGTTTGCATTGAACGTCAACGCATTGGTAAACCGCAGATCGTACTCGCTCACGTTGCTGGAGTACCCCACCTCCTGCGACACAAGTCCACCCACCCCTTGATTTCCTTGGTCGTTGATGTTTCCGGAGTAGGAAAGCGTCGCGATGTCTTTCTGATTGACCTGCCAGTCACCGCGTACCGATCCAATCCAGAGCCTTTGTGGAGCGCTGACCGTCTGGCGTAACGGCGTCGGGTTATAGTTCGAGTCCAGCGTCATCGCGTTCACGATGTTGAACTCGTCTATCTCCCGCCGTTCCAGTGCAAGCGAGAAGTCCAGCTTCTTGCTGACGATTGGCCCCGTCAGCTCAAATCCGTAGCGCCGCCTTCCCGCCGGCGTCGCCGTGGTCGAGAACGGATCAGTTGCGTTGAGGACGCCGTTACTGTCCGTGAAGAATAGGGCACCATGAAATCTATCCGCGCCAGGCTTCGTTGTAACCTCGATACGCCCGCCGTTCCAGTTGGGCGTCTGATATTCAGGGGCGAAGAAATCCGGGTTAATCCGAATCGACGCGATGGAGCTCTTAGGTGGCATCGCGCTTGAACTCTGGAAGCCGTCCACCACGACCACGGTTGCGGAAGGATTGCCTCCGCTACTCGCGGCGAGTGTCTGTAACTCGCGCAGTAAGTCATCGGGATCATCGGGAAGCTGCTGGATTTCCTTGGAACCTAGAACGACCGTACCCGCTCCATTGCTACTGTCGAGGCCGGTGGCATCGACTCCTACTTGCACATCGGTCTCGACCGACGCCAAAGCCAATTGCAGATTCACTTGAGCGCTCCCTCCCTGACGGGCCCGCGCCGATAAAGTGCGCATCGCAAAACCGTCAGCCTGCACCGTGAGCGTAATTGAGGTTGCCGGAACACACGCCAGCACATAGTGGCCCGTTATGTCTGACACAGTAGACATGCCGCTCGCGGTCTGAACTTTTGCTCCCGGAATTACCGCCCCGCTCGGGTCCGTAATCAAACCGTCGATACGAACCCCGTTCGTGCAGGGCTGCTGTGCAGAGCCAATGGCCGGCAATATCATCCCAACCCATGCCATCGTCCGTATCCCGCGCTTGATCATGAGAATGTTCGTCTCCTGACCTGAAAATCTCAGAGCCAGGGGAGACAAACCAGCGCTTTGCAAGGAAGGGCTAGGTGGAGGCGGGGAACGATCAAATTCTTACGGCGAGCCGACCATGTCAGGCCAAGCTCTCGGGGTCTCAAGGTGAAGCGTCAGATCCTAACACCAGCCCACACCGATCTGCCATTTGTCGGCCCAAGATATGCTTTATTTCCGGCCAACTTATGCTTTATTTCACACTGATGTTAGAAACGATGTGGGTTCTGTAGATCTGGCAGGTGACGTCTACGACATCCGAATGCCGTGCAGTGCGAGTGCGGCCCTGAAATCCGCATCGTCGATCATCACAATCGCGGAGATTCCGGGCTTGATTGGAAATGGCTCGAAGATGGCCCAGTTCTCGAGAGAATGGCCGTATCGCGAGCGGTAGTAGATACCGTCATTGCCGTTCCGATAAACCTGTCTAGATGCGAGCTGCGTCAGTCGACGAGGCTCGGCGCGTTCGAGCGTACTTGCGTCGATATCCTGAAAGCCGAGTCGTAACGCTTCGGGAGCAAGACTGCGCCGGAGCTGACTGATCCAGGAAACGGAGTAGAGATCCGCGAAGCTTCCGGAAAGTGCGGCCTGTCCCATCACGCGCTGCTCGAGCCATTCGGCAGGCAGCGTCCCTAGCGGGGTGAAATCATCTTCACCGTCGATCGCGGACAGTTCAGCCAGAAGCGACAGGTCAGGACGGAAACGGGCCAGCGTTTCAACAAAGCAAGCCAGCCTTTCTGTGGAAGCATAGAGAACACGGTAGTATCCCTCGGGATCGTCGAAGCGGTTACCGAAGGTTCCATCCGCGGAGTTCGCCAGACTCCAGGGCGGCGGTTGCCATGGGTCCGGCTTCCGCCCCAACCGAAAGACCACCTCGGGCGGTCGCTGCGTTTCGAGTTCCATGATTACGCTCCGGCAATAAATGCTCGGGCGGCGCCTAAAAGAGAGGGAGCAACCACATGCAGGTCGCCCTCACGAATCAGACGAATCGGGACGCGATCGCCCAGCTCCGGATTGACGCCTGTGAGCCACGCTTGAATAACCGCAGGGGAATCGTGGCCTGCCAGAGTCGCGGCAACTTGAAAGGCAAATCGGAGCCGTGGCTCTACGTCTCCGTAAATCTCTCCTCCTGCCGCCCATCGGTCGACTGCGCGAACGTCCTTTACGCCGCCTATGTACGCAGTCAGCTTACGTCCAAGGAGAGTGACAAGCTGTTGGACAACATCGGCGGTAGACATCCGTAGGGCTTTCTGATGGGCGGTCAGATCGGGTCTAGCCGGGGAAAAGGTGGCCATAATGCCTCCTGCAAGCATTCTACACCTAAATAACTGGCAAATCACATGTAAATGACGCATCTGCCCGTGGAGTTATGTCAACGTGCACTTTGCTTCAAATGGTGGACGAAAAGTCATCCAGCGTAATGACGTATCTGTCCGGACCGCCGTTTTCGAAGGCCCGCATCAGCGCACTTTGCTCTGCGGCAGCCACCCAGCTTCGGAGATCCCGACCGCTGAAGGCCTTATTCTCTGTCAGGTCGGCAAGCAGACGTACCCCGTCCCCCAGTGAGAAGTCCAACTTCTTTCCTTTCAGGAGGATGAATAGAAGCTGAATGCGGGCCGCATGATCGGGAAGAGATACCTGAAGGCGCTCCGCGAATCGGCTAAGAATGGCCCCGTCCACGGCCTCCGGACGATTGGTAGCTCCGAGCACGAAGACATGTTCCGGGTGTGCCTGCACACCATCGATCTCCTGTAGAAGCTGGCCTACGATCTCTCGAGTAAGAGGGTCATCTTCTCCAACTCCACGGTCTGGGGCAACGATATCCAACTCATCGAGGAACAGGATGCTCGGGCCCTGCGCCCTGGCTCGCTCGAAGACCTGCTTGACCCGGTTACCGCTCTGGCCGAGGTAGTTGGCTTTCAGGTCTGCGGTTGTTGCTGCAAAGAAGGCCAACCCGCTCTCATTAGCCAGGGTTCTTCCGATCTCTGTCTTGCCTGTGCCCGAAGGACCTTGCAGGAGCAGAGAGCGTGGGATGGATATGCCTTGCGCGCGCCAGTTCTCGGTGTCACGTAAGAGACTACTGACGAGCTTGAGTCGTGAGAGCAGCTTCGTGTCGAGGACAAGGTTCTCCCACCTTGAGTCGGCGGAAACCACAGTGTTGCGCCCCTTCCGCAGTTTGGCGACGGCTTCACGGATCTGCTCCAAGGACGGCATCTCTGGGTGAGCCATTCTGCGGGAAGTCCGTGCCGCTTCCTGAAGATCGCGCCCACTCATGCCCTGGGTGAGCGAACGGAACTCCGTAGGAAGAGTGATCTCGATATCAACGTTCTTCAGTTCTTGCTCGAAAATCCGGATGCGATCCTCTTCGGAAGGAAGTGAGATCTTCATTTCCCATCCAAAACGAGACAGAATCGCATCGTCGAGAAGGTCCCGTCGATTCGTTGCCCCAATGACCAGTACGCGGTCGTCTTTGCTCAGACCATCCCATTCGGCAAGGAACGCCTGGACGATCTCGGTCGAGACAGCATCTGTTTCTGCTGATCCCCGCCGCCCGAGCACGCCCTCGCACTCATCCAGGTAGAGAATCGAAGGCTGTTCCTGACGAGCTTTTGCCCAAACTTCGCGCACCTTCTGGGCGCTGCCCCCAAGGTGATCCATTTTAAGAGCGGCAGGAGTAAGGTGCTGGAAATTACAGCAAGATGTGTGGGCGAGCGCATTGCCGATCAGGGACTTGCCTGTTCCTGGCGGTCCCGTCAGAAGCAGACCATGAGGGGCAGCAGCATCACCGACTTCCAAAAGCTCGGTCGCCTTCAAGATCTCCACCTTCTGTGATTCTGGTAGATGGACGAAAGACCATGCTTCTTGAGAACTTTCTAGTCTTCGAAATGTTGCCATTTCATTTGCCATTGCAGCTTCTCGGTCCCATTGCGCCAAGACTGGGGAAAATTGCGATTCAACCGTATGAAGATCCTCGGCAAACTCTTTTACCGCCTGAGCAAAGATCGATGGAAATACCGAGTCAGACCACCATCTACCGCTTTCCGGATTGTCGAGGTAAAAGGTAAGCATCGAGACGTACTCTCCGGAGGGAGTAATTACAAAAAAGCAATCACCTCTCCAAAAGATCGCAACATAGGGTTTCCCCAGCAGGAAATCCTTCGTATCGTCTACTTGCCCTGAAGTTCGGATCTGATATTCAGGTGATCTGGGAGTTATGACCGCAAAACGGAGAGGGTGCGTCGAGAAGGGCAGCCATAGGGCTATTGTCGCTTCGGCTTTGAAGAGCCGTACTGCTTCCTTCGAGAGTGCTTTGTTCCCGTTCCAGTGAAGGCGTAGAGGCTTTTCCAAGCGGTCAATCGCCCTCATTAGCAATTGACTCAGAAAACCAGTTCCTCTTTCGCAAAATCTTTTCCAGGAAGCCTCGACTCCGGATGTGGACACTGGGGGCTGTAGACGAGCGATGCGTCGTTGAATATGGACCCGTTTCTGAGCCCAGTATTGTTCTGAGGTCGCTGTCAAGGTTCCTGACTCCTGCACAACGTCTACACAGTTATTGTAGGTCTGTTCACCTCCTTCTAAAAGCAGCGCTGAGTCCATGTCGGACCTCCTTGTGTCAGGCGGCCGAGAGCCGCTCGAATGCGAGAAGCGGGATGATCGTTGCTGGTACAGCAGGCCCCGGCCCCGGATTGCTGGGAGGACCATCGATCATGTGCATGAGTCGCAGTATTGCCTCGCTGCCACAGACCCCACAACGATCGCGACCTGAGTTGGATATGGTCTCGCAGTTTTCGCAGTAGACGGCGCTCTCCACTGGGATCGAGACAAAGTTGGCTTCCTTGCGAAGCATGCGGACGTTCCTTCCTTTGGGCATGGTTCCTCCAAATGAAGAGGGCGGCTTTCGCCGCCCTTGGTTGGGATGATGCAAGGCGTGTTCTACGCCGCTGTCTGCGGTATGACCCCTTCCAGGGTATCGACCATGAAACGCAAGGCATCAAGGCTTGGAAGGTCCTGAATTGAGCCGAGCTTCAGGTGATCCAGAAGTGCGTCGACATGATGTGTTCCGCCGGCTGAGCAGATACGGGCAATGCGGTCATAGCCGCGGGCGGCTGCTTCCATCCAACGCAGTACATCCTTCTGGCGGTTGGCGTTCGGAATTAGGCGAGCATCATGGGAGAAGCCTGCGCGGGACAGTATCTCTCCATAAACCCCCAAACCGAGTACCGCTCGAAAGGCCTCGATCTTGCCGGTAAGCTTTGGATCGATGGGACCTTTCGGTTCTCCTCCATGTTCCATGAGGACGTCGGGAGGGAGCGCCCAGTGTGGCAATGTAGGCAGACGCTTTGGAGTTCCGCGCCGATCAAGGTCCACCCACCGTTCTGGGATGCGATAAAGGTATCGGCCAAGGCCGAAACAACTCGATGCCCTCTTGAAGGCCTGAGCTTCCGCAGACGTGACGGCCATTTCGGAATCGGCCCACTCCTCTCCGGTTCCGGTGTGAGTTCCGAGGCGCGGTATCGTCAGAACGCAGCTCATGAGAACCTTGCCTGTAACGAACTCTCGCCCGTCGATTTCACGAACTACATTCGGGAGCGCTGCCATGTTGTAGGTGCGGCTCCATCCCGAAGGCGTGAAGAGTTGATTCAACCGGTCGGTGTAGACGCGCGGATCGGCGTAGGGGAGCACCTTGCCGCGACGTCCACGCTGCCCCTTGCAGACTACGCGCCACTTGATTTCCGAGGGAGAGAACGGTGTTTCAAGAAGCGCATAGAGCCGCAGTTGCTCCGCCGCAGAGAACTTCCTTGGGGTCGGCATATAGACTCCTTCTGAATGCACTTGCAGACAACTCATTGAGATCGCTTAGAAAGGAATTTCCTCGGTGCTGATTTCGCTCTCTGGAATGTGGGCGTAGGGAGACGAAAAGTCCCGGTCCTCTTCCTGATATGTGTGGCGGGAGCCGCGTTGCTCGTTACGCGAGAGCAACACCACGTTCAGGACAACGACCTTCGTTCGATACCGCTTCACGCCGGCATTCGGGTCGTCCCATGACTCTGTCCGCAGTTTGCCTTCGATGTAGAGCTGCGTACCGACGTGGACGTATTCGGAGATAATCTCGGCGATTCGACCGAATCCAACGAGCGTGTGCCACTCCGTATGCTCCTGCCAGCCACCATGTCCATCCGGGCGGCGCTCATTGGTGGCCAGGGACAACTCCGCAACGATACCGCTTCGGGTCGTCCGGATACTGGGTGAGACGCCGACATTCCCTAGTAAAACGACCGTGTTAACGCTACGTGCCATAGCGACTCCTTCCGAAGCCCTTTGAGACGATGGTTCATCGGGCCGCGCTGTAATTGGTTGGGATAGGAGGGGTATTGAGTGAAGCGTGAACGCTGCCAGCTCCGGCTTGTACTCTCGCGCTGAGGCGAAGGAAACCGCAAGGAGAGTCGCTGCGTTATCAACGTTCAACTACATCGGAGATGTATGGTCGACGTCTCGGTTGCCAGTGCGCGTGAGCTGGTCCCATTCCACTTCGAGGAACATCTGCTCCGGCACCCGAATGCCCAGTCGAGCAAGAGGGCCACGGAAGTAGTTCACGTCCTGCTGATCAAGGCCTGCCTGCTCATCGTCAAGGTTCGAGTAGAGTGGAGAGTCTTCTTCGCCTTCTCTGAAGACCGTACAGAAGACATAGTTGAGCGGACGGTCATAACCCAGTGTCACCGTCACGGCGCTTGCCTCTGAGTCACGCGTGCGAAATCTGTGTCTGGACACGGTTCTCCTCTCGTGTTGAAGCCAAGTTTTCGATTATGGCCAGCCACCTCAGAGGAGAGATGACGGGCAAAGCCCAAAGCACGGCGGCCATTGCTTCGCCGGTTTCCAGTGCCACTCAGGATGAAGCCTGATGAACAGATCGCCACAGCCGATTGCGGGTATCGCATCGGAGACTGCTCGGAGCGTCATCCAGGTGCAGGTGATCGAGGCGGAGACTAATACAACTCCGGCCAATGAGAGAAAGATTTTGCGTACAGACTTCATGCTCGTACCTCTTCCGGGTGGGATTGATTCATCGACACAATTCGAGGCGGGATGGCGATGCAAGCCCCTTTACAGGGAACGGTGCTCAGGGCCGACGTAACGCTCTTGATCGCTTCTTCGAAGCTGCCCGGCATTTCTCGGATCTCTCCCGATTCTGAAAAGAACGACGGCGCGATCCGTTCTCGAAGCGAACGATGGTGCTTTGCCATCACGTATTCGGCACGCAATCCGTCGCGCCCACGAAAGAGGAGCGTCGATTCCATCGTCGGTTTGGGGCGTCCGTCGTTTGCCTTTAAGACATGCCGCGTAATCGCCAGTTCGTACGTTCGTCCAACGCGGAACATCTCGACGCGGATAAGCTCGGGCGCAACCACGATGGCGTGACGGCCATTGCCGGAAATCGAATCGATCGGCTGCAACCACGGAACGGGAGTGCCATCCATGTTGAGGTAGGCACAGTAGCGTCCCATGTCTGACACGGCACCACCAGACTCCACTCCGCGCAGCACATACCTCTTCGCAAGGTGCTGATGTTCGACCGAGATCGAAGTCTGGCAGTAGATGCCACGCTTCTCCAGCGCTCGCAGCGCGGCACGGCCCAGGGGGATGCCGTACTGCGCATAAGGAGCAGCGGTGGGGACGCTCTTCTGAGGTTTTGAGTTTGCCTGCATTGCTTCTCCTTATGCCATCAGCTTCTTGCGCAGAGGTTGGCCCAGCGCCGCGCGGATGTCGTCTGCGCTGCATCCGGCCCAGCACTTGTAGTAGCGGGGATTGGCGATCTGGATGGCGAGGTTGTCGCCAGACTTGTCCCTGCCGGCCTGGCGGCAGGAGGGGCACGGCGCCCACCAGTTGCGGCGGTCCTTCGTCTTGGGCCGCACATAATCGAGGATGCGGAACTCCTGCTGCCCTTCGCGAAGAGGACGTGGTACATACGGCTCATGTACAGGAGGCTTGTAGTTTTCTGGTAGCGACATACCTTGAATAAAGGTATGAAGTTCAGCCTCAGTGAGCTTCTTAAGCCCATTCAGGTAGGCGAGTTGAGGAAGGGGCTCCGTCGGCGTCTCGTAGAACCAGTACCTTCTGTTGGTCTTCCGGTGGACACCAAGTGGCGCACGGATAGCGTTACCGAACTCACCCTCCTCGATCCGGTCCTGTTTGGGGAAGACTTCGATGCCTTGTTTCAGGCCACCGCCAACAATCGGAACTCCAAGCTTGAGCGCAAGATTGTAGATATAGATTCGGCACTCGGACGCAAGCAGCGGCGTCTCCGTGAAGATCCAGAGGTGACCTCCGCGGCGCGACGCTTCGATGGCGGCCTCGACACCATCCTGCTTCAGCTCCCACTGCAGCCTGAAGAGAGCTTCCACCGCGCCATCGAAATCTCCGTCGATTGCGACCCACTTGCAGCGCTGAGTTTCCGGATTGATGGCGTAGAGGTTGATGGTCACGTCTCCGTTGAGGTGCATACGCACGACGTCGGCATCGAGCGGCTTGGGCTGTTTGGTGGTCCAGTCTTTGGCCAGGAAGTACGGGACCTTTCCATTCGGGAGCGGCTTGTGAGCCTGCATGCTGTAGGCGCGGCGGTTGACGAAGAGCCGGATGAAGTCATTCGCGGTGTCCCGGCTGACAGAGAATTTGGCGTACACGGCGTGTCTCCTTTCCTCCAAGCTGGGGAAGGTTTATCTCGGCGCTGAAACTCGGTCAAATTTCCAAAGGAAACGGCGAGCCCAGCGCGAAAGTCACGCTTGCTCGCCGATTCCGGCTGAGGGGGGCGGTTCAGGCAGCTTTACGAGGAGGCACCGCAACGATCTTGAGGGTTGGGGATGGCGGCTTCGGCATCTGGACTGGACGACGAACCGGCGAGTCGGAGCCACTGCAGATGATGCTGCCGTTATAGGCAAGGCAACGATTGATTGAGCGGATACGGCTGGCGGACAGACGCATGACGGCTTCTCCTTTAGAAAGAAGTGGGGTGATGCTGCTGGTTTGTCGGGGATTGAAGCGGACGTTTAGGCGCGCCCCACAGGCACACTGCCCAGCAGGAGGCCGGGCTGGTCGACGAAGTGAAAGAGTTTGTACTCGCAGTAGGCGCGATCAAACTTTTCTTTCGTGAAGTCCGAATCACACGCTTCGAACGACAGCATGTACCAGACCTGGCGAAGACGGTCGAGAACGTAGATGGCCCCCGAAGCAACATCACCGGGAACCATCTGCAGGAGCATGACGCCCTTCTGTGTCTGAATCCACCGTGTGGCAATGGCTTCTCCGAGTTCAAGGAAGGCTGCCACATCTTCCTGAACGGTTTGCTTGGCTTGGTCGCGCCAATCCATTAATGGATAGGCAGTCATCTTTCCGAGGCTGCGGGTCATGGCGATTCTCTCCTTATTAGAGGAATGGGTTGCGGGAGTTCGGGCGAGAAGGGCGGCGGTAGCGGAGGGTCTTGTACCACACGTTCGCGAGCGAGAGTGCGATCCCAACGACTGCAGCGATCAGCGCCCAGTGAAGAATGGGCATGCTAAGGCTGTTGCGAAGCCCGGCGAGAGCTGACTTCACAAACACCAGGAGATCGAAACCAGTGAGTACAAGCGCAAGTGCAATGCGCGTTGCGAAGTATGTGGGAAATGAGGAGGCACGACGCGCCGTGACCTCCGTCATGGACGGAAGAGTGGACATGGGAACTCCTTGTAATGGGCGGGATTGACGAATGCTGCGGGTGCTACTGGTTCAGGCCGCAACCCGAAGTGGCATCACGACCTTGACAACTTTGGAAAACCAAACGCTATGCATGTACTGGTCCTCCCGAAGCGGGGCGGAGTCGAAGCCCGCCGGGTCGCGATCCATCAGCTCGAGTTCGAGCATGTCGCACTCGTCGTAAATGCGGGGGAGATAACGTACAGGGAGCTTGTTTTTCGTGGATGAAAGTCGCGTCATCAGCCACGCTCGATTGCTCGTTCCAGCAAAGTTCTCGAGCAATCTGGTTTCTTTGAGGGTCAGACCACGCGCACCAAGCAGCACCGAATGTTTCACAATACTCCCGTTGTGACCGCCAAACTGGCAGCGAATGAGCCGGCTACGATCCTCGTGCGTGTCTGCTATGACGACGCAATCCGTCGCATAGGAATAGTTGAGGCTGAGGTCGAACACCTCGACCTTGAACAGATAGAGCATCAGCATCGGACATTCCTCCAGAACAAGTTGGGCCAACGGCCTCATGCGAGACCGGCGGCAGCGGCGGCGAAGCTTATGAGCGAGAGAGGGAAACGAAAGTCCGGTTATTGAATTGGGAAGCTCAATTCCCCAAAAGCCAGGGGGCGGGACTACCAGGGGGCAGCGGTTAGGAGGGAGGTTGTGGAGGGACTAGAGAGGTTGATTGGAAGGCAATGGACTCAGAAAGGCAGGCACACCTGCGCATCCCGTGCAGCGGCCACACTCTGTGCTGCGTCCGTGATCTGCACAAGGCTGCCAGACGAACGCATGGTGAAGCCAATCTTCCGTTCCAGTTCCGAGACAGCGTAGAAGGCTTCCGGGTCATGCTTCCGGATCGCCAACAAGTCGGACTCGGTCGAGAAGATGCACAGCCGACAGGACAGACGGCGCAGATAACCACCCGTTGTCCCGTCTCGATGGAACTCTGGAATATAGACAGGATGGAGCGGAACACACCTCTTCCAATGCCAATCCAACACGTCAGAGAGCACGTGGTCGAAGATCGGCAGCCAGTTGTAGACCGTGCGTGTCTTCGTCGTGAGTGAAGCGTTCAAGGACAATGGTCGCAATTTAGACCGGGGCGGAGACTCTTCCGCGCGGATTCCCATGCAGTTGAAGATCAGCTGAAACGGTAGCGTTCGGATGTACTTCTCGATGGGACCACGCTTTAGATCGGAGGTGCATTGCCGATACTGCGCCGACGGAAACATGCCACGCTGTTCCACCATTTCGAGATAGGTCCGGCGAGAGTTGCGCACGATGGTGAGAGGAATGTTGAAGTCAGCGCACCGGTTCCGTGCGAAGTCTTGCGCGGAAATTGGACGGCGGTGTTCAAATCCTGTGTCAGCCATAACAGCAAACGTTGGGGTGTCAGGGAAATATTCGCGCACGAAGCCGAGCATGCGAGTAGAGTCTTTGCCGCCGGAGTGGTTGATCACAAACGCGACGGAACCATGGAAGCGCACAACAAGGCGCTTCACGTCTTCAAGTGAATTGCACATCTTGATCCTCCGTTATCGGTGATTTCTGTCTGGCTTCGTGGTCGATCTGGCTCGCATTCGCCAATCCATTCACTTTTCACCATCTAGCCGAAAATCAACCAACAACAGAGGGATAGTCAGTTCGCAAACGATTGAAAGGATGTGTGGTTGCGAGCAGCAAATCTGCGCAATCGCACAACAAAGGCACTCTATCGGGAGGCAGTGGGCCTGCAACCGGCTGGCTATCGGAACCCAACTGGCAGTCAAAGGGTTGGCAAAAGCATTCTCGATTCCGAATCTGAGACGACAGTCGCATGCTCAAGGAACTCCGCGAACGAAATCACCGCGGGCGCTGGACTGATCATCATGATGGGAGTGATGAGAAGGTCCCGGCGAAAATCTTCGCTGAGTGCGACACCAATGGTCTTCTTTACGCCGCGCATTTCGATTGCAAGAACGTGCGAGACGTCGTGGCTCGAGGTGAGATAAAGAATGGCATCGGCCATCTTGTCCGCATTCAGAACCTCTCGAATTTCGCGGTACCGTGCCGAGCTCTTGAGCGTCCGTTCGTACTCGAGGGCTATCCGTCGTGACGTTTCCTCTGTCCGAAGTGTGGCTATCGCGTCGTAGTCCTTGGACGCTCCTCCATAGAAGACGAGGTTTCGGGACGTCACTTCCAACTCGGTCTGCCAGGACTGAAGCAATCCTCCCTCACGCAATGCGAGTCGCGTCTCGACCAGCTCCAGCGCATGAAACGCCTGGGTTTCGTTCAAAATGTGGCGCCCGGTCGATGGGAGTGAGATCAATGTTTGCCCCCGCATCTCCAGATACGAGAGGCCGAGATTGGTTATGCGGTAGATCGGTTGCCGAAAGAACTGGCTCGATGTCATACGCGAGACGAGATCTGCGCCTTCGAGGCGCGTTACTCTCCACTGCACACTGCGACGATGCACACCACTCTTTTCACCCGACAACAAACGACAGAGTTGGTTGAGAGTGATGGCGCGAGCGTTCCGAATATGAAGCAAGACGGGAAGATCGTGTTCGTCGGATATTGCAATGCAGCCCTTGCGGTATCTCATATCGAACCTCCGGAAACGGAATCTGTGAGTGCGAGGCGAGAACCATCCGTCGAAAGCATCCAGGCGCCGACGCTGCTCTCAATCCAGTCATTCGAACCCATAAGGGCAATCACCTCGTAGCGGTCGCGGCGCACGCTGGCCGAAATGAGTTGTACGCCGTCGCTCTTCCAGTGCGCCTTCTGGAAGCGAATCGGCCCGCACGTTCTCTCGGTGAAGGTCACAAGGTAACGGTCCGGCACGTCCTCCCGGAGGAGGCTGCGGGTAACCAACAAGTGCATTCGCCCATTCGTTCGGGCCGGCTCATTGCACTCGAAGCAGCGGTGGAGCACACTATTCCGGAACTCGGGTATGAAGCCGCTGGATTGATTGAAACGGACGTGACCGGGGTAAACCCAGCACAGCCGCATTCGGTTTCCGTATTGCAGGCCGGCCGAATTGAACCAAGCTGTGTTGCGCCGAAAACAAAAAGGGTCGGCAACATCCCTAGGATGCGCCGACCACCAGTTGCTTCCGAGACTGACTATGCGGATCCGCACGGCTCCAACCCTTCCACAAGCTCCTGTACCAGTGCCCGGGTCATTGCATTTCGCTCCGGTCCATTGGACCGGTAAAGGAACCAGATCTGAAAATAGAAGTGTTTGGGGAGGAGCATCTCTCGCTGGTGATACAGCTCAAGGCAGCGTCCCATCTCCGACACCAGGAGGGCGAAGTCGATCTCCTGCTCCGCACCGGCTCCCATCGTTTGGACAACATAATCGCGCCACTCGGGAGAGCCTTCTCCTCCAGCTAAGTTGTCCTGATAGTGAGTCCATAGCGCAAAGTACGGGTTCTTCGTGCGTAGATGTTCCTGCAGGCCTTCGACCGTCCCGCGTGGGGTGAACTCGTACATCGGTTCGCTTTCCGTCGAGACGCCTGTGGCCGTCCTCAGGAAACGGATCGCATCCCCCATGATGCTGTCGTTCAAACCGTCCAATTCCTTGGTCCTCTCTGGTTCCGCGAGTGCAGAGATGCGCTCGATCTCGGAAGAGAATCGCTCGGGAAAAGGCTGTGAGCGTATCTGATAAAACTCGCGATAGGTGTCCGTGAGTCCCATCGAAATAGTGAATGCGATGTCTTCGGGAGGCACGGTTGCGTGAACATATGCCTTCCACTCATCCTGATTGAGAAACTCATTGCGTTTTTTCATACAGGTCTCCTACGCCCCCTTGAGTGCCTGGTTGCGTTGCCGTTCCCGCTCTAGATCCTGCGAAACCTGATTCAGGCGGGCCCTGAGGTTGCGTTCTGAGTTGCGGAGTGCCTGGACCTGCGTCTTGAGGGCGAGACCAGCCTGCCCTGATTCACTGCCGTCCGGACTACCGGTCTCTCCTTCGGAGGACGGTGAGTCGGACACTGCCGCCTTCCTTTGGACACCGGATTTAGCGGAAGGTTTCTCTTCCTTGGCTGGCGCAGCTGCGGCGGTGGTGTGCTCTTCCTCCGGAAGAGTCGGTGGCTTCATTGTGAGTGACGCGTTCTTCGCTTCGACCACCGCGTTGTACATCGCAGTCCGTCGAACGATCTCCTTACGGTCAACCACACGACCATTCCAGAGCTGAGCGATGAGAGTGGCAGCAATAATCTCTCGTTTGTCCTGCGTACGAAGAACAAGGACAAGCGATGTAGAAGTAGCTGCGAGGAGAGTGAGGCTGACAACGTTGGACCAGAAATAGAGGCTCTGAATGGTGTACGCAACCACCTCGCCACGCGCATCGGCAGTGGACGAGCCGTAGTCCTTGTTACTGGGATTGATCTTTCCCAGCGCGTAATCAAGGAATCCCTGGGAGTGCCTTGCCGCCGGATGAGCAGTCGATGGTGCCGCCGACTGCGCATAGCCGACGCAGGATGTGCATAGAACAACGCCCAGAAATGCGCTCCGGAAGATACGTTTCATGCGTCTTCTCCTGTCCAGAAGCTGGCCAGCGTGCCCGCCGTCCGCCGACGGCCGCGGCGTGGCTCGTCATTCGTGAAGCGCAGGTTGGCGCCGATAGCGGGATCAATCAGATCGTGCATGCGTGGGTAAAGGGTGGACTTCATCTCCTCGGGGCGATAGGAGAGGGCGCGCCGCCCATGAAGATGAGAATGCAACGTGCCTTCACGGGCATCGACCATCAGGATCTCGAGTTGGCCTACGGGCATGTTCTTGATGTGCTCTTCGCGTGAGCGTGTCTCGCGAGCATCGCTCTCGTTTCCGGTGCCCGTCTCGATGTATTTCTGGCTGAAGATGCCGGTGCGACGGACGGCAAGACTACGGCGCTTGCGCAGGACACGGGAGGATGCCTTCAAGAACCACTGGGCAGTGGACTCATCCGTGCCGTTCATGATCATCTTGGTCCCCGGCGCGGAACAGACCTCTTCGGCAAACGCACGGCTGACATTTTCGAGTTGCGGCACAGCTTGAAAGGAGAACAAGAACGAGACCCGAGCGCCTCGGGCAGTCTGCAAGACCTGCGGAAAGTCGGGATCGGCATAGCGCGCGATCTCGTCACAGATCACGCTGAGGATGGGTTCCTGCTCAAGATTCAGGGAAAGCATCTGCTGGTACCGCTTGCCCACCATCAGACGGATGTTCTGGAGCAGGATCCTGCCGAGCGCTTCGCTGGCTCGCTTGTTCTTGTTCGAGTTGAGGGAGATGACGAGGATCAGGCTCTTGTCGACGACCTCCTCGATGGTCAGCATGTTCTGGTATGAGCCGGTGACGATCGAGAGATCGTCTTCAAGGAAAGCCAAGAGTTCGTTGAGCAAGCCTTGAATCTTGGCGATGCGCTCCCGATCAGCGAGGGATTTCCGAATCATCTTCACCGACATTTCGAAGTTCAAACGCATCGTCAACGAAATCGCGGGCGTGTTATCGATCCGCTTTTGGGCTATGCCGATCTGTTGGTTGAGGACCTTCTCATCGAGCGCCATCACCAGTACATCGCGCATGTTAAACACCTTGCCGGTGTAGTAGAGGATGCGGACAAGGTCGGAGAGATACGCTTCCTGGTGGCCGGCAAAGAAGTCTGCGCGCATCCCGAATGAACTGAAGATGAAGTTGACGTGTTCCTGGTAGAGCGAGTCTGGGCTGTAGAGCGGGTTATAGGACCAAGACTCCTGCGGGTTCGAAGGATCAATGAGCCGCAGGTCTTCCATGCGCCCAGCCTCTTCGATGTGCGGTAGCAGTTCCTGCACAAACGCCTGGTCGCCCTTCCCGTCGAAGATGATGATGGGCATCCGCTTGCCATGGAAGACGCGCTTCACGTCCTGCGCGATGATGCTTTGTATTAAGGTCGTCTTGCCTGCGCCCGTTCCGCCGGCGATAACGCCGTGTTTCAGACGCACAGAGTCCGGCCAGAACCAGGGCTCTTCGTGAACGTTGTAGCCGAGCAGCGTACTGCCTTCTTCGCGGGCCCGGGACAGATTCTTCTCATCAACCTCGCCCGGTACGTGGAGCGAGGGGTGCGGCCAGGACTCTTCCCGCCGCTGCCGCCTGCCAATCAAGTCCGACAGAATCAAGGCCGTCCCGAAGAGAATGACTGCGAGGTCGAGGAACAGTTGGAGACATTGCGAATTACGCAGATGGAGACGCGAAACACCGACATACCAGAACGCTGCAATGAGAGCGCAGCCGCCGAGCACGACAATCCCTGCGGCATCTTCGCTGCCGCGTGGCGCTGGCCTGCGGTCGTCATACGTTGGACTCATCGCTGTCCTCCGAAGCTGAAATACATGAATCCGGCGAGGATCAGGAAGAGCGCGACGCCGCTAACCACGACCACCGTGCTTGGCCGCATGCGGCCTTTCTCCGATACCGGCTTGATAGGGTCGGAAACGGCACGGCGGAGAACAGCTGCGAGGTTGATTTCGCCGTCTGAGCGGTACAGGCGGCGCAGCATCTCCCGTGCGTCCTTCGAGGTAATCGAACGGTCGGCGGACATCTCAGATCACCACGGTCTCAATCAGAGCGCCTGACTTGGACGAACCAAAGTCAAGTTGGTAGATCTCCGGGTTGGAGCCGCTGCGGGTGGGAATCAATACATAGCCGCTGGTTGACGATCCAGGCTGTATATCGGCTTGCTGAATCTGTCCCGAAACTCCACTTAGCGAGGCAGTATTCTTTGCCTTGAAGCCGTCGACCGTCTGCGCTGCCAGTTGGTGATTTCGCAATGCGAGGAGAGAGACAGGCGTCTGCGTCGGGGTGAGTTGGGTGACGGCAGGCATCGTCGCGCGGAACGGAGTGGCAGAGTGATTGACTATCTGGAACTGAAGGTAGGTTCCTTCGTTTGTAGGCAGAACCCGCGTCACGGAAACCGCGACAACACTGGATGAACTCTTGAACGGTTGCTCCATGGCGATGTCCTGTGCCCCCAGCACAGCTTGCGAGGTCGCCATGGCGGCGATGTGCTGACGCTCTTTCTCGCTCGGCGCTTCAGAGGTCGCGCGAACTGAAACAGGCAGACTGCGGACGAGCACATTCATCTTCTGGATATCGCCAGGAGCATCCAACTCATAGGAAACCTGCCGAGATGGTGTCCAAAGAATGAGGTTGGTAGCAGCTCCCTCTTTAAGAGGCTGCAGGAGCACCTTATCGCCGGTACGTTCGATCTGGAAGGAATCGGGATCGGCAGCCGCGACGAACTGGATGGGCTCGCCGAGATCGATCACCGTCAGATGGTTAAGGGCTGTATGGATATGTTGAATGTCGGTGTAATTGATGTTCTGCGCCTTCGCGGTGAGCGCGAACAACGCGATGGAAGCAAGCCAGAAGCGGTGCATAGTCTCCTCCGTGCGCCTGTTCGAGGCGACAGAATCTCCGGCGAGAGGAGATGCAGACGAATGTCTACACCTCCTCCGGCTGGGTTATGAGTGATCCGGCTGGTAGGCCGAGATTCTCGTGTCCTCGAAGACAAGTTCGCGATTGCCTGTGTACTGGAACAGGAAGATCGCTTTCTTGGTGTCTTCGAACCCCCGATTGGGAATGATTTCGATGAGATACGCGCGTTGTTCTTCATCGAACTCCACGTATCCATCGATCGTCTTTGGTTTGCGTACCGGGACACTTTCGCCTCCAGTCTCGGCCGCAAAGACATCGACTATTTCCTGTGGGAAGGTGTGGAAGAGAGCTGCACCGGTTCCTTTGCCGTTGGTGACGACATGAGCCATCGCTTGCGCCCAGGCTGCCCGGTTGTCCTCCTTGCCCTCTGCCCAGAAGTGCATAAACAGATTGAGCGAACGAAACTGCTTCTTCGCCTCCTGTTCTGACTCCCAGACCGCCGCCTGCGCCTTGTTACGGGCGATTACGGCCGACTTCCTTACTTCCTTGTCTGGACTCTGGCGAACCGCATCCCAGAATGCCTGCGCGTTGCTCAGCTCCAGGCGGAGCTTTTCTTCGCGTTCGGCGATGCTGGAAGCGACCGTGCCAAAGACGTTGTTGACCAGTTCGCACTCCTTGAACATCTCCTTGCTGACCGAATGGCCCGTAAAGAGACCGCGGAAGTCTTCCATGGTCACCTTTTCCTGCTCGAGGTCGCCCAGTTCCTTGCGCACCACGTTGTACATCCGGCCAACCTTATCGGTGCCGGCAACTTCGAGGTGCATAGGCATGTCCGTCACTCTGCGCTCGCGCTTGTAGCGGAGCCAGGGAGCCGGATTTACCTGCTTGCGGATCTCACGAACCACTTCCTCATCCACGGATACCTTGTGTTTGAGAGAGTCGAGCGCATTTTGCAGTTGAATGACCAGTTCGTACGCCAGGTCAATTCTGCCGGCCGCCACACACGAGGTCTTGAGATCGGTGATCGAACCGATCTTGTTTCCGCGCGCTTTCATGGCGACCAGATGCACATTCCACCATTGGGAGCGAGCCTTGGTCTTGGTCTTCTCCGGGTTGGTGAAGTGTTCTCCGTACGCAATCCGTCCCTGAACAAATTTGGGGAACCGATCGGATGGAATGGTGCAGATCGTATCGAAGTCGAAGTCGCCACCGTTCTTTGCAGCCGTCTCTGAATGCAGGATGTAGGTTCCATGCATGCGAAGCTGGGTGCGAAGGATGTGATGGATGGCTCCTTCGGACAAATCTGACCTGCCAAGTGCTTCTGTGAGACGCGGAACAAGCTCGTCATCGGAGAGATGACGAACGGGAAGCAAGTCTTCCTGCATCCGAATCGGATACCGGACACACAGGCTCTGTTCCGAGGTAAGGGATGTGACGGCGCTGTCCTTTGGAATCCAGTCGGATGCGGAGTAGATCTTCCCCGCATGTTCGATTAGGACCCCATCGTCGACCAATGCGAACGCAGGCAGACGCAACGTCCCACCTGTCATAGCGCGAAAGGCCCAGCGTGCCAGCTTGCGGTTCAGTTGGTTGGCAACAAATGGAATGCGAATCGCACTTCCACTCTTGTCAGCCATCAGTACCGCCTCTGACGGATCACATCCTTCCTGAGAAACGGTGATTGCGGTCTCGTCGAAGCTTTCTGTGTCAAAGCTGTCGTCGAAACCAATCTCCTCTTCTTCGTTTCGTCCCAGAAGTTTCAGGAGGGCCGTGTAGTCGTTGTCCTCCCACGCTCTGCGTACCTGCCGAACCTCTTCGATGGTCGGAGGAATGATCTCGGTACGAAGGGCCTCTTCCGAAGCATTTTCGACCAGGGTATAGCTCGAGCCATAGACGGTCTTTCGGGACGCCTGCTTGTATCCCAGAATGACCGGTCCCTGCAAGAGCCTTCCGGTAGTCTTCGCTTGGGGGATGAACCTGCCTGATCCCTTCAGCTCGGGCTTGCAGGAGCTTTCAGGCAGAATGATATCGACCCCGAGCTTGTCAGCCACGCGATCGCTCATTGCCTTTACAGCGCCCTTTGCCTGCTTCGGTTCGCGTGCATCGAACGCCAGTCGAAACTGGACGAATCGATCCTGGGGAAGCTCGAGCTT
>Ga0105240_10004485_pt1 | contig 21237 bp, 18 predicted proteins | sample KBSC54metaG_FD_80426 | JGI IMG/M metagenome (GOLD analysis project Ga0105240, IMG submission 80426) | Corn rhizosphere microbial communities from Kellogg Biological Station, Michigan, USA - KBS C5-4 metaG | ecosystem: Host-associated > Plants > Roots > Rhizosphere > Soil | place: Michigan, USA... | reverse complement strand
CTGGCCTTGTTCCGGCATGTCGAATGGCTGCCATTGCTCGCCTTCACGGTGCCCGGCGGGCTGATCCTGAACGCTCTGGTGAAGCATGTGTTCGCGCGTGCACGTCCATCGTTCGGCTCGTCCACGATGACGCTCGCCAGCTACAGTTTCCCCAGCGGGCATACCGCCGGTGCTACCGTCTGGTGGGGCTTCGCGCTGCTGTTCTGGTTCGCGTGGCAGAAGCGGCGCGGCCCACGCGCCGCAGCCTGCGTCCTGGCGATCACGATGATTTTGGTCACCGGCCTTTCACGCATGGTCCTGGGCTTGCACTATTTCAGCGACGTGCTTGCGGCGATGGCCGAGGGCGCCGGCTGGATCGTGTTGTGCCTGGCTGCCTGCCAGCGGCTGACCTCGCCGCCGCGCCTGGAACACACGCCATGACAGCGCACACTAGCGGCACGGTGCCCGTCCTCATCAATGCAACGGCGGGCCAAGGCTGCCCCGATGATTGGCCCGCGGCGCTCGAGCATAAGTTTCGCGAGCGCGGCCTCGATGCGCAGGTGCTGCTCGCGACAAGCGGCGAGCAGCTCCTTGGTGCCGCGAAGGAAGCGGTGCGCCGCGGCGCGTCGATGATCGCCGCCGGCGGCGGTGACGGCACGGTGAGCGCCGTCGCCTCCTGCCTCGCGCAGACCGGCGTGCGCTTGGGCGTGCTGCCGATGGGCACGCTCAATCATTTCGCCAAGGACCTGGGCATTCCCCTCGAGCTGGACGCCGCGATCGAGGTGATCGCCCATGGCCGCGAGCTCGCCGTCGACTTGGGCGAAGTCAATGGGCGCCTGTTCATCAACAACTCGAGCCTGGGTCTGTATCCCGACATCGTGCTGGACCGCGAGCGGCAAAGGCAGCGGCTGGGCCGTGGGAAGTGGGCCGCATTGTTCGCGGCATCGCTGCATGCCGCGCGACGCTACCCGGTGCTGTCGCTGCACCTGGAAGTGGACGGCAAGCCGCTGGAGCGGCGCAGCGCCTTCGTCTTCATCGGCAATAACGAGTACCGCATGGAAGGCTTCGAGATCGGCGAGCGGCACGCACTCTCGGACGGTCAGCTGAGCCTTTACGTCACTCAGCGCACCGGCCGTTTCGGCCTGCTGCGCCTGGCCTTGCGCGCGCTCTTCGGAAGCTTGCAGCAAGCCAAGGATTTCGACATGCTCGCCGCGAAGGCCGTGGTGTTGCGCACGTCACGCGCCCATATGCGCGTCGCCACGGATGGCGAAGTCACGATGATGCAGACGCCCTTGAATTATCGAATCCGCCCCGGCGTTCTCCGGGTGGTGGTTCCGGCGGCCTAGAGCCCGGCGCCGCCGCGTTATGCTGTGATCGACCACAGGAGAACGCGAGGAGAACGCGATGAGCATCCATATCGTCCGATTGGGAACCCCGCGCGCCAAGGGCGAAGGGTTGCGATTGGGGACCGTGCGCCGCCCGCCGCGAGGCGTGCCGAAATCCGAATTCGCCAAGCGCGATTTCTATGACACCTGGCTGCCCAACCTGTCGCCGAGTGCGCCCTTGATGGCCGAGGGCCAGGCCGCACGGGACGAAAAAGCGTGGGCAGCTTTCAAACGCAAGTTTCACACCGAGATGAGAGAGCCCGACGCGAGCCGCTTGCTCGACCTGTTGGCCGCGCTGTCGCACCAGACTTCTTTTTCGCTGGGCTGCTATTGCGAAGACGAGAACCACTGCCACCGATCGGTGCTGCGCGAACTGCTGGCGCAGCGCGGCGCCGACCTCGCGAAGGACTGATGCCCTTGCTGTTCAGGCGCTCGCGGCCGGCATGAGTCCGCTGGCCGAAGGAGTCAGCGCGCTTGCGGACCGAAGCACCTTCACGTCCCGTCCGCCCTCGGTGGCCGCCCTGAGGATGGCCTCGGCGACGAGCATCGGGTCGAGGGCGGGTGCCGGCAGTTCGGGCGCCGCATGCATTGGCGCTCGCCCCTGCCACGGATACGACACGTCCGGCGCGGCCGGCTGGATGAGCGTGATCGACACCGGCGCGTGATCCACCTCCACCACCTCCGTGCGCAGCGCGTCGGTGAAGCCTTTCACCGCGTGCTTGGAGCTCGAGTACATGCCTTGCAGCGGAAGGTCCCCATCGGGTAGTTCGCTGCCGACGTTGATCAGCGCGCCGCCGCCGGTGAGGTGCGGCAACGCGGCCAGCGAGCCGTTGACCACGCCCCAGAAATTGATGTCGAACAGGCGCCGGCCGTCGGCCTCGCTGATCTGGTCAAGGCGGCCGTAGATCGACAGGCCCGCGTTGTTGACCCAGGTGTCGATCCGGCCGAAGCGGCCCACGGCCGTGCGGGCCGCCCCCAGCACCTCCTCGCGCACGGCCACATCGGCTGCAATGCAAACGGCGTCCCCGCCCGAATGGCCGATGATGTTCACCAGGGTTTGGAGCACGCGCGTGCTGCGCGCGATCAGCACCAGGCGCGCGCCCTGCTGAGCGGCGAGCTGCGCGGTGCACAACCCGATGCCGCTGGAAGCGCCCGTCAGCACGATCACCTGCTCGGCGAGAGTCTTGAGTTTCGCCGCCATTGCGAAGTCCTCCACACCCGTGGGATGACTCACGTTGGCAATCGGCATGCCTGACTGCAGCGCGCAGCGCGCAGTGCGCGTCGCCGGATTCAGGTCATCAGGCCGCGGCCGCTTCGCGCGCGCCGTCCAGCGCCATCGCGACGGCGGCGCCCAGCGAATTGATATCGAAAGGCTTACGCAGTATTGCAGGCTTGCCTGCCAGGCGCTCCACCGCCGCCATGTCGGCGTAGCCGGTGGCCAGGATCACCGGCAAGTCGCCCACCATTTCGCGCGCCTTGGAGATGACTTCAGCGCCGGTCATGTCGGGCATCGCGTAGTCCACCACCAGCAGGTCGGGCTTGGACAGCGCGATTGCCGCCAGCCCCTCCGATCCGTTGCCCGCCTCGGTGACGGCGTAGCCGATCAGCCCGAGGCATTCCACGATGACGCGCCGCACGTCGGCATCGTCTTCGACCACCAGGATCTTGCGCGCCTTGACGCGCTGCACCACGAACGGCGGAATGGTGGGATCGCTTTGCGGCTGCGCATCTTCAGGCGCGGCCGGGAAATACATTTCCACCGATGTGCCCTTGCCCAGTTCGCTTTTGACGAAGGCCACACCGCCGGACTGGCGAGCGAAGCCGTAAACCTGGCTCAGTCCCAGGCCCGTTCCGCTTCCCATGGGCTTGGTGGTGAAGAACGGGTCGAACACCTTGCTCAGCAGCTGCTGCGGGATGCCGGCACCGGTATCCGTGACGCTCACCACCACGTAATCGCCACGCTTGAGCTGGCCGTCGTCTTCCTGCGCATTGCGTGTGCAAGTGGAGATGGTAAGCGTGCCGCCATCGGGCATGGCGTCGCGCGAGTTGACCGCCAGGTTCAGCACGGCCATCTCCAGCTGGCTCGGGTCGACCACGACCGAAGCCTGCGTGTCGCACAAGTCCAGCTCGACGGTGATGCTGGGTCCCGCCGAAATTTCCAGCAAATCCTTCATTCCCAGCAGCAAGCGGTTCACCTGTGTGAGCTTGGGCAGCAAGGACTGGCTGCGCGCGAACGACAGGAGCTGCCCCGTGAGCTTGGCGCCGCGGCGCGCCGCACCTTTGGCCCGCTCCACCACCGGCTTGACCTTTTCCTCCTTGGCGTAAATCGAGATCAACTCCAGATTCATGTTGACCACGTGCAGGAGGTTGTTGAAGTCGTGCGCGATGCCGCCGGTCAGGCGCCCGATGGCTTCCATTTTCTGGCCCTGGGTCAGCGCGGCCTGCACCCGTTCGCGCTCGGCGATCTCCTTCATCAGCCGATCGTTGGCGGTGGCCAGTTCCCGGGTGCGCGCGGCGATGCGCGCCTCGAGCTCGCTATTGAGCCGCTCGACTTCGGTTTGCGTGCGGTTGATTTCCGCCAGGTGCTGGCGGGTGGCGTATTGCCGGCGGCGCGCGCGAACCGCCGCGTCGGCGGCGCTGGCCAGCGTCTCCGCATTCAGCGGCCGCTCCAGCAGGATCACGTTTCCGAGCTTGTGCAGCGACTCCACCGCTTGCGTGGTGCGGCGTCCGATGTGCTTGTTCGCCAGCACGATGAACGGATAGTCGGACCAGGGCGGCTGCTTGGCCAGCCAGTGTTCCAGCGCCTGCGCGAACGCGCTCTGCGCAAGCGACTCCTCGGTCAAGATGGTGGCGGCTGAGACGTCGTGCAATTCACGCAGCAGGTCGGTCCAGTCGGCACAGACGACCACGGCGTGCGCCGGTTCCACGACGCCCTGGACAACGGCGGCATCGCGGCCCCGCGGCGCATGGATCAAGACGCGGAATTCCATCAGGAACGGCTGGCCAGCAGCGAATCGCCAAGCAGCGGCGCGGTGCCCTTGTACGACGCGATGCCCGACATCACGCCTTCGAAATCCTGCAGCGCCTCGCCCAGCTCGATGCCTTTCTTGCCCAGCCGGAATTCACGGATGGTGAGCTCGTGCTCAGAGGTGCGGCTCTTGACCACCGACACCGCCTTGAGCAGGCTGCCACGCGCTTCGAAGAACCGGAACAGCACGATGCCGTCGCTGAGGTAGCTCAGGTCCACGTCGCTGCGGATTTCGCCGAGCACGCCGTGCTGCGCCAGGATCAGGATGGTGACCATGCCGCGCTGGTTCAGATAGGTGAGCAATTCGTGCATCTGCAGCAGCAGGTGCCTGTCGCCCGACATCGCCTGCAGGTACGCGTTGAGGCTGTCGATCACCACCGTCTGCACGCCCACGTCTTCGACCGCGGCTCGCACCATGTTGGCGAAATGCCCGGGCGAAACTTCGGCCGGGTCCAGCGTCTTGATCTCGAGTTGTCCGCTGTCCAGGTGCTCGGCGACGTCCAGGCCGAGCGCGCGCGATCGCACGAGCAAGGTGCTCAAGCCTTCATCGAACAGGTAGTACACGGCCTTTTCACCGCGCCTGAGTGCCGCGCGCACGCACGCGATCGCGGTGGTCGTCTTGCCCACGCCGGAGGGGCCGCTGAACAGCGTGTTGCTGCCGCGCGCGAGCCCACCGCCGAGCAGCTGGTCCAACTCGGCTGTTCCGGTGCTCACCGTGGCCTCCACGCGCTGTTGCCGATGCTCCGCGGCAACGAGCCGCGGATACACCTCGATGCCGCCGGTGTCGAGGCTGAAATCGTGCTCGCCGCCGCGAAAGCGGATGCCGCGCATCTTGATGACGCGCAACCGGCGCCGCTCGGGCCCGTACTGGTCCACCGTCTGCTCCAGGCTGATCACGCCATGCGCGATGCTGTGCAGCTGCAGGTCGTCCATGTCGGCACTGCGATCGTCAAGCAGCAGGACCGTACAGCCCTGGGTTGAGAAAAAGCTTTTCAACGCGAGCACCTGGCGGCGATAGCGCAACGGGTTTTGCGCCAGCAAGCGCATTTCCGAAAGGCTGTCGAACACCACGCGTCTGGGCTTCACTCGCTCGACGGCGGCCATCACGCCGCGGGTCGTTTCGCCCAATTCGACCTCCGAGGGATGAAGGATGGACTGCTCGGCATCGGGGCTGAGGCCTTCGTCGGTGACCAGCTCGAACACCTCGACGCCTTCGAGCGACCAGCCGTGCGACGCGGCAACGGTATGCAGCTCGGCAGCGGTTTCGGACAAGGTGATGTACAGGCCCTTCTCGCCCTTTTGCACGCCGCGGCGCAGGAATTGCAACCCAAGCGTCGTCTTGCCGGAGCCCGGCGTTCCTTCGACAAGGTAGAGATGGTGGGCCGGCAAGCCGCCGCCCAGGATATCGTCGAGTCCTTCGATTCCCGTGGAAGATCGTTCCTGTTCAGGGATATTTATTTGGTGCGCGTTTTGTCTCATGTCGTCGTGCCCACGCGCCAATGCTAGGGCTAAAGCCCACGCGACTCTGTAGGCCGTATCCGACAGATGAGGTATTCAGGCCGCGCCGCGGCCCTTCTGGCTTTCGAAGTAGACCACTTTGCGCGCGCGCTGTACGTCGCCCAAGGGCCGATGCGCCGCCAGCGCCTGCCACGGATCGAACACGGCGCGTTCGATCTGCTCCGCCAGTGCCTGGCCCTCGGGCGACTGCGTCGACTGGCGCGGCAGCATCAGCCGCGCCACCGTGCTGTAAGGCGTCGGCCAGTTCACCATCGGATTCTCTATCGGCGTGAGTTCTTCGCTCGCGAAAAACTGCAATTGCAAATCCCAGTGCAAAGGCTGGCGCTGAAGCCGCCCGGAAAAATCCGCGGCCCAATCTTGCGCGGCGCTCGGTGCGGGTTTGCCGTTGGCCACGGCCGGCACCAGCCGCACCCGCACGGCGTACGGGCCGTTGGCCATCGGCAAGGCGCTGAACAAGGGTTCGGTGGCAAACCCGGTGAACGGCTTGCCCGCGGCCTTGACCATGCGGCCCAGGCGGCGCGGCGCGCCCAGCAAGCCGTAGCGCTTGAACACATGCTTGAACAATTCGCCCTTGCCCTGCGACGCCGCCACGACGAAAGCAACGAACTCGTCGCTGCTGGAGAACGCGAAGGCTTCCTGGTTGATGAGCGTGAAGTCCTGGCTGGCGGCCGGACCCTGCCCCAAGGCCGAATCGCCTTCGACACCAAGCACGCGCAGGGAAAATCCGCGAATGTCCGGCACGCTGTCATGCGCGCGGTCCAGGCCGCCGTTGGACAAGCGCACCCACACGTCGTATTCGCGCGGCTGCTCGAACATGCCGTGCTTGCAAAACGGCGGCAGCCCGTCGAGCACTTCGAGGATCCCATGCGCCGCGGTGATCTGCTTTCGATGCAACGCGCGGCCGGGGCCCCACTGCGCTGACTTGCGCGCCTGGATCTGCGCGAACTGCCGCGCGTAATCGGCATAGCGCTGCTCCTCGCCGGGAGCGATCCGTTCCTGCCAATCCATGCTGGGAGCGGGAGAGCTCATATCTGCGTTTCCCTCAAATTTTTATTGTCGAGTCCAAAGTCTACGCCGCACCGATCCGCCGCCGTCAACCTCCCGCGGCGGTCAGGGTCTTGTCATCCGGGTTCCGCTTCCTGCAACGTGCGCCACATCACCTTGCCGCTGCCGCTCTTGGGCAGCGAATCCGCGAACTGCACGATGCGCGGCGCCTTGTACACGGCCATGTTGTCGCGGCACCAATCCAGGATGTCCTGTTCGCTGACCTTGCCCTGGTGGCTGGCGCGCAGCACCACCACCGCCTTGACCGTCTCACCCCGGTAACTGTCCTTGGCGGAAATGACGCATGCTTCCGCGATGGCGGGATGCCGGAACATCAGCGCTTCCACTTCGGCGGGCCATACCTTGAAGCCCGATGCGTTGATCATCCGTTTGAGCCGGTCGGTGAGGAAAAAATAGCCGTCCGCATCCACATGGCCCAGGTCACCGGAGCGGAAGAATCGCTTGCCGTCGAATTCGATGAACGCCGCCGCGGTGGCCTGCGGCCGTTTCCAATAGCCGGCGAACACCATCGGGCCATGAATGATGATCTCGCCCTGCTCGCCGGGCGCGAGCTCGAGCAAGGTCTCCGGGTCGACCACGCGCGCATCGCAGCTGATGAAAGGGATCCCCAGGCACTGCTGCTTCGGGGCATCCGGCGGATTGCTGTGGGAAGGCGCTGCGGTTTCAGTGAGGCCGTAGCCTTCCACATAGCGCAGTCCGAACTGCTCGAGCAGCCGCTGTGCCACGGCCTGCGGCATCGCCGCGCCGCCGCCCCCGATGTGAACCAGGCTGGAGAGGTCGTAATGATCGAAGTTGGGGCTGCTCATCAAATCGATCACCATCGTCGGGATGTTGGTCCAGGCCGTGACCTGCCAGCGCGAGATCAGGCGGCCCGCGAGCTCGCGGTCCCAACGCGGCATCACGATCATGGTGCCCCCGGCATAGATGCTGGTGTGCATCAGGCTGACCATTCCGGTGATGTGGAACATCGGCACCACCAGCAGGGTGACGTTCTCCGCCGACGCGTTGCCCCAGGTGAAACTGGCCACCGCGTTGTGCATGATGCTGCGGTGCAAGTGCATGCAGCCCTTGGGCAAGCCGGTGGTGCCGCTGGTGTACGGCAAGACGGCGAGATCGTCGGGACCGACTTCCAGTGGCGGCAAAGGCGCGGTGTTGCCGAGCGCCGCCTGCCAGCTCATCACCTTGCCGTCGGCCAGCTCGGGCAAGGGATGGCGCGTCAATAACCAATCGCGCCACGCCTCGGGCATGGCATCGGCGCCGGCCGCGTCCGGGTCGAACGCGTCGGTGAAGTGGCTCACGATCAAATGCGAGAGCCGCTGCGCGGGCGGCAACGCATCGCTGGCGCGCGCAATCTCGGGCGCCAGGTCGGACGTGGTGATCGCCACCTTCGCGTCCGGATCTTCGATGTAGTGCTTGAGCTCCTGCGCGCGATTCATCGGATTGACCGGAACCACCACCGCATTGGCGCGCAGGATCGCGAAATGCGCGATCACCAGCTGAGGGCAATTCTGCATGTCGAGCATCACGCGATCGCCCTTGCGCACGCCCAGTGCATGCAACTGCGCCGCCAGGCGCTGCGCCAGCTCGCGCAGTTCGCGATAAGTGAAGACGCGGCCGAAGAACACCAGCGCCGCCTTGTCCGGATAGCGGCGCGCGCTGATGTCCAGGTTATCCCACAACGACGTGGCCGGCGGCGTCAGCGCGTGCGGCAGGCGCTTGGGCCAGAACTTGTAGTGCGGACGTTGCATGGGGCCAGCGTAGCGTCAGCGCCGCCCCAAGGCATCAGGGATGGCCCCAGTGATTGCCGTGAACTAGTGCCGCGAGCCCCGGAACATTTCAAGGTTCAATGGCCATTCGTTGCCCAGCCAGTATGCGTGCGTGGTGTGGTCGGCGAGATCGTCGCCGGTGACGCCATGCACGAACACATCGAGTCCACCGCGATGTTCATCGAGCCAGGGGATGATCCGGTCGAACTCCGCGGAACTGAACGCCAGCTGACAGCTCCAGGCCGGGTGCGGACCGACGAGCTGCTCGTGCACGCGCCCGACCTGCACCTTGAACTGCCCGCCGGCTTGCGCCACCAGTTCGCGTGCCTGCTGGGCCGTGTCGGGGCCGAAGTAGACGTGGGCGTGATAGGCCTTGTACAGGTTTTGTGGACGGCGCGGCATGGGAAATAGCTTCGCAGCGTGACGATCTTAGCGCTTGCCGCGCAGGGCCGCCGGCACCGCCTTGACTGGCTTCGCTGGCTTTCCGGGCTTGGCCGGTTTGCCCTGGCGCCAAGGCGGATGCGCAAAATGCTCTTCCAGGAAATCGAGCATCGCCGCGACCCGGGGCACCTTGTCGCGGCCATCGGGATAGCTGGCGCACAGCGCTGTTCGCTCACCTTCGTACTCTGATCGAAGTATCGCCACCAACGTCCCTTGGCGCAGGGCGTCACCCACCACCATCTCATTCATGCGGATGATGCCGCTGCCCGCCAAGGCGAGTTCCAGCAAGGCTTGCGCATTGTTGACGGTGACATCGCCCCGCACCTGGATCCGCTTGCCGCCGGCAAAAGGCCAGGCGATGGCAGAAGGCACACCTTGCAGCGTGAGGCAGCTGTGGTGCTGCAAATCCTCGGGCGTTTTCGGGACGCCGCGGCGGGCCAGATACGCGGGCGAGGCGCAGATCACCCGGTCCACGTCGCAAAACTTGCGAGTGGCGAGCGACGAGTCTTCGCGCGCCAGGATGCTCACCGACAGGTCGATGCCCTCGCGCACCAGGTCGGCGACGCGATCCTCGATGCGCAAATCCACCTGCACCTGCGGGTAGCGTTCGCGGAATTTCGGCAGCAGCGGCAGGAACTGGCGCATGCCGAATCCAACACCCGCCATCATCTGCAACCGCCCCCGGGGCGTGTCGCTGCCCGCGATCTCGCTCTCGGCCGCTTCCATGTCGTCGATGATCGCGCGCATGCGGCGCAGCAGCTGGCCGCCTTCGGGGGTGACCACCAGGCTGCGAGTGGTTCGGTGCAGCAGCTGCACGCCCAATCGTTGCTCCAGCCGCTTGACGAACCTCGACAGCGCGGAAGGCGTGAGTCCCAGTTCGCGGGCAGCGGCCGAAAACCCGCCGAGCTCGGCGGAGCGGACGAAAGCCTCCATTTCGGCGCGGCTGTTGATGCGGCTCATTCGTGACTTTTATGCACAGATGCTGTACCCGGCTTTGCAGGATTGTATTTGCTTGGCAAGCCGCCTAGAGTGCCGCCCATGAACCTTCATCGATCCACCCCATCCCCGGCGCCGGCTTTCGCGCGCCTCGTGCGTGCCACCGCCTTGGTACTGGCGTTGTTCTCACCGATATGGCCGTGCCAGGCTCAGCAGACCTACCCGGCCAAGCCCGTGCACCTGATCCTGGGACTGCCGGCCGGCGGCGGCGCCGACGTGATCGCGCGACTGGTGGCGCAGGAGCTGTCGCAAACGCTGGGGCAGCCGGTGCTGGTGGAAAATCGTCCCGGCGCGAGCGGCGTGATCGCGGCCGATGCGGTGGCCAAGGCCCCCGCCGACGGCTACACGCTGCTGTTCGGCGGCTCCTCACTGGTGCTGCCCCCGGCGTTCGGCAAACCCTTGCCGCACGACCCGGTGGCGGACTTCGCGCCGATCTCGCGGGTGGCCAGCGTTCCGACGGTGCTCGTGGCCGGCTCGCAGATGCCGTTCCGGTCCGTGCCGGAACTCGTTGCGTATTCCCGTTCGCATCCGGGCGAGGTGAACTACGCATCGTCGGGCAACGGCAGTTCCCTGCACCTGTTCATGGAAATGTTCAAGCTGCAAACGGGGATGCAAGCTACGCACGTTCCGTACAAAGGCGGCGTGCAGGCGTCTCCGGACCTGATCAAGGGAAGGATCCATACGATGTTCGAAATCCTGCCGACGCAGATCGCGAACATCCAGGCCGGCAAGGTGCGCGCGCTCGCCATCACGTCGGCGCGGCGCAATGACCAGGTTCCCGACGTGCCCACGATGCGCGAAGCCGGACTGCCGGATTTCGAAGTCGGCATCTGGTACGGCTTGTATGCGCCTGCGCACATTCCGGCGAGCATCCAGGAAACGCTGCACGGGGCCATCACGCGCGCGCTCGCGTCCAGTTCACTGCAACAGCGCCTCAAGCAGCTCGGCGCCGAAGCAACGCCCTCCAGCGCGGCCGAGCTGGCCCGCTGGCAACGCTTGGAACTCGAGCGCTGGACGCAGGTGATCCGCAGTTCCGGGGCCACATCGGAATGACCATCGCCGCTTCGAGCGACGGCATCGTCCGCGACCCGGAGCAACTTACCCGCATCTACGGGTCGCCGGGGGAACAGGCCTGCGTCAAGGAAGTCGACCATGTTCATCCGCATTACCGCAAGTTCATCGAGCACTCTCCGTTCGTGCTGCTTGCCACCGGCGCCGCGGGCCACATGGATGTTTCGCCGCGCGGCGATGCCCCGGGATTCGTGCGGGTCGAAGACGAGAAGACGCTGCTGATTGCCGATCGGCGCGGCAACAATCGCATCGAGAGCCTGCGCAACATCATCGCCGACCCGCGCATCGCGTTGCTGTTCCTGATCCCGGGCATCGCGGAAACGCTGCGCGTGAAAGGCACTGCGCGGATTTCAGTCAAGGACGAACTGCTCGAGCAATTCGAAGTGCAAGGCCGGGCTCCCAGCTCGGTGCTGGTCATCCACGTGCAATCGGTTTACTTCCAGTGCGCGCGCGCCATCATGCGCTCCAGGCTGTGGGACGAGGCTGCCCGCGTGGACCGCTCGGCGCTTCCGAGCATCGGCACCATCCTGGCCGACTTTTCCACATCGCAGCTGGGCGGCGAGAAGTTCGACCGCGCGCTGCAGGCCCGCCTGAAGGCGACGCTTTACTGAGCGGTGTCCCGGCGCAGCGCGTCGCGCCGCCGCAGGCTGTCGGCCGGCCAGTATTGCGTTGCGCGGTAATACTCCGGCACCGCGGGAGTCCCGGCGGGCAGCACCACCCATGGCTGCTTGGATGCAGTGAAGATGTGAATGTCCGGCGGCAGCCGATCCGGCCGGTCGAGCGTGCCGACACGCACGAACGCCACCGATGTACCGCCGCCCGCATAGTGGCTCCAGACCGCCACGCGGCAACGCGGACAACGCGCGATCTTCTGTCCCTTGCCGCTGGCCGAAGGCGTGTCGACGAGTTCCGGCGGCTCGCCCATCGACGTGACGCGATCTGTCTCGATCATGGCGTTCAGTGCGAACGCCGAACCGGTTTCGCGCTGGCACCAGCGGCAATGGCAGCAATGCACGAACAGCGGGCTCGTTTGCATGCGGTAGCGCACGGCGCGGCAGTCGCAGCCGCCTTCGATCGGGAATTCCTCAGTGCTCATGACGGTGATGCGCCTCCGGAAAATGCGGGTGGCTGTGTACCAGCGGCTGGTGCCGGTGCGGATGGTTGTGCTGCGTGCCCGGCGGCACGGGCACATCATGCGCATGCTCGTGATGCGGGTCGTCCGCGCTGTGAAGGTGCTCGTGCGTGTGTTCCATCGGCCGGTGCGCATGGCGGTGCTCATGGCGCTCGGAAAGATGCAGCGCAACGCCGATGGCCATGAACACACCCGCAGCGATCAAGGGCCAGGTGGCAGGCTCGCCCAACAGCACGATCGCCAGCGCCGCGCCGAAAAATGGCGCCACAGAAAAATAGGCGCCCGTACGCGCCGTGCCCAGTTCGCGCAGGCCCACGACGAACAGCGCCAGGCTCGCACCATAGCTGGCGAAGCCGACCGCCGATGCGGCGAGCACGATCGGCCATGCGGGCCACTGCGCGCCCAGCGCGAGCGCGAGCACCAGGTTGGTCGCTCCGGCGGCGAGCCCCTTGATCATCGCGATCCACGATGCGTCGGCGAGCGCGACCTTGCGCGTGAGGTTGTTGTCGATGGCCCACGCCAGGCAGGCGCCGATCACGAATAACGAAGGCGCCCAGCCGGGCCAATCCAGCTGTCCCGGCCACGCCAGCACCAAGCCGCCGGCGACGATCGCGAGCATGCCGAGCGCGACGCGGCGGTCCACGTTCTCCTTGAACACGAACCACGCGAGCAGCACGGTGAACACCGCCTCGGCATTGAGCAACAGCGACGCAGGCGCGGCGGGCATGCTTGCCAGCCCCAGCATCAACAGCACCGGGCCGATCATGCCGCCGGCGAGGACCGCACCGGCCAGCCACTTGAAATCCCCGGCCGCGAGCGTCGCAACGGGCGCGCGCCGCAGCCGTCGCAGCAAGGCCAGGCCGACTCCGGACCCCAGATAAAGCAGCGCCGCAAGCAACCAGGGGCTGGCCTGCGCCAACAACAATTTCGCCAGCGGCGTGCCGGCGCCGAACAGCAGGGCCGCGCCCAGGCTGGCCAGCACGCCACGCGGCACGGCATTCGCGTGCGCGCTCATGAGCGGCCACTATCCCGGTAACAAGGGGCGCGCGGCATCAGCACTTTCATGTGCCCATGCTAGCCTGAAGTGCGCCAGGGGCGCGAGCCGCGCAGCACTCGCGCCTGGAGCCTGCGCGCGCTCAGCGCAGCAGCTTGGCGAACAGGAAGCCGACCGCGAATGCGCCGGCCACCACGGTCAGCGGATTGGCCCTGACCTGCTCGCGCGCCATCTCGCCGTACTCCTGCTGCCAATCCATGACGGACTGGCTGCCCGACCCCAGGGTCTGCTCGAGCTTGTCGACGGCTTCGTGCGCTTTCTGCGCGACCTTGTGCACGGTAGCGGGTGCCGTTGCGCCGACGCCGTTCAGGCCTGGGGTGCCGCTGGGCCCGTTCATTCCGCCGATGTTGTCGTTGGTTTCCATGAATGCTTCCTCTCTCACGTGGAAAAAAATCACCGGCGGTCCGCCGGCGAACCATCCCACTTTAGGTAGCTCGGCACTTCGCCGTTGTCGGCCAAAGCGCCGCATCAGGTGTAGGACAAGTCCTGCCGCCCGGCGGGCTCCTGGATAATCGTTTCGTGGCAACTTCCAAGCTCCCGTCCCGACTCGCTCGTTCCCGCGCCGGCGCGATCACCGACGTCGCCGGCGTCGAGGTGGGCCACTTCACCGACACCCGGCGTCCCACCGGCTGCACGGTCGTCATCGTGCGCGAAGGCGCGGTGGCCGGCGTGGATGTGCGCGGCGCCGCGCCCGGTACCCGCGAGACCGACTTGCTCGCGCCCACCCACCTCATCGAGCGCGTGCACGGCGTCGTGCTTGCAGGCGGCAGCGCATGGGGGCTGGATGCCGCATCGGGCGTGATGCGCTGGCTGGAAGAACAAGGTGTCGGGTTTCCGGTCGGCCCGGTTCGCCTGCCGATCGTGCCGGGCGCGGTGCTGTTCGATTTGATGCTCGGCGATGCGTCGGTACGTCCCGATGCAGCCGCGGGCTACCGCGCTTGCGAACTTGCGTCGGCCAAACCGCCGGCGCAAGGCAACGTCGGCGCCGGCACCGGTGCAGTCGTCGGCAAGATCTTCGGCATCGAACGCGCGATGAAAGGCGGCATCGGCAGCGCATCGGTCACGGTGGAAGGCATCACGGTCGGCGCGCTGGTGGCTTGCAACGCAGTGGGCGATGTGATCGATCCCGATACCGCGCAGGTCGTCGCGGGCGCGCGCAGCCGCAATGGCAAATCCCTGCTTGACTCGCGCCGTGCGCTGCTGCGCGGCGAAGCGCCCAAGCCGCTGCTGGCCGGCACCAACACCACGATCGGCGTGATCGCCACCGATGCGGTGATCACCAAGGTCCAGGCATCGCGACTGGCCACGATGGCGCACGACGGACTCGCGCGCTGCATCAACCCCGTTCACACGATGTCGGACGGTGACACCTTGTTCGCGCTGGGCACCGGCCGCGCAGCCGGAGCGCTCGGGATGATGACGCTGGGCACGATGGCCGCCGAAGCCACGGCAATGGCAGTGCTGCGCGCCGTGCGTGCGGCGCAAGGCATCACCGTTGGCAAGCTGCACCTGCCGTCTGCGAGCGACTTGTAGTCAGAGCTTCAAGTCGACGCTGTTTCGCAGCGCCGCCTGCGCCACCGCATCGAGCGCGCCTTCGACCACCGGCTGGCCCGAGATCATGCGCAGGGTGCCGCCCTTGAGCATCTTGGCCAGCAAGCGGCCGGTCATCGAATGCGGCTTGCCGCGCGCGCCCGCGAACATGAACAAGGTGCCGTGCGGACTGGCCCAGGTGACTTGATAGCGGCCCCAGCCGCCCTCCATCATCATCTCGACCCAGGCGCCGGGCTGCAGGCCCGCGTCGGCCAATCCGGGGCCGATTTCCTCAGCCGGCGGACGCGTCTCGCCAAAGCCCGGCTGTGTCGCCTGGAACAGCGGTTTTCTATGCAGCGACTGCTCGGTATCCACAAAGCCCGATTGCTGCGCCTCGATCGGCGCGAGCCACGAATCGGGCTCGTCGTCCTCGCCCGCGCCAATGGATTCCAGTTCCGGCGCAACCGCGGGCGCCGGCGGCTGCGCCACCCGGCTCGCTGTTTGCGCCGCCTGCCGGAATGCGCCCGCGAGCCAATCGAGAAAGCGCTTGGTGGAAGCCGCCGGATAGTCGATGGTCGCCAGGCCGTGGCGCAGCTTGGCCACCAAGTCGGGCGCCAGTGCGCCCAGGCGGGCCGCATTGGCGCCGGCCAGCAGCGGCTGCGCACTCCACACGAGGTCGGAGATCAGGCCGAAATAGCCGCCGGGATCGGTTGCGCCGGTTGGGTCGGTCAGGCGCGCATGCGCCATCACCTGGCACCAGGGGCCGCTCACGAACGCGGCGATCTCGCGCGGAGCCGACGCGACGTCGGGGCGTCGGCGCATCTCGCTCGCGAGTTTCGCGGCAAGCAGGTTTCGCTGCTCGGCCTGCAGCAGCGCACGCACTGCTTTCTCGCGATAGCGGCGATCGCGCTGCTGCTGGTCGCCCCACGCCTCCTCGAGCGTATGCAACGCGAATTCGAAAGGCTCGGGTCCGTCGCTGCGCGTGGCCACCAGCGCTTCCACCGCTTGTTGCAAGGGCTCGAGAAATTCCGCGAAGCCCGGCGCGTTGGCCGCTTCCCAGGCCAGGCTGCGCTGCGTCATCTGATCGAGCAAGCGGCGCGCGGGATGTTTGCGGTCGCTGAAAAAACGCGGGTCGCCCAGCGCCAGCCGCAGCAGAGCCGGCTCGAGATCGCGAACTGTCTGCTGCACCGGCGGCAACAGGCGCGGGTCGCTCGCGATGTTCTCCACCATCAGCGTGACCACTTCCATTCCCAGAGCCTGGCCCGGCGTCGGTTTCGGCCCGGCGGCCTGCTGCGGCGAACCCGCCGTGCGCGCCGCATCGCTGGCCTGGCGCTGCTTGAGCCTGGCCATCACCTTGTCGACCTGTTTCATCTCCTGCAGCACCTCGAATGCCGCGGGAACGGTGGCCGAAAATTCGACCGGGCGTTCGGTGGCTGCCGCCGTTTCGGGCGGACCGGTATGGTCGAATTCGCCGGCCAACAGGCGCCGCAATTCATTGAGGTTCAGCAGGCTCGCCGCCTGGGCCGCGGCCGGCACCTCGGCAGCCGGCGCGCGAGGCGCATCGGCCATCGGCGCCGCGTTGAAGCGGGCTTCGGCGACGCCTTGCGAGCGCAGCATCGTGCACAGGTTGCGGTAAACCAGCGCCAGTTCCGGGCCGAGCGCCTCGCCCATATGCTGCATCCAGCGATTGCGCACCGCCGGCGGCACGGGGCTTTGCAGCGTGACCGTGCGCAAGCTGCGCACATACACTTCCGGCCGCAGCGGATTGCGCTCGGTCTGCACCGTCGCCAGGCCCTGCACCGCGCAGATCAACGCGGTGAGCTCGGTCAGTTCCGCTTCGACCTGCGACAGCACGGCCTGTTGGGTGCGCAGCAACTCCACGCTCTCCTGCATCTGGTCTTCGCCCATCAGCTCGAGCGAGTCGAAGCTGAGCGCGCCCGACTTGCGCGCCACACCGCCGATCGCCTGCGCGAATTCGGCGAGCAAGGCCTGCGGATAGGCCTCGCACAGGGCGCCATCATGCTTGACGAGGGTGCGCCAGCTTTCAGTCAGCAGCTTGCGCTCGCGCTCGTCCGGGGACGCCGCGGCCCGGCGCGGCAACGAGTCGCCGGCGCGGGCCACCAGCCGCTGCATCAACGTGCGCCCTTGCGCCGCCGCCTCTTTCATGCAGGCGCGGTACAAAGCCTGGGGGGACATGTTCTGGGGGGCAATGGACATGATGCAAGAAGGCACTGCTGAGACGGCCCCAGTTTAGGGCCTGCCGCCCGCGCGCACCAGCCGTGTGTGTCCGTCCCACGACGGCCGCCTCAAGGCTATTTAAGGGCCTTGAAACGCATGCGGTGCGGCTTCGCCCCTTCCTCACCGAGCCGCCTGCGCTTGTCCGCTTCATATTCCTGGTAGTTGCCGTCAAAGAAAGTCCACTGACTGTCTCCTTCAGCCGCGAGGATATGCGTGGCGATGCGATCCAGGAACCACCGATCGTGGCTGATCACCATCACGCTGCCCGCGAATTCGAGCAGCGCATCTTCCAGCGCGCGCAGCGTCTCCACGTCAAGGTCGTTCGATGGCTCGTCCAGCAGCAGCACGTTGCCGCCGGCGATCAGCGTCTTGGCCAAGTGCAGCCGGCCGCGTTCGCCGCCCGAGAGCGTGCCGACCCGTTTCTGCTGGTCGCCGCCGTTGAAGTTGAAGCGCCCCGCGTAGGCACGGCTGGCCATCTGGAACTTGCCCACGTTCAGGATGTCCAGGCCGCCCGAGATGTCTTCCCACACCGTCTTTTCGTTCTCCAGTTCGTCGCGGTGCTGGTCGACGAACGCCATCTTCACCGTCGAGCCGATCTTCACTTCGCCGCTATCGGGCTGCTCCTTGCCGCCGATCATCTTGAACAGCGTCGACTTGCCGGCGCCGTTCGGTCCGATGATGCCGACGATCGCGCCGGCGGGCACCTTGAAGCTGAGGTTGTCGATCAGCACGCGGTCGCCGAACGACTTCGTCACGCTCTTGAACTCGATGACTTCATTGCCCAGGCGATCCGCCACGGGGATGAAGATTTCCTGAGTCTCGTTGCGCTTCTGGTATTCGTAGTCGGACAGCTCCTCGAAGCGCGCGAGACGCGACTTGCTCTTGGCCTGGCGCGCCTTCGGATTCTGGCGCACCCACTCCAGCTCCTTCTTCATCGCCTTGGTGTGGGCGTCTTCGGATTTCTGCTCCGCTTCGAGGCGCGCTTCCTTCTGCTCCAGCCAGGTGCTGTAGTTGCCTTTCCAGGGGATGCCGATACCGCGGTCGAGTTCGAGGATCCATTCGGCGGCGTTGTCCAGGAAGTAACGGTCGTGGGTAATTGCGACGACGGTGCCGGGGAAGCGCTTGAGGAACACTTCGAGCCACTCCACGCTTTCGGCGTCGAGGTGGTTGGTGGGCTCGTCCAGCAGCAGCATGTCGGGCTTGGACAGCAGCAAGCGGCACAATGCGACGCGCCGCTTCTCGCCGCCCGAAAGCACGCCGATCTTCGCGTCCCATGGCGGCAGCCGCAATGCATCGGCCGCGATCTCGAGCTGGTGTTCGGAGTCGGTGCCTGCGGTTGCGATGATCGCTTCGAGGCGCGCCTGTTCGGCGGCGAGCGCGTCGAAGTCGGCGTCGGCATCCGCGTATGCGGCATACACCTCTTCGAGCTTGGCCTTGGCCGCGAACACCTCCCCCATCGCTTCCTCGACGCTCTCGCGCACCGTGTGATCCGCATTGAGCTTGGGTTCCTGGGGCAGGTAGCCGATGTCCAGGCCGGGCATCGGCGTGGCCTCGCCTTCGTACTCCTGGTCCACGCCCGCCATGATGCGCAGCAGCGTGGATTTGCCCGAGCCGTTCAGGCCCAGCACGCCGATCTTGGCCCCGGGGAAAAACGAAAGTGAAATGTCCTTGAGGATGCTTCGCTTCGGCGGAACGATCTTGCCGACGCGGTTCATCGTGTAAACGTACTGGGCCATGGGGTCTTTGAAGGTCAGGTGCGATTGCTAAGTCCTCGATTATCCCCGCCCCGGTTGCCGGCTCGGGCCGGCGGCCAAGCTCAGCAGCGCCGCGACCCGGGAGATGCGATCATTGGCGGATGTTCTCAGTACTATTCGAAGTTCATCCGCGCACCGAGCGCTTCGACGATTACCTGGCCTTGGCCGGCCGGCTCAAGCCGCTGCTGGAGCGCATGGACGGCTTCGTGGACAACGAGCGCTTCGCCAGCCTGGCGCGGCCCGGCTGGCTGCTGTCGCATTCGACCTGGCGCGACGAGAAGTCCGTGGTGCGCTGGCGCACGCAAGGCGAACACCACGGTGTGCAGGAGCGCGGGCGCTCGGAGATATTCCAGGACTATCGGCTGCGCGTCGGGGAAATCGTGGCCGACACCGCCCCGCCTGCCGGCATGCAGTTGCGCGATCAGCGCCTGGATGAAACCGAGACCGGCGCCGCCAAACTGGCGACCTTGACGGAGCTTGTGACCGCGGGCAACCGCGAGCCCTCGCCGCAAGACCTCGGGCTCGACATCGCGCACGCGGACCTCGTCGCCTGCGAAATCTTCAAGAGCATTTACCAGCCGGGGAAATTCGTGCTGCTGGCCGGATGGAAGAGCGCCGCGGCGGGAACCGCATGGCGCCCGCGGGCAGGCGATGAGGGCTCTTCGCTGCGCCATCGCGCGGTCCGCGTCGTGCGCGAGTACGGGATGTTCGACCGGCGGGAAGCACCGCAATTCCACGCGCCTGCCGCGCGACCGGCAGGCTAGGCCTTGCCGCTGTCCAGGCTGTTCTTCAGCGCGGCCTGCGCCACCTGGTCGAGCGCCTCGTCCACCACGTTGCGTTCGGCGACCACCTTGATCAGGCCTTGCGCGCGCAAACGGTCCAGCGTGCGCCGCGACATGGAATGCGCGGAGCCCGCCAGCGAAGTGAACATGAACAGCGTCGCGTGCGGGCTCGCCCATGTGAGCTGCGCCCGAACCCATTCGTTCTTGACCATGAGTTCGACCCAGGTGCCGGTCTTCATGTCGCCCGCGCGCGCGGGCCCATCCGGCTCTTCCAGGACGGCCTCCGGGCTGGCCGCGTTTTCGGGCGACAGATCCTCGCTGTCGAGGTAGCCCGAATCCTCGGCTTCCTTCTGGTCGAGCCAGAGTTCGGCCACCTCGATCATGCTTTCGCGGAATTCCGATTCCTGCGCTTCCACGACGTCGGCCGCGGCCTTGCTGATGGCATCGCGCCCCTCGTGCACCGCGGCGCGATGGATGGTGATGAGGCTGTTGAAGAATCGCGCCGTGAGTTCGGGCGGATACTGGATGCGGTCCAGGCCTTCGCGCAGCTTGGCCAGCAAACCGGGAATCATCTGCACGAGGCGCCGTGCGCGGCCGCGCGTCGCGGTGCTCTTTTGCACGCTCCACACCAGGTCGTCCACCATGGCGCGATAGCCGTAGGGATCGTCGGAGCCGTCGGCGCAACTGAGCTGCGCCTCGGCGACGACCTGCCCCCAGGAATTCTTCAGGAAATCGACGACGAACTCCGCGACTTCCAGGCCCTCGACCTGGTGCGCGAATTCCGCCGCGAGTTTCTGCGCCAGCAAGTTGCGCTGCTCGGCGTGCAACAACGCGCGCGCGGCCTCCTCGCGCCGATGCCGCAGGACCTGGTCGTGGTCGGTCCACTGGTCCTGCAAGTGGTCCATCAACTCGCCGAACGTATCCGCATCGACTACCTTGCTGCCGAGCCAGCGCACGGAATCTTCGACCGTCGCGATAAAGCGCCGCCAGCCCGGATCTTTTTCTTCGGAGAACGCCAGGCTGCGCTGCGTGATGCGGTCGAGAAACTGGCGTGCCGGATGCGTGCGGTCGCTAAAGAAACGCGAGTCCTGTTCAGCCAGCTTGAGGACGGCGGGTTCGATGGCCTTGAGCTGGCCCTTGAATTCAGGCAGCAGCCGCTTGTCCACGGAGAGATTGTCGAACATCAGGCGAATGACTTCCTCGCCCAATTGCAGGCCCAGGCGCGGCCGCGCTTCGTGCGCGATCATGGGGGCCTGCAACATGTCCACGGGCGGTGGCGCCGGCGGCTTGGGCCGCTGCTCGAGCTTTTGCACCAGCACATCAACCTGCTTCATTTCCTGCAGCATCGACATCGAAGCCGGCATGGTGTGCAGGAAGTCCTTCGGCCCGGCCTGCGCATCGAAGTCGCCGTGCAGCAATTTGCGCAGCCGATCGAGCGTGAGCAGCGTCTTGGCCATCGTGTCCGCGACGGGGGCGCCGCTGGCACCGCCGCCCTTCT
>Ga0105240_10004484_pt1 | contig 21238 bp, 13 predicted proteins | sample KBSC54metaG_FD_80426 | JGI IMG/M metagenome (GOLD analysis project Ga0105240, IMG submission 80426) | Corn rhizosphere microbial communities from Kellogg Biological Station, Michigan, USA - KBS C5-4 metaG | ecosystem: Host-associated > Plants > Roots > Rhizosphere > Soil | place: Michigan, USA... | reverse complement strand
TGGGAGGACGAAGCGCAGAGGGCTGTATCCGTGGGACAGCTTCGTGTGGACGCTGTGCAGCCTAACTATGCCGGCCGGCGCCTGTGGTCAGGGTCGCGAAGCCGGAACCGTCCCGGGCACTTCGCCCAAGTTATGGTCGAACCAATCTGCCATTATCCTGACCTCCTCGGAAATCGTCATCCAGGGGTGCCCCCCGCCCTTCTTTACGATCAATTCCGCCGAGCCATTAGCGGCCTTCAGCACCTCGACCATTTTCCTCGACTGCTGCAAGGGAACCAATGGATCGGCATCGCCATGGATCAAGAGGAAGGGGATGGGGAGCCCTTTCACCAGCCGCGCAGGGGAGATCTCCCGGGCGCGCGCCTCCACCTCGTCTGCGGAATGGCCTTTAATACCGCCGAGAAAAAACAAGTCGCCTAGGGTCTGGAAGTCGGCTGGTTTACCGTTCCAATCCAGAAAGTCGGTGGGGGGGAAGAAGACCGCCGCCGCTTTAACGCTCGTGGAGAAGCGTAGTGTAGGGCTTTTAGCGTCGGGGTTACCTTCTTGTGGGGTCACGGCCGCCAAGGTCGCCAGGTGGCCCCCTGCCGAGGCCCCTGTTATCCCGAGCTGTTCGGGATCGATTTTGTATTCCGAGGCATGCGCTTTGACGTAGCGGATCCCGGTTTTGACGTGCCCATCCATCTCCAAACAGGTGTAGCGCGTGCGGGAGCCAGGACGGATCGCAAACACTGTGTAGCCGTGGGAGCAAAAAATTGTGTACACCTGGGCTAACATGTGGTCGCGAATCTTGTTCCTATCCGAATAGTAAGCACCGCTCACCACATCGATGATGCCAAGTCCATTGGCTTTTTGCTTGGGCGCAAAAACATCCATGAGCAGGCCCGTGCCATGAACTTCGCCGTAGACCAGGTCGGATCTTTGCTCATAGGGAGAGGGCGAGGCATCCTGAGCCGGCAGGGCCGCCGTGGTCAGCCAGGCGACGACTAAACCTCCAAGCGCAAGCCGGGCGGTTCTTAGCGAAATCGTACCCTTCCCAATTATCGAGCTATCCCATTTTAGAACCGAGCTTGGCCGCATGTGCCGAGGATAGGACGATCCACCCCGGGAAGCAAATGCTCGACACAGCACGGAATTCTCCCCGCACCCGATTCCGGGTTATCATGGTCCTCGATCAGCCTTGGCACGAGCCGTGAGCGGCGCCCGGCCGTGAAGGGTGCGGGGACGGGCGGGCTGGGGAGCAAGCTGCCGCCGGCATAGGAAGGCAGGGTGCTCAAGTTTGGCCATTCCCTTCGCCGTCTCGCGCGACGCAAAGTTCGGTGCAAAACAGGTCCGCGTCAGACAATCGGAGAACGATTTCGATGTTGCTCAAACCCCACTGCGCACAGGTCTGCGCGGCCTCGAATGAATCCGTATAGGTTCGGGCCTCGTCGGTATCCGAGGTCCAGCCCGAGCCGGTGAAGTACTGCTGGGACGACTTGCTGCGCAAGAGGCGGCGCACCAGCGCCTGTTGATTCATGTGATTCGGTTGGTCGATCATGCATTCCTTTCTCTCTGCCGCAGGGGGATTCCCGCAGGTAGTGTCGGGCTAACGCTCCTGCCGCTGAGCATGAGTGAGCATGGCCAGTGCCAATCCTGGCTTCTTTCAGCGACGCTTTAAGAAGCTCAGGTCCAGGTTCGTCTCACGCAGGTCCAACTGCATTCAACCTGCGAATTGCCGCGAGAACAAGAGGATCGGAAGGGTGAATCATCGGACCTACGCACACCGAGACTGGCGGTTGGGAGCAAATTGCGAGGTGGAAGTCGGTGTCCGCATTTGCCCAGCGAGACCAAAAGCTGACGAGCAGCATCGCTCGTTACCAAACGCTGGTGAGCTGATTTTAGGATGCGGGCAGATCCGGGTGTTTACCCCATTGTTCAGGAGCGACGAGGTGTGCTGATATATTCTTGGCTAGACATCAAAGGGGCCAGGACCGCGTCCAAGGCCAGTCTCAGTGTGCCACGACTGTTCAAAAAAATTATGAAACCACGCAAACATGATCACGAGCACTCCCGAGGTTCCTTAAACCTGGAGCGCTCCCAGCCGGTTCTGCGCCAATCCGCGCAGGAGACCCAGGATTTTGGCACGGTCCTCCCCGAACTGCCTATTGGATTACCGCGGGAAACGCGCGAGCAAGTGGTCCGGCAACTGAACCCGATATTGGCGGACACGATGACGTTGCGAGATCTGTATAAGAAATCGCATTGGCAGGTCAGCGGCCCCACCTTTTACCAGCTTCATCTCCTGTTTGATAAACATTATGCCGAGCAGGTAGAACTGGTGGATACGATCGCCGAACGGATCCAGGTGCTGGGCGGGATTAGCATTGCGATGGCGCATGATGTAGCCGAGACCACCTCCATCCCCCGACCACGGCGAGGGCGCGAGGAGGTACCCGTCCAGATCTCTCGCCTGTTGGAGGCTCACGAAATTATTATTAAGAGCGTACGGAGAGCAGCTCGCCGCGCAACCGAGTTGGAAGATGATGGCACCAACGACATGCTGATCAGCGATGCCCTTCGAACCAACGAACTCCAGGTCTGGTTCCTTTCCGAGCACCTGGTAAATATGCCCCTGGTGATTGCCAAATAAGAGGGGTAAGAGGGGCTTCATATCAAACCTTGCGAATCTCGAACTCCCGGTTGAGGGAGCGAGCGTCGACGGGTGTTTTCTAATTCTGGGGCCTGAATCAGAACCGAAGGGGGGACATCCCCCCACGCGGTTCGGGCTAAAAGGAGTTGTCTTTTCCTCGCCGGGTCCGACGTTTTCTAGAGCAGTCAGATAGCCGGCAGTAGCAGGTTCGGGTCCGTCGAAAGGCGGCCCCGGTGAGGGAGCAAATCAGCACCGGATCCGGCTCGAGGAGGGAAGGAATATGGGAAGCAGTTGGAATGGGTTTCTGCCGCAAAATGACATTGTCATTCTCCAGTGGGAGGTGCTGGAGGCCTGCCAAACCGAAGCTACGGCCAAGGCATTGGGCCTTCTGGTGGCGAGCAGGGCTTTAACGGAACCGGCCGAGCCTGAAGGGGAGGCCGAAGAGGACCTCTGGCAGGCTCCGCAGGTGGGTCTGCGACAACCAAAACCCAAATAACACGGATCTCGACCCCGCGACCGCGGGAGCAGAAAGGGGGCGCAGAAACCGGTTTCACGCCGACTGCCCGGTTCTCCGGCACTACGGACTCGACAACCAACACCTGATGAGGTTTGCTTGGCCGAATTTGATTGTGACGGAATGAACGCTGAACTGCTTGCAAAGGCGAAATCGCTTGGGTTTTCCGATCGGCAAATCGCCCATTTAACATCGCGTACCGAAGATGAAGTCCGGGCGATGCGCCGCCAACTTGGACTGGTGCCGAGCTATCGATTGGTCGACACGTGCGCGGCAGAGTTCGAGGCTTACACCCCGTATTATTATTCCACTTACGATTGCGGGGATGACGAGGTTTGTCCCAGCGACCGCAAGAAGGTCATGATTCTCGGCGGCGGTCCAAACCGTATTGGCCAGGGCATTGAGTTTGATTATTGCTGCGTGCACGCGGCTTTCGCGCTGAAAGAAGACGGGTTCGAAACGATCATGGTCAATTCGAATCCGGAGACCGTGTCGACCGATTATGACACCAGCGACAAACTGTACTTTGAGCCACTGACGCTCGAGGATGTGCTGCACATTTATGAGCGCGAGAAATGCTGGGGCGCGATCGCACAATTTGGAGGCCAGACGCCACTCAACCTGGCGCTTGGACTTCAGAAAAATGGGGTGAACATCATCGGCACCTCACCGCAGGAGATAGAAATTGCCGAAGATCGGAAGCTGTTCGCGGCGATGCTCCACGAACTCAAGATTCCTCAGCCACCCAACGGGATTGCGACCAATGAGGCCGAGGCGTTGGCCGTGGCGCAGACGTTGGGATATCCCATCCTGGTTCGACCCAGTTTTGTACTGGGCGGGCGTGCCATGCAGATTGTGTATTCGGACAGCGAATTGCAGCATTACATGCGGTTCGCGGTCGAGGCTTCGCCGGAACGTCCGGTATTGGTTGATAAATTCCTCGAGGACGCGACCGAGGTGGACGTGGATTGCATCGCGGACGTCGGCCGATACAGCGGGCCGGGCGAAGGAACTATCGTCGTCGGCGCGATGCTCGAACACATTGAGTTTGCCGGGGTTCACTCCGGGGACGCCGCGATGGTGCTGCCGCCGCATTCATTGTCGCCGAAAGTGGTTGAAACCATCCGCGAATACACCCATGCCATGGCCCGGCGCCTGAAAGTGATCGGTTTGATGAACGTGCAGTATGCGGTCAAGGGGGACACCGTCTACGTGCTGGAGGTCAATCCGCGGGCGTCGCGCACGGTGCCGTTTGTCAGCAAGGCCATCGGCGTGCCTCTGGCGAAGCTGGCGGCGAAAGTCATGGCTGGAAAAAGCCTGAAGGAACTTGGGTTTACCCAGGAACATTGGCCCGAGTACTGGGCAGTGAAAGAATCGGTGTTCCCGTTCAATCGCTTTCACGGCCAGGACATTCTGTTGTCCCCCGAGATGCGATCGACCGGCGAAGTGATGGGGCTGGACGCGGACCTGGGAGTGGCTTACGCGAAATCACAAATCGCGGCGGGCAGTCCCTTGCCGCTCAACGGACGTGTGTTCATCAGCGTCAGCGATGCGCATAAGGAGGAGGTCGCCGAGGTCGCCAAACTGTTCGCGGATCTCGGGTTTGAGTTGATCGCCACCAACGGGACCGCCACCGTGCTGGAAAAGGCGGGGCTCAAAGTGCGCCGGGTGTTTAAGCTGGCCGAAGGCCGCCCGAATTCCCTGGACCTGTTGAAAAACCGCGAAATTCAGCTGGTCATCAACACCCCGGCAGGCCAGGCGCCACGCGCCGACGAAGTTAAGATCAGGACCACGGCGGTTTATACGGGCACCACGATTATGACGACGATCAGCGGTGCGAAGGCGGCGGCGTTGGGGATCGCGGCCCTCCGGAAACGTGGCTATGGGGTGAAGACTTTGCAGGAATTTCATTGAGCGCCGCGGGTATCGGCCCGGTCTTCTCGACTGGAACAGCCAACTGCAGGATTTCCTCGGAGGCCGTGCAAAATCGCACGGGCACACTCGGCGAAGAGGAGCTGTGGTCAACTGCGGGATCCGGCTGCCCGGCATCGGCGATGCTGGCGACCTGGCCCACGACATTCCCGGCTTCATCAACGATAGGCGCGCCGCTCGAACCCGGGGCGAATTCGGCGGTCACGTTCAAGAACAGAATTGGGCGGCTCAGCACTGAATTCGTACCACCGGCCTCATCGGGGAGCTCGTTTGGCCTTTGGTTCACCCGGGCCACCATGCCCTGCGTGAACATGAAGTAATAGCCACCCGGGTGGCTGAGGCAGTAGACCCGCTCTCCCGTGCGGACCCCGGGGCGCAACGAGAGCGGTTTCAAACCCGCCGCGTCGATGCGCAGCAGGCAAGTATCCGACTCCGTATCCGCGGCCAGCACCGACCGGATCGGAAAGACATGCCCCTCAGCATCGGCTGCGATGAGGTAACCGTCCTTCGTTTCCGGATCCTCTCCCAGCACGACATGACAGCACGTGCAGATGACGCCCCCCTGCTCTGCTACAAACCCGGCGCTGCTATTGAAATGCCACTCGCCGCAATCCGGGCATTTGTAGAGTGTGCCGACCGCCAAAGTGCTCTCTTTAAGCCGCTCAAAAAGTTCGGGTGGCTCCAGCTTGCGTCGGGACACTGGAGAAAGCTTCAGGGGATGGCTCTTGCGGTGAACCTGCCCCTGGAGTGAGTGCTGTGGCAGAAGCTTTCCGGCTTCCCTTAATTTGAGTGCAGCCGCGGTAACCTTGGCCACGTAAGCGTCATCATCGACGATGAAGCGTGGGGATTGAGCCGAAGCGACGTCGATGGCCAGCCAAAGGTAAAAAAGAAACAGGCTCAGTGTGCGCATGACTTGATTTTTCTTCGACCAGCAATGAGCAAATCCAACCTGGCTTTGTCAATACCGATTCGAGCTCAGAAGAACCAGGTCAGACCGACCATGCCCATAATCGCGTTGAGGCCGGCATTCGGATCGTGAATTCCCGCGCAGGACATGTGCAAGTAGTGGCCCTCCAGTGTAAGCGCAAGATTATCCCGAATGAAGCGGTGCACGCCCATTCCCGCCTGCAGATTGAATTCGAAGGTGCCGCTCAAATCCGGGGGGCCGATCGAGGTCGCCGACACGCCGGCCCCAATATCAAAAAAAGGGACCCAACGCGAGCCGGTGGCAAAATTGTAGCGCAAATGTGGCGTCAAACCAACCAGCCACTCTTTGCTGGGGGAAAACTCCGCCCCTGCGAAAAGCTCAGCGCGGACTTCGAAATTACCCCGCAGGCCGTAGCTGTGGCCTAGAGGTGGGCCTATCATCCGGCCGTACTCCAGGTTGGCCAAAGCCAGATCGTGACTCTCGTGACCGCCGAAAGCGGCGAGGCCGTAGGCTGCGCCCAGAGTCACACCAAGCGTCTGCAAGCCCGCCCGGAAGCCGTTGCCCACCTCATCATCCCAAATGCCTGGCTTGGCCTTCAATTCCGCCGCCGCCGGCTCGCCTGCTTTCGTCCCATCCGGAACCTTCAACTCCGGTTCGGCGCCGCGGAGGTGCATCGTGCCGACACCACCGGCTACCACCAGCACCATCGCCCTCAGGGCAACCTGAACACCTGCCCAGAGACCATAATCCCTACTCCAAAGAGGCACCTGCCATCTTCCTCTATAGCCAAGCCCCGGCTAGTGGGGTGATGAATCTAATTCTGAGCGCCGAAACGACCCGGTTATGGGCGTGTCACCTGCCAGAGCTGCCAGGATGCGGGGTTGACAATCACTCCCTCGAGCCAAACTCGCCGCCTTGAGCGCCCCAGCCGGCGTCAAAAAAGCCGGCAAGCCGAATGCCTGATTTCCCTTTAGCCAACGTATCCACCCCCAACACCAAGCAATCCGGAAATGCCGCGCCGGAGAGGAAATACGGGATTCTTTCGGTGAGCCTGAACCCGGGCACCCCGGTTCCCGCGACGATGCCGACTAACTTGCGGTCGTCGCCCGGATAAGGCTGGAGAAAAATGCAGGCGAGGTCGTTTCCCGCCAACTCGCGTTGCCCAACGCGTATGGATCCGCGTTTGACCTGCACTGGACTTTGGGCGAGCAAGGGAGCCCAGGCTGCGTTCGCATCAGCATGACCATATAAGATGACATTATGTGGGCTCGCTTTAGGGGAGTGGAGAAAAGCCTCGTCAGTCATAACCTCGACCGAGCCGTTGCCACGATACCAAAAGGTCTCGGCGTCATAACGCGCCTTGGCGAGAATCCATCGGTTCTCCTCCGCTGTCCCGTGGGTGCCATAAACAAAAACCATATGGTTTTGAAATGCCATGCGAAACGGTCCTGAACGTTGGGGGTTCTTCGAGCGCGGAGATGGAGGAGTTCCGGGCCGCCACTGCCCCTGGATGCGAGCGAGGAAAACCATCGGCCGGGTGCTCAGGCCTTGGACCCCGGATATTTTGCCGGGGTCGACCGGGGTGGGCCAAGGGAGGTTTTCGAGTTTTTGATGATCCAATTCAATGGTCAGTGGCGAACCAGCTTCGAATGCGGGCAACTCGACCCCGAGGCACGCGATATTGGTGGTTGTGCCCATCACCCGCCGTTTTAGGGGATCGCAACGGATGTCGATCGCGCTGGGTTCGAGGCTATGTTCTTGCGCCAGGATGGAGACCCAGTGCGAGCGGGCAGACACGGCTGGGTTAAGTGTGACGAAACGGATTTGGCGTAAACTCTTGTCCGTGGGAATGACATGGCGGGCGAAGAAATCGAACATGGGCGCCCAATCGACGCAGTCGGCGCCGGGCTCATCCGAGGCATCCCACCAGTGCCCGGCCCCAGGCTGCTCGTGAAAATCAAAATCGCGGTGAAATTGTCCGAGGACCTGGCGCATCTGCCGGGCTTCACCGACGGGCACGTTGTCATCCGCATCGCCGTGGAGGATATACACGCCTTCCTGCAGATAGTTGGTCGCCAGGAGCAAGGTATCGCCGGGGCCGGTGGCGCGGCGGAGCATTTCATCCAGCGGGTTGGTGTCAGAGACCCGGTTTGTCTCGACATAGGAAGTGAAGCTTATCCAACCTGCACTCGGACCGATCGCCGCAAAGCGGTCCGGATAGATCGCTCCCAATTGCCAGGTTCCATGTCCGCCCATGGAATGACCGGTGAGGTAAATGCGAGCGAGGTCGGGATGGAAACGAGCTTCAGCCTGGGCCAGGACTTCGAGGGCATCGAGCCGCCCCCAATCCTCCCAATCGAACCCATACGGCCTGCGATTGGTGGGACAGACCAGATTGCCCCAGCGTTTGGGGGAATAAGCGTCCGCCTGGCCGAGGGCTTCCACGCTGGCTCCGTGTAAGGAAAGAAACAGGGCCTGACCCACGGCGCCAGGTTCGTGAGAGGAGGCGGGGTTCACCGCGTAATACTGCACGCTATCGTCGATCGCGCTGATGAAAGTTCGCTTGTAGGTCTGGTCCTTACTTCGAACCCGCAAGTTTATTTCCGCGCGCGCGAGCACCCGACGGGGGTTCGTTCGCAGCAACGCTTCCAGGATCAGAGGACAAGAATTCGTTTTCGGCGAACCTGGGGGGAAGAACGAGAACGCAACTTTCCTCACGCCCAAGGGCGGGAGGGTGACGGGGGTCTCAATGCTTTTTGCGCCTTTCGTGCGCACGATAGCTTGGACCGGTTGGAGTGAATTGTTGAGCAGCACGACGGCTCCAAACATGGGTCCTTTGTCTCCAGGCAGCAGGTCCGGCAGGGTTGTATCCGCGGTGTTGAAGGTCAGTGGAGCTTCCGAGGGCGTGAGCTTGGCCCTCACTCGCCCTCGGGAGCACTGGAAGAGGAGGTCATTGGTTCCGGGACGCAGGAGCACCGGCAAGCGGACATAACCATACCCATAGGGATCCCCACCCCGGATTTCGCCGTTCACATAGGTCAGGTTGTGGCCAGCGGCTTCAAGGATCATGACCTGCTCCTGCGGACTGATCACCGCCCAATCCACATAGCCGGAGCGGAACTCCGACGGCTCAAGCCAGCCTGATTCCCCGGCCTTAACACTTTCCCAGGTTCGCAACCCTCCGGGGGTCGGCACCGTGACACCAACGCTCGGCGCCTGCCATTGGCCAGAGACAATCATCGCCTCAACTGGGTCCACATGGACGGCAGAACGGCTCGCCCGGCCCACCGATTTAAGAACCAACGCCTGTTGCATCGGGATCTCTCTCGGCGGAGGTTCTGATCCAATCACGGGTATCGCAGTCAACAGGAAGGTGGCGGCGTAGAAAGCACGAGCTCGCAAATACATCTCGCACCGTTATCCGGTTTGGCTGGCCCTCGCAAATGAAAAGGGAATGAGCAGGTGGCCAATGAGCAACGAGCAACGAGCAACGAGCAACGAGCAACGAGCAACGAGCAACGAGCAACGAGCAACGAGCAACGAGCAACGTGGGAACGGCTTGTGTACAGGAATTCACTTGGGTGCGCCGTTTTCAGGCTGGGACGCCGCGAAGCGGGGGCGGTGCTCCTGTCCCGGATGGTTGGAGAACAACGAACGGCTTTGATTGAACCTTTGCGGAAACCGGAAACTGAATCGCCTCAATTTACGGCACCCAACGCACGCGATAAAACCTCTGCTGCGCGGCGGAGATGTCATTCGTAACCGTGAGAGTCGGTCCGGCGGTGAAGACCGGATTTCCGAGCGCCGTCCAGGTGGGTGCGTTAAGGTCGTCCTTGAACTCGAGTTGGTAGGACTGACCGGAAAGAGCGGGCCAACTGATATTAAGCTGGCCATTAAAGATTTGAACTGTAAGAGCCGGCAGAGCCCCGATGCCTGATTGCTCGGAAGCGGAGAACTTGAAGTCATCGATGGCCAGGCCTTGGGCTTTGCCTGTCGTATCAGGCATCTTCCAAACAAGCCAGAGCGCGGCGCCCGGGCTCCAGGCGGTGATCGCCTGGTTCTGCAGGATCAATGGAAAATGGTTGGCGGGGGCCGTGCCGTCCACGGCAACCCCTCCCGTGGCCGATGGACTAGTCGGAAAGCTGACGTTCAGGCCTGGCAACAAACCACTGGCGGTGCCGGGGAATGAGGCGGCCCCGGTGCCGTCGACAACATAGAAGCATTCGATTGTTTTCGGTAAGTCAGACTGGCGCCAGAGCTCGGCAGTTAATTGAACATTGATCGAATGAAGGGTCACGCCGGTCAGGTTGATTAATCTTGCGCCAAAGGCGGTGGCGCCGGTGCTCGAGGTTGCCAGGAGGCCCAGCGCGCGATTGCCACTGGAGGGCAGCCCGAGGCTGAGGATTCCGCCGGTGGTCTGATCGCCGTCTGTGGCACCGAACTTTGTCGAGACGGTACCCATCCCATACCAGCCGGCCAAATCTCCCAGTCCCAGCCCCCCCCCGCCAGTGCCCTCGCTCGCCGCCCCGAAGTCGAACGGGTTGCTCAAAGAATATGTCACTCCGTTAATCGTCGCAGGGTTCGCGGCATTAACCGAGGCCGCGCCCGGATTGGGCAAGGCATCGAAACTTTGCGCGTAAACCGCTCCCGGGGTGGCGTAAGGAATAAAGCTCGGCGGCAGACTGGTTAGATTTGAAACTCCCGGGGTGGCGAGAGTGAATTGCTGGCGGTCAAAACTCTGGCCATCCGGCACCGAGCCATAGGCAGCATTGGCCGGCAAGTTCGTGTAATCAATGTAATCGAGCACCTGCGGCGTGCCATTGTAGAGCCGACTCAGAGCCAGGGAGCCCGCGCCAGCAGCAAGGGTAAAGGAGGTATGCAGTTCATTCGAAGCGGAGAGAGCAGTCTGGCCATCGGTGAAAATCACTTTGAATTCGGCGGGAGCGATGGAAGCATCGGCTGGGAAAGGCCAGGCGGTGAGGTTGGCATAATCATTGGCCAGGTACAGGCCATCCAACGAAACTTTATTCGGGCTGGGATTGTAGAGCTCGAGCCACCCGGCGTGTTGCCCGGCGCGGTTCGTGATTCCGGTGAGGTTTTCGGGCTGTATTTCATTCAACCACAATGGTGGAAAGGACGGCAGGCTAGCCTGGATGGAGTTAGGCTGGCCGGGAGTGGCGAGCGAGGAAACACCCGTGGGTGGTTGATAGCTCTGCAGGCTATAGATCATGCCGGCACCGGGGGAACTTCCCGAGAGGCGGAAGAGCAAGGACGTGCCATTGGTGCTGGGGAGGTACCAATAGCTCAACGTGTAGGTCGCGTTGGTGACCAGCGGAATCGTATTTTGCCAGATCGCCGCCCCGATCGTCGGACCCCCGCTCGTAGCCACAATGTGCAAGCTGGCCGCGCCCGAATGGGCCACGGTCGTGCTGATGCTCGACCCCGTCATGTTGGGCGAAATCGTCCATGAACTACTCAGTGGACTTTCAAAGTCGCCATCGGCCAGGTAATTCTGCCCCGCTTCAGGCACGGAACCCGCCACCAGCTTGACGTCATCCACGTAGACATCCCCGGCGGTGGACATACCCAAGAGGAAAATGGAGCGCGTGGCAATTCCGGTTTGCGTTACATACTGCCACTGCGGAGAATAGGAATTCGTTTGCGCCACAGCCCAGTTGCCAACTCGCCAATTGTCCTGCTGCGGGTCGATCAGCTGCAGGGAACTGCCGGTTCCATTGGCTCCGGCCGGCCAGGGTGGGTTGGCGCCGTAACGCATCTTGGCGATCACCGTCTCGGAGGCAGCGTTGGTCCCGGGTTCGACCAGCGTGAGCGTCTCGCCATCGGCCTGCAGGGTTCCCGAAAAGACGTCGTATACAGGTGTAGTCGCTCCGTAGGCGGCGGCAAAGCTCGGACGGTCCGCGGCCAGCACCAGGAAAGAATTGGGGCCGATGAGGGAGCCCGGCGGAAACGCGTAGCCCAATCCTTTGAGAACGTCGCCGGATAAATCATAAGTAAAGCCGCCAGAGGCGTTATAGAGCTCGACATATTGCGCTCGCGGGGAGGCGGGATTGGCCATGATTTCGTTGATGACGACCTGGCCCACGGGCGAAGGAGAAGTGCCGCTGTAAACGGTAGTGAGGGTGGCTACATCGCCACTGATCGGCTGCAGATGCCGGTCCAGGCCCTGGACGCTGAAGACATTCGTGCCCGGTTGCACCGGCACCACCATCTGGAAATTGGTGACCGAGGTCCAAGTTAAGGGATACTCCACCCCGTTCACCCATAGCGTCTTCACATTGACCGGCGCAGTCCCGCTGATGAGGGCGGTGTTGTTATTCAGTGTAACCGTGGGATCGACGACAAAGGTCGCCGCGTTTTCGACTGCCAACTGGGACGCGATGCTGGTGCGAGCCGACGTCAGCCAGGGCAGAATGGCTGTCGCCGGGTTTTCCACGGTCTGCCCGTTCGCGGCGAACGCATTATATTTCGCGGTTATCAACGGTCCGCTGTTGGCGGTGTTGAGCGGTCCGTTAACCAATTCCTGTAGCGCACGCCAGTACATGCGGCGGAAGGTGGGTTCGTTGTAGATTCGTTGCGTGTTGGGATCCTGGCCGTTGACAACGAAGAGGTTCTGGCCGGGACTCCACGAACCACTGTTGCCGATAACAATGTTGAAGTCCCACATCATCAAGGTGTACTTCGTCCCCTGAAGGCCCATATAGCCGTACAGATTCTGCGAGTTTTGTGAGCCGAAAGAATCCCAGTTTCCCGCCGCATGATTGGCGGCAAATACTCGCATCCAATTTTCCATGTCCGCGAGGTTCTCCATATTGGCCACGTAATTCCTGGTGCCGACGGAATTCGCCGCGTCGACCAGGGAGAAGATATTGGTGAAATCGTTGGCCGAAACAGGAGCCCGGCGACTGAGGAAATTGTAACGGTAGCGGGCCACCTTTTTGACGCCACCGGTCGTGGTGTAAGGCATTAAATTGCACCAGGAGTAATTATTGAACGGCATCGACATGCCTTGCGGAAACGGGCCGAACTCGAACCAGGGCTGCATTTTGTAGAGCCAGCCATCTTTGTCCTTGGGGAAATGCTCCTCCACCACATCGCCGTCGGGTGTTTGGGCATCCTCCATGAGGGTGCCGCGACGGATTCCATTGACGAATACCGCGACGTACCGACGATTCAACCAGGGAACACCGAGCGCTCTCAGAAACATGTTGGCAATCTGCTCCCGTTGAATGCTGCCGTCGTCTCCCGCGCCGTTGCCCGGCTGGTGAAGCTTGTTAAATGAGGTCGCTCCTAAAAATTTGTCATCATCGGGGAAAGTCCATTTATAGTGGCACGGATTGCCGGTGGGGGTATTGAAATTCTGGTGATAAGGGCTCCCGGAAAATCGCGCCTGGGCATTGTAGATGATACGCGGTCCGTTCACGATGGTGCAGTCGTGGGATTCGTTGCTGAGATCGGCCAAGCTGACCCAGCGGGTGACGTTGGTCTGGGTCACCCACAGGTGATACGAGCCGAAGCCGCTGCTCGGGCTAGGCTCTCCGCTCCTGACCAGACACTCGCGGGCGGGCGCGTTATCATCCGACAGAGCTGGAAAGCGCGTGCTGACGGCAAGGCTGTCGGTTGCCGCCACATAAAACGCCGCTATCTTTCCGAATCCCGGGTTTGGAACCGTGGCACTGTATATGCCATCCCCGGCAAGGTCGTCCCCGCCGGTGCCATCGTCGGTCATCGGCACCGCGGTGTAACTGGTGGCCGGATCGACTCGGTAGAAAACGAAAAGGTTCTGCACGCCATCGGGATCATGCACACGGGCAGTCACGATAATCGGCTGCACAAAATTGGGAAGCGGCGGCGAATGAGTGACGGCATAAATGGCCGGCCCCGCATTGCCGAGATAACGGCTGTTGCGCGCCCCTGGGGTGCCCAGGTTCTTGGGCACCGGCATCGCCCCCGTCGCTTCGAGCCAGTTGCCGTTCAAACGCAAAAGCACTTCCGGCCATCCGTGCAGCCAACGCGCCTTAAAACGTAAGGTGGCGGTTTGGCCTGCTCCAAGAGAATTGGCGCTCAATGCCACTTCACACGAATTGTCGCCAGCCCACATCCGATCGCTGCACCGGATATGCAGGGAGTGGCTGCTGGAATAACCGCTGTTCTCCAGACTCGAGCGAAAATGGCAACCTTGCAGCGACCAACTGCCCAAGCCACTTTCAAAGTCCGGGTTGGCGACCAGGTTGATGCCGGTTGTCGCGGGAATGATTTCGATATTATCCACCAGGCATTCCCCGACATCCAATTGCCCGATCTGGGCGTAATCTATCGACGCGTCGTAGTTCTGGCCGTTGTCCAATACCCCGGTCGTCTCGATATTGACCCAGCTCGACTTCTGCGTCTCATCGCTATCGGCCCAGTTGGCCGCCAGCCGGTTGTTGGCATTGGGGTCGCTCAACTCCAGACTGCTGCCACCCCCGGCCGACCATTGCCCCCACCGACCCCCGGTCCCATAGGTCAGGTCATTGACCACGATGTGAATCAAATTGGTCGCCACCATCCCCTGGCTATTGGTCTGCACCACCGTGTCGGGCATGCTCAGGGCCAGGTGCTGGCCATTGTGCGAGAGCTTGCCCCCGTAATCCCCCAGGCAATTGACCACGCTCAGGTTGGCGTAGTTGCTGCGCACCTGCGCCGCGTTGCGCGCCACCACCAGGTAACTGTCTGGCCCCAGCATCGTGTTGGTGGGGAAGGTAAAACTCACCCCATCACTTAACTGCCAGCCCCCCAGGTCCACCGCCCCGGCGCTGCGGTTATACAATTCGATATACTGGTCATCGTCATTGCCGCTGATGGGGTCATACATCAGTTCATTAATGACCACCGGGCTCTGGCGGATAACTCCATTTGGCCCGCCGGGTGTATTGGCGTTCAACCGGTAAAACTCATCGGCCCCATCGGGCCAGCGCCCTGTGGCCACCCCGTTCTCCTGGCCCCCAAAACTCACCGCATCCAGATACCGGCTCCCGTCGGGGTTCTTCAAATAAATGGTCTCCCCGGCCGCGTTGAGCCGAAAATTCATGTTGGTCTCGCTGTAAAAGACAAAACCACCGGCGGCCAGGGTGGTGCCGGGGGGCACGACAAACTTGTTGGTGTTGGGGTCATCGCTCAGGATGCAGCCCGAGATATCAACTGGCTGGCTCGAGTGGTTATAGAGCTCGATATAGTCGTATTCGGGCGGGTCGGTGTGGGCCAGAAACTCGTTAATCACCACGTTGCGCAGGCCACTGGGCCGGAAGGCTTCCGTCTGGCCGGGAGAGCCCCCGACAATGTCGCTAATGTCCCAGGCCCTCGGGTCTTCCTCACCATAGGTGGGCCGGGCCAGCACCAGGGAGTGGCCCGTGCCGTCGGTCGCCGCCGGCCAGGGGGGCAGGTTGGAGTAAGGCACGGTCAAGAGGACCGCGCCCACTTCGTCCTGAAGCTGGAGGGTATCGGATTTTTTGAGGCTGCCCGTGTAGGGGCCCATTAGGTTGGTCAGGCCGTAGACAGTTTGGAGGCTCTGGGGCGAGGCGGCGATGACCAGGAAAGCCCCACCGGGCAGAATGGTGCCGGCCGGGAACGTATAATCGAGTGTCGAGCCGACCAGGCGGTAGCCGCTGATATCGTGGAACCAGGGATTGGAGTTGTAGAGCTCAACAAACTCGAGGTTGTTGGTGTCGGTGCGAGGAGCCGGCTTATACATGATCTCCGAGATCACGATCGGGGTCTTGCGGCTGCAGGGGCCCAATGGCTCGATCGGAAGAGAAATCAGGCCATGCGGCAACTGGTTGGCATTGGGCTCCGTTGAAACCCGGCTTATCAGAGGACCGGCCCCGCCATCTCCGATCCTTGCCAGGACAAGGCGCGAACCGGCACCACAGAAAAGAATCGCGCTGATGGCGAACCGCAAAGTGCACCAACGAACGGCCACTCCTGCGGAAGAATATCGCGACGCGTTTGGACTGCGGTGAGCTTGCTTCCCCGTTTGGGGCCGACGAGAGCACTCAGCCACTCCTGCCTGGAGAGATCCAACGAGAGCCATCCCAAAAACCTCGAACCTCACGACCAATCGCACCGGGACGGCTTTCAGCATACCAAGCTTGGGAAGAAGTGTTTTGTTCAGGCAATCCGAAACGGGTGAGTCAGAGCGGGTATACACTTTCAGGGCCGCAAATGGTCATTAACGCGTGATATTGTGGAACTTAGCCTAGCATTATTGACTGGGCCTGTCGAGGAATTCCGCGCCGGACAGCGGGCCCCCTGCGCACACGGGCCGCAGCCGGAGTATCGCTCGCGCTCATTTTGACGCGCGGCAGTGGACACTGCACGCACGAAGTCGGCTGCAAGCCGGCGCTCCGGGGCTACGGCAGCAAACCGGGTAGGGTTATTTCGTGGTCTCTCCTGGCAGTTGAGTTTCTTTCCAATCCACAGCTTTGGAGTTCAGGTTCAGATAAACCGCAATTTCGGAAGGGTGAGCCTGGGAGAAGTAGAGCTGCCAGGTCGAATCGCGTCGCAGTTCATCGTTGCTGCCTTGGAAACGAATCAGACGAACGGTGGTGCCCGGCAATTTGCGCAGAGCGGATATGAATGTCTTGAGGGACTTAGCGTCCCCCTCATAGCTTAAGCGCGTGCCGTAATCCGGGGGCCAGTAGCTGACCACACCGTCCACGAATTTATAGCGCTCATCCTGGATGACGTGGCGAATGGCCTGGGCCTTTTCAGGACTGTAGCCCGGCGGGAAATTGATATCCCGGCCAATCGGGATGCTCAGCGCGAAGGTGGATAAGGCCGGAAACGCAACTGCGGAGAGGGCCAGGAGAATGAGTCGCTTCATAATATCGCTTAACAAGCAAGTTAAGGAGTCTGTGTTTCACACCAGATACGACACCCGGAAGGGGGATTTCTTAGACAAACCAATTTTGCGTTTGCGAGTACGCTACAAAAGCGGCACGTTAGGTCTAATCAGAAGAGCGATTCTTCAGCGCTTGGCACGTGGACGTCAGTGAAGCAGAAAGGCCGATTATGGCGCAGGCAATAATGGATCCGGAGCAGGTGCGGCGATTTGCCGACGAGTTGAAGCGGTTCAATAGCGACCTGCAGGATCGGATCGCTTCCTTGCAAGCGCGCTTTGCGGCTTTGGGAGACACCTGGCAGGACCAGGAGCAATTGAAGTTTGCCGAGGAGTTCGCGCAGATCATGAAGGCGCTGAAGAAATTCGTGGAAGTGTCCAATCAGCAAACGCCTTATCTGCTCCGCAAAGCTCAGCGCATTGAAGAGTACCTGAACCAGCGGTAGTTCCCATGGCCGAACAAGCGCGTGTCACGTCATTGGAGGCTGTGGAGTCTTTCCGCTCCCACCTCATCGTGTATCTAAGCCAGGTGCGCCCGTTGCTGGAGGAAGTCAGCGCTGGATCTGTGCGGACCCGCATGTGGCTGGAAAACGATCAGCGGGTGTATTGGGAAAACCACATTCGTCGGCGCCAGAAGGAGCTCCAGGAAGCTAACCAGAACTTGTTTGCCGCGCGCTTGGGGAGCCTGAAGCACGAAACTTCAGCCGAATACTTGCTCGTCCAGCGTGCCAAACGGCAACTGGAAGACGCGGAAACGAAACTTAGAGTGGTGAAACGCTGGAACCGCGATTACGACGGGCGAGTGCAACCGCTGGTCAAACAGATGGAAAAGCTCCACACGATCTTAACCAACGACATGGTTAAAGCCGTGGCCTTTTTAACCCAGGCCGTTGGGACCTTGGCGGCCTATTCGGAGGTGAAGCCCGAAACCGGCCGGGAGGAGACATGAACGCCAGCGGCGCCCGGTTGGAAGCCATCACCAGGGAGTTGCGGCTTCAATGGACGCAAACCAAGGAGAGTTGGGACGACGCCAAGAGTCGGGAATTTGAGCAGAAGTATCTCCAGGAATTGTTTGGGGCGGTGGATCGAGCCGTGTCGGTCATGGATGAACTCGAGACGCTGGTTACGAAGATAAGGAAGGATTGTGAGTAGTATTTTGGGAGCAAGCCGGGCGCTGGAGCTGATCGAGCAGCTGAAAACCACCGTGGAAGAGTTTTCCAGCCAGTCGGACAAATTGAATGAGGACCATCGGTTGAGGGTGGCCAAGGAGCGCCACCGTTCGACGATGGCCGCTACCGAGTTAAGACAACAACTCCTGGCCGTCGCGAGCGAGGAAGACGCGAATTTCGAGAAAGCCAAAGCGGCGGCATCGGCCTGCTACGAGCGGCGCAAGGTATGGATCGGGGAGGCTTATCAATCCAGCAGGCAGCACGGCCTGCAGAAAGTGGACAATGCGATTGGAGGCCGTCGGTATGACTTGCAGAAACGCGTGTTGCAGGCCGAAAAGGAACGCGATGCCGCCATGCTCAAGGCGACCACAAATTTTGAGGAGTTCAAAAGGAGCCTGGAGACCGCTCAGGAGGAACTCTCTCAATCCGAGCGTGACACTCAGCGCCTGTTTCGCGGTTACTCGTCAGTGCTTCGCTTGTTCTTTCACACGTACGAGACCATTTCCGTCGACCTTACGGCCGATGAGACTCATTTGTTATCCCAGTTAAAAGTCTTGTCGGCCAGGGCTCAGGAGGAAGTGGAGCGATTCCGCGCCCAATGGCTCTTCCGGTTCTTCCGCCACCTGCTGCTCTGGGTTGCGCTGGCGCTGGCGGTCCTCGCCGCCCCGGTGCTGCTCAGCGAGGCCCACCTCGGATCCCTGACCTATGCACACGCGGTGGAGGGCGCGGTCGGTTGCCTGGTGGTTTTCATCGGCTTGCGTTATGCCGCGAGACACTTGGCGTGGCCTTTGGCAGCTGAACTGTCTCAAACGCTGGCGCAGGCTCGTCGGATGCACGATGCCGCCAAGGAAAAGACCGAAGGCCATTACCATCACGAGTTGACGAGAATTCGAAATGAATTTGAAAGCACCACTCAGGCGGCGGACCAGGAGCTGAAGAAAGCCCAGGCGGGAGCGGGCGATTTGCGGGTGAAGTGCCGCATGGAGAGCGACCGGCGGGCGGTGCGCGCCAACGCCAAAAACGAGCAACTCCTTCGTTCGCGCCTGGTCAGGCTGGAACGGGCGCACTCCGCTGCACTCCAGTTGAGAAAGCAAACGGAGGAAAACCGCCTGCAAGCCGTAACCGAGGCTTGCGAGCAGGGGGTGCGCGAGCTAACGGCCGACCATGAAGCAACCTGGTCGGCGATGGAATCGGAGTGGCACCGGAAGATTACGCCTCTGTACGGGCCGCTGGGCACTGCTGAGTCCGCGGCGGCGGAAATGTTCCCGCATTGGGCATCGCCCTTCTGGAAATCCTGGGTTGCTCCGCGTGAATTTGGACAGGCAGCCCGGTTTGCCGAACTGCGACTGGATTTCGGCAAGCTCTGCCAGACTCTGCCCAAGGACAAGCGCCTGGCGTTGCCTGGGCCGGCCGCCTTCTCCCTTCCTCTGAGCCTGGCGTACCCCGAATCCGGCTCAGTCCTGTTCGAAACGGCACAATCCGGTCACGACGAGGCCGTCGGAGCGTTGAACACGATCATGCTGCGGTTGCTCTCCGTGGCGCCGCCGGGTCGGCTGAATTTTACCATCGTCGATCCCGTTGGTCTGGGACAGAATTTCGCCGGAGTCATGCACCTGGCTGACTTCGAGGAGCAGATCATCAACAGCCGAATCTGGACCCAATCCGGACAAATCGAGCAGAAGCTCGCCGATTTGAACGAGCATATGGAAAAGGTCATCCAGATGTACCTGCGCAACGAATACGAAACCATCGCCGAGTATAACCAGCAGGCGGGCGTGATTGCGGAGAAGTATTATTTCCTCGTGGTGGCTGATTTCCCGGCTAATTTCACCGAGACCGCAGTTAAGCGACTCCTCAGCATTGCCGCCAGCGGCGCCCGTTGCGGAGTTTACACCTTAATCCACTGGGACACCCGTCAGCCCCTGCCCTCGGACTTCATCCCCGACGAGCTCAGGAAAACGAGCGTTTGCCTCAGCGCTCGGGGCAAGGAGTTCGTTACAGCAGGCAAAGCCAGGCCCGGCCTGGAGCTGGTGCTGGACGCGCCGGCGAGTCCCGAGTTCGCGACGGAGTTCATCCAACAGGTGGGCAAACAAAGCCGCGATTCCAGCCGGGTGGAAGTGCCTTTTGAACAAGTCATGCCGGCGGAAGCCGAGATTTGGACGGAGGATACTTCGTCCGAGCTGCGAGTTCCGATCGGACGCACGGGGGCTACAAAGTTGCAGTACCTGGCGATCGGCAAGGGCACACGCCAGCATGGGCTGATCGCGGGCAAAACGGGTTCGGGCAAGTCCACACTCTTCCACGTGATCATCACGAACCTGGCGCTTTGGTGCAGTCCCGAGCAAGTCGAGTTTTACCTGGTCGACTTCAAGAAAGGTGTCGAGTTCAAATGTTATGGAACCAAGCGCCTCCCGCATGCCCGGGTGGTCGCCATCGAAAGCGATAGGGAGTTCGGCCTCAGTGTGCTGCAACGGGTGGATGATGAACTGCGCCGCCGCGGGGATTTGTTCCGCCAACTCGGCGTGCAGGACGTCGCCGGTTATAAGCGAGCAGGTGGGGACGAGCCCATGCCTCGCACCCTGCTGCTCATTGACGAGTTCCAGGAGTTCTTCGTTGAAGACGACAAAATTGCGCAAACCGCTTCTCTCCTTTTGGACCGCATCGTCCGCCAGGGGCGCGCCTTCGGCATCCACGTGTTGCTGGGGTCACAGACCCTGGGAGGGGCGTACACGGTCGCCCGGACGACGCTTGGCCAAATGGTCATTCGTGTGGCGCTGCAGTGCAATGAAGCCGACGCGTATCTCATCATGGACGATACCAACCCGGCGCCCCGGCTGTTGTCCCGCCCCGGCGAAGGGATTTACAATGACATGGCCGGCGCGCTGGAGGGCAACAGCCCGTTCCAGGTAGTATGGCTTTCCGAGGACACGCGGGACCGGTACCTCACCCGGGTGCGAGAACTGGCGGATAGGAAACAAAGCCGCCTCGAGGGGCCGATTGTCTTTGAAGGGAACGCGCCGGCGGACGTCCAGGAGAACGCGCTTTTGCACTCGGTATCGGCGACCCGCCCAACGACCCGCCCACCCGTCAGTCGAGTTTGGCTGGGGGCTCCAAACTCGATCAAAGGGCCAACCGAGGCTGCGTTCAAGCGGCAAAGCGGCAATCACTTGCT
>Ga0105240_10004482_pt1 | contig 21246 bp, 21 predicted proteins | sample KBSC54metaG_FD_80426 | JGI IMG/M metagenome (GOLD analysis project Ga0105240, IMG submission 80426) | Corn rhizosphere microbial communities from Kellogg Biological Station, Michigan, USA - KBS C5-4 metaG | ecosystem: Host-associated > Plants > Roots > Rhizosphere > Soil | place: Michigan, USA... | reverse complement strand
TCAGCCTTGCTTCCTTCGCTTTACGCTGCTTATCGGTAAGCGGTTTCGCAACGGTTTCGCGCGGCGCGGCGCTCGCGCCGGGCTTCTTTTTGGAATCCTGGGCGATGGAGGGACCGACGGCGAGAAGGAGAGTCAGGCCGAGAGACGAGACCCAAAGACCTTTTGCACTCATTGATTGTGTCCTCGGGAGATTTTCAGCACCTCCCAGTGTATCGCAGACGTGGCAGGTTGAAAACGGGTTCCGTGGAGCGGCGAACACTTCAGGCACATTAAATGCGCCTCTTCACATCGGGCATTCACAAAGGGCGACCGCGGGTGTCTAAACCAAAGCGATTCGGGAAGTTGACGAAAGGGGCGACGACCCGTAAAGGCCGCCGTCCCTCGTTTTTCTGCGATGCCGGAATTTCCGGCATCGCGTCATAATCTCATCTTCACGGCCGCGGCACTGACCTTCGAAGAAACACTTCAGATTCAGACCGGCCGGCTGCGCCCTAGTACCAAAGAAATTAGGAACAGTACCAGGAACAGCACGAACAGGATTTTCGCAATACCGGTTGCGGCGACGGCTATGCCGCCGAAGCCGAAAATCGCGGCGATGATTGCGATTATGAGAAAAACCCACGCGTACCAGAGCATGTGTTAAACCTCCACTCGTTCCTGTTGCACGTGGAATACCTGAGTGCCCCAGCGCACACCGCGTATAGAAACGGTTCAGCGGCAGCCAACGTGCTCTAAATCTTTTCCGAGGAGACTGTATGGCTGAAAATATCAGAAAAACTGATCCCGATAAGCGCTTTCGTCAGGTCATGTCGGCTAGTTCTCTATCCGGTGATCGCGTGAAAAACAGGGCTGGAGAAGATCTTGGGAAGATAGATGAAATCATGATCGATATCCCGAGAGGCAGGGTCGCGTACGGCGTTCTGTCGTTTGGCGGAATGCTCGGCATCGGCAACAAACTCTTTGCCGTGCCCTGGGGCGCATTGATGCTCGACGAAGATAACAAGCAGTTCATTCTCGACATAGACAAGAGCAGGTTGGAAAGTGCGCCCGGATTCGATAAGGACAACTGGCCGGATATGGCAGACCCTGCTTGGGGTAGTCAGATTTACAACTACTACCGGGTCGAGCCGTATTGGGACCAAACCGAGAGTAAGAGGACGCTTTCCGGAGGCGGTGGGCTCTAACTCGCGAATCGAAGCGCAATCGGCGCCAAATCAGGCGTCCAACTCAAAGGCGGGGCGTCCGGAACACCGGAGCCCCGCGCAATTGAATCTCCAGGGTTACTTCGCGGAGAAGCGAAATTCCGTGGTCGTGTCGTACTTCTCGCCCGGCTTCAAAACAGTCGAAGGAAATGCAGGTTTGTTCGGGCTGTCAGGAAAATGCTGCGTCTCGAAGCAGAACGCCGCATGCGGATTTGCAGGCTTGCCGCCTTTGCCCTTCACGCTTCCATCGAGAAAATTGCCTGTATAGAACTGAATTCCCGGCTGGTCCGTGTAAATTTCCATTACCCGGCCGGACGTGGTCTCTTCCACGCGCGCCGCCAACTCTAATCCATTTCCGGTTCGGTTCAGAACCCAGTTGTGATCGTAACCCTTGCCAAGCTTCAATTGCGGATCGTTCGCGTTGATGCGCGCGCCGGGCGTGTTCGGCTTGCGGAAATCGAAGGGAGTTCCGGCTACCGGCGCCAGCACTCCTGTGGGGATCAGCCCGGAGTCCACTGGCGTATAGCGATCGGCGTTCAACGTAACCAGGTGGCCCAAAATATCGCCCTCGCCACGAAGATTCCAATAAGAATGGTTCGTCAGATTCAAAACGGTCGGCTTGTCTGTCGTGGCGGTATACCGGATGCGAAGACGATTGTCGTCGGTAAGCGTATAGGTCACGACAGCTGTGAGATTGCCTGGATAGCCCTCTTCCATATCTTTGCTCCGATAGGTAAGCTCCAGGCCGCCAGGCGCCTCTTTGGCGGACCATACACGCCGGTCGAAACCTTCCAGCCCGCCGTGCAGCGAGTTTTCGCCATTGTTCCTGGCCAGCTTGTAGGTGGTGCCGTTCAGGGTGAACATCGCGTGACCAATCCGGTTTGCATACCGGCCAATCAGCGCGCCAAAGTATGTTCCGCGGTCGGCGTTATATTCCGCGAGAGTATCGTGACCAAGCACAACATCCGTGAGCTGCCCCTTCCGGTCGGGAACTTTCAATGAAACCACCACGCCCCCGCGAGTCATGATTCTGGCTTCCATTCCCTTGGCATTCGTGAGCGTGTACAAAGAGACCGGCGTGCCATCGGGCATTTTGCCGAAGTCCGATTTCTTGATTGTAACGGCGCCGGAAACGGAAGCCGCGGTAGTGGCAATCAACAAGGCAGCACCTGCCAGGATGGATTTCAATTTCGTGTTCTCCTCGGGGTGAAACAGTTCACCCCGAGATTATCACTGCCTTTATTATCGCGGGATTCGCTCGCCCCAGGGTGAGGGGGGAAGGTAGAGTGGGCTCTGCGGTAACAGGGCTCCGCGGCACTCATTTCTTCATATGTTCGTAGATCCACGCTTTGGCCACTGAGAAATCGCGTTGTACGATGCGCTCCGGCGTCTGCATCACAGAGGCGATTTTATCCAGCGGCACAGCCGAGAACATGTGCATCTCGAACACATGACAGCCTCTCTCGCTGATCTCTTCGAATTCATCGAGCAGGTCATCCATCAGCGCCAGATCGAAACCGGCAGCGGCCATTGCAGCGACGGCCTTCACGACTCCCGGATCGGGCGGGCGCAGCATTTTCACGCCGTCCCTCTCGGCCCGGGCGTAATGAGACAGAACACGCCTTATGGCTTGCGCTGCCCGCAGAAGCCGCTCGCCTTCAGGGGTAAGCGTGTATGAAATAATTTCTTCTTCGGCCATCAACTCTTGAGTATCTCCCCATAGAGCCGGCTTCGCCCTGAACTCCGTTAATTATGAAACTCCTCGCCGCACTGTTCCTGCTTTCCGCGCCGCTGTTCGCCCAAAGCCCTGCCGAACGCATCTCCACCGTCCTCAATGACTGGCACAAAGCAGCCGCCGCGGCCGACGAGCCCCGGTACTTCGCGCATTTCGCACCCAACGGAGTCTTCATGGGCACCGATGCCACCGAGCGATGGACGGTCACTGAATTCCGCAAATGGGCCCGCCCGCATTTTGAGGACAAGAAGACGTGGGACTTCAAAGCGCGCGATCGCCACATCAACTTTTCCCCCGATGGACAAACGGCATGGTTCGATGAAATGCTCGATACCGGCACACTCGGCGTTTGCCGCGGATCGGGTGTGGTTACTGTTATCGGCAACGAATGGAAGATTGCGCAATACAACCTGTCAGTCCCTATCCCGAATTCCATGGTCAGCGGCGTCGTCAAACAGATTGCCGGGGCAATTGCGGTCAAACAAAACTAAGCGTTATCATCAACCAAACGCCCGCATTTAGGAGACCTTTATGATTACGCCCGTTTTATTTCTGATGCTCGCGCAGGCAGCGCCGGTGCCGCAAACTCCACCGGCGCCCGCGGCAACGCAGACCCCGGCCCGCGGCGCGCCCCAGACAACTCCCGGCGGGCGCGCGGGGCGCGGAGGCGGCGTAGCGGGTCCCGGTCCGGCAATCGGCGGAGATGTCGATGAGACTCCGGCAGTAACTCATCACTCCATCAACCTCGACGGCAAGACGCTGAACTACACGGCGACCGCCGCGCAGATGCCGCTGAAGGACGCCTCGGGCGAAACGGAAGCGCACATTTTTTATATGGCGTATACGCTCGATGGCGTGAGTGACCATTCGAAACGCCCCGTGACGTTTTGCTTTAACGGCGGCCCCGGCTCGGCTTCGCTCTGGGTTCATATGGGCGGCATGGGTCCGCGCAGCCCTAAACTGATGCCGAACGGTGGTATGCCGCCTCCGCCTTATCAGCTCCGCGATAACCCGAACACGTGGCTCGATAAGACGGATCTGGTCTTCATCGACCCGGTTGGAACCGGCTATAGCCGCGCTAAATCGGTGGACGTTGCGCGGCGCATGAACGGCGTGCAGGGCGACATCAGTTCGGTGGGCGAGTTCATGCGGATGTACATTATTCGCAACGAGCGCGAGGCGTCTCCGCTCTTCATCGCCGGCGAAAGCTACGGTACTTTCCGGGCGGCCGGACTTGCGGGTCATCTTGTCGACCGCGGCATCGCCTTCAACGGCATCATCCTCATCGGAACCACGCTCAACCTGGAGACCATCTGGAGCCGCAGTGATGACCTTGTATTCCAGCTCGAATTCCCCACTTACGCGGCGGATGCTTACTATCAAAAAAAAGCGGCGCCTGAATTTCTGAAGAAAGATTTGAAGTCGTTCCTGAAAGACGCCGAGACCTTCGCCATGACCGATTACGCCAACGCACTTGCGAAGGGCGACGACCTTCCGCTCGCGGAGCGCAAAGCAATGGTCGGGAAGCTGGCGAAATACACCGGGCTTGAACCTCGCTACATCGATGAAAGTAATCTGCGCTGGGATGTCTCCCACTTCACCCGGCAACTGATGCGCGCCGAGCACGAAACGATTGGCCGCTATGATGGCCGGCTTAAAGGACCGTCGTCAATGAATACGGGCGAGACCAGCGAATACGATCCTTCGAGCACCTTGATTACGCCGCCGTTCGTTGCCATGTTTACCAACTACATCCGGAACGAGCTGAACTTCAAGTCCGACATGCTCTACTACACAAGCGGCGGTATTCAGCCCTGGGACTACGGCGTGCAGAACGGCTTCGGCGATACCTCAAGTATGCTGCGGTCGGCAATGGTAAAAAATCCTTATATGAAGGTGTTGGTCGAGGCGGGTTATTTCGATTTGGCGACGCCTTACTACGCCGTCGAATACACGTTTAATCACATGGGGCTCAGTCCCCTGATGCACAAGAACATCACATGGGAGTTCTATCAGGCAGGCCACATGCTTTACATCGACAGCGATTCACACGCCAAAATGAAGCACGACGTCAGCGATTTCATTACGAACTCCTTGCCGAAGGATCTCCAGTAGATGACCCGGTCCGGCCGTCTTTTACTCGCTGCCGCATCGCTTTCTCTCAGCCTGGCGGCGGCTGATTTCGTGTCAGAGGGCAATCTCTGGTGGGAACACATCCAGTTTCTCGCGGATGACAAGCTCGAAGGCCGCAATACCGGAAGCGACGGCTATATAACAGCTGCCAGATATGTCGCTGGCAAGTTCGACGCCTATGGACTGAAGGCCGCCGGCACATCCGGCTATGAACAGCCGGTGAAGTTCGAGACCCGCACCCTGGTGGAATCGGGTTCCGCGGTTTCGCTGATTCGTGACGGGAAAGAAGAGTCGCTGCAACTCACTCCGCCAAATGCCGACGTGCAGTTGAACCCTCGTGGCGAAGCCGCTTCTGTCACCGCGCCCATGGTGTTTGTCGGCTATGGAATGGTAATTCCCGAAGCCAAATACAATGATCTCGCGGGCCGGGATTTGAAAGGCAAAATCGCTGTATACGTGAATGCTCCGGGCCCCGCGGTCATCTCCGGCAACCTCAAGTCGCACTATGGATCCGCTGTGGAACGCTGGGCGGCCTACAAAAAAGCCGGTGCGGTCGGCATTGCAACTATCATGAATCCGCGCGTACCCGGGCCGGACGCGAACGGGCGAGCCGTTGGACGGGGTGGCGCTCCTGCCGCGCCGCAGCCTTCTGTCACTCTGGCCGATGCCGATCTGCGCGAAACAACCGGCCAGCTCGTGGCCCTGGGCATTACACGCGCGGGCGGAGAAAAGTTCTTTGCAGGCAGCGGCCACACCTTCGCTTCCATTTTGAAAGCGGCGGCTGCCAATGAGCCGCTGCCCACTTTTCCTCTCGCCGGGACGTTGTCGGCGAAGACCGCCGTAACCACTGGAACCATGGACTCGCCGAACGTAATCGGAATTCTGCCGGGTTCCGACCCTAAACTGAAGAATGAGTACGTGGTCTTTTCGGCGCATTTGGATCACCTTGGTATCGGCAGGCCAGTCAATGGCGACAACCTCTATAACGGCGCAATGGATAACGCCTCGGGCGTCGCATCGGTGCTGGAAGTGGCGCGCCTTTTCAAAGAGTCCGGGGTTAAGCCCAGGCGATCGATTATTTTCCTGGCCGTGACCGGGGAGGAAAAGGGTGAACTTGGTTCCCGCTACTTCGCATTTCACCCCACTGTTCCGTTTGACAAGATTGTGGCCGACGTCAATCTCGATATGTTCCTGCCCCTGTACGATCTGAAGGTCCTCGAAGTCCAGGGCCTTTCGGAATCCTCACTTGGCGATGTGATTCGCAGCGCCGCAAAAAATGCCGGCGTGGAGGTGCAAACGGACCGCGAACCGGACCAGAACCGCTTTATCCGCAGCGATCAGTACAGCTTTATTCGGCGCGGAGTGCCCTCTTTGTCCTTCAAGTTCGGCTACGAGTTTGGCTCGCCGGAAGAGAAAATCCGAACCAATTGGGTGAAGAACATCTATCACAAACCGGCAGACGATTTGAACCAGCCAGTGGATAAAACTTCAGCCGCGCGCTTCGACCGCATTATCTTCGATCTGCTGCAGCGTGTCGGCAACAAAACGGCGCGGCCGAAATGGAATCAGGAGAGCTTCTTTAAGCGCTTCGCAATGTAGTTAGAGACCGATCGCGCCGGCGTTGTCCTGCATGGCTGCGATGCAAAAGGCGATGTGCTCATCGAGGTCGAGAGCCATCTCCGCCGCGCCGTTTACAATGTCATCGCGGCTCACCGAGCGGGCGAAGGCCTTGTCCTTCATCTTCTTCCGAACAGCTTTTACGTCCACTTCCGCAACTTTGCGGGACGGTTTCACCAGGGCGCAGGCCGATATGAAGCCGGAAAGTTCGTCGCAGGCAAACAGGGTCTTTTCGAGCAAAGAGTCGCGGGAAACGCCGCTGTAATTGGCGTGCGAGAGAATCGCCCGGCGGATTTCGGGCGGAATGCCCCGCGCCGCCAGAATCGGTTCGCCCTTCATCGGATGATCGGGCGCCTCCGGGTGCATTTCATAGTCAAAATCGTGCAGAATGGCGGTGACCGACCAGGCCTGTTCGTCTTCGCCGAACTTCCTGGCGTAGGCGGCGACGCAGGCTTCCACCTGGAGAGCGTGCCGCCGCAGACTCGCGGATTTGGTGTGCTCCCCGAGAATTCGTAAGGCTTCGTCACGAGTTGTCATAATGGGTCTAACCGGATGTAAACTAACAGAAAAACGCTCTACCATTTTACGTAACGAAGGCACATGACGATTCGTCAAATGGGAGACGGGCTGGCTTAGGGTGGATGACACCTTGATATGGCCGCTATGCTAAACTCCAGGCGAGAGTCGGAACTTTCGCTCATCTTCCAGTAATAGAAGAGGGGCGCGCCAGTTTTGGAAACGAGAGTGCATGACGTCTCGTCGAATTTTGTAGGGCCCGGCGAAAGCCCGTAACTTTAGGATTGGTCAATCTGGATGCCTGACGCTCCGCACAATGAAATCGATACCGCAGTCCACGATGCCAACGGCGCCGTGAAGCTCCATTTGGACGCGAATGACCATTTGGCGCGCCTGCTTGCGCCGGATACGGACACTCCGTGGTACCTCACAATTTTTCAATCGGTTCACGACTTTTTCAAACCCCCGCAACTGCCGCCGCTCGAAGTGACTTCGCAGCCTGTGGCCGTGAAGGATATTTGGGGGCTTTACGACAAAGATCCGAAGTCGCGTTATCTCTCGGTCGGCATTCATGTGGGCGTTTTCGCTCTGCTGTGGTTTGGCTTTACCAACGAGAGGGTTCAGAAGGCGATCAAGCAAAATCTCAGCCTGATCGATCCCAACCTGAAGGCCTTCATTCCGGAAGTTAAGCCGAAGCAAAATACCATGCAGGGCGGCGGCGGCGGCGGCGCGCGTGAGCCGCTTCCCGTCTCCAAAGGCAAGCTGCCGAAGCCTTCCATGAAGCAGTTCGTTCCGCCCATGATTGTGGATCACACGCCGAAGCTGGCAATGGACCCCTCCATCATCGCTCCCCCGGACACTCCCCTGCCCCAATCGAATTTGAATAACTGGGGCGATCCGCTGGCGAAGCTTATAAATGGCTCGAACGGCAACGGTTCGGGCGGCGGCATGGGCAACGGCTCTGGTGGCGGCGTTGGTTCCGGCAAGGGCGGCGGTTTCGGCCCCGGTGAAGGTGGCGGCGTTGGTGGCGGCATTTTCAAGGTCGGCGGCGGCGTAAGCGCTCCCGCTGTCCTCTATAAGGTTGATCCCGAGTATTCCGAAGAAGCCCGCAAAGCGAAATACAGCGGAACCGTTACTCTCTCAATCATCGTCGACCCTGAAGGCAGAGCGCGCGATATCCGCGTCGTAAAGAGCCTTGGAATGGGCCTTGATGAAAAGGCCGTTGAAGCGGTTCAGAAGTGGAAATTTAAGCCGGGCATGAATAAAGGCGTGCCGGTGAATGTTCGCGCTTCTATCGAAGTGAACTTCAGGCTTCTCTAAGACTCTGCGTATGCTCTCCTGAAAGAGAGCACATGCGCGCCAACCGTCTCGTTAACGAAAAAAGTCCGTATCTTCAGCAACACGCCTACAATCCCGTCGATTGGTTCCCGTGGGGCGATGAGGCGTTTGAAAAAGCGCGCTCGGAGAACAAGCCCATCTTCCTTTCCATCGGCTATTCTACCTGTCACTGGTGCCACGTGATGGAGCGGGAGTCGTTCGAAAACCAGACCATCGCGGATTATCTGAATCAGAACTTTGTGTCCATCAAGATCGACCGCGAAGAGCGGCCGGATATTGACCGGATTTACATGAGCTACGTGCAGTCCACCACGGGCGGCGGCGGATGGCCCATGTCCGTTTGGCTCACGCCGGAGTTGGCCCCATTCGTGGGCGGCACTTATTTTCCGCCTGAGAACAAATACGGCCGGGCGGGATTTCCTTTGGTGCTGCAGCGCGTTCACGAAGCGTGGGAAACCGATCGCGAGCGGATCGCAGAATCGAGCGCGAACGTGATGGAACAGCTGCGCGCGCAGGCGGCTGGCACACCGGCGGGCTCAGACAAGGTGGATACGGCTGTGATGGACAGCGCGTATCAATACTTTCGGCGTTCCTTCGATGCGCGCCTGGGCGGCTTTGGCGGAGCGCCTAAATTTCCGCGGCCTTCGGTTCACAACTTCCTGCTGCGGTACTGGAAACGCACGGGGGACGACGAAGCGCTCGACATGGTCGCGACAACCCTGATCGCCATGGAAAAGGGCGGCATGAACGATCAGTTGGGCGGCGGGTTCCACCGCTATTCCGTCGACGAATACTGGTTTGTGCCGCACTTCGAAAAAATGCTTTACGATCAGGCGCAGCTGGTGATTTCGTATCTGGAGGCATTTCAGATTACGAAGAACGATGCCATGGAGATGGCCGCGCGCCGTACGCTCGATTACGTGCAGCGGGATATGACGGCGCCCGAAGGCGCGTTCTGGTCAGCCGAGGATGCCGACAGCGTCCTCGATGAGGCGAATCCGCACGAGAAGGGCGAAGGGGCTTTCTACGTTTGGACGTGGCGGGAAGTGGTGGATCTGCTCGGCCAGGAGAAGGCGGCATGGTTCGCATATCGAACCGGTATGGAGCGCGAGGGCAACGTCCGGAACGATCCGCACCAGGAGTTCATCGGCAAGAACATCCTGTTCCAGGCGCGGACTCTGAACGAGACCGCGGAGCATTTCAGCAGGAGCGTGGAAGAAGTGGCGTCGGCTCTGGCGGAAGGGGAGCGCGTGTTGTTTCAGGCGCGGTCGAAGCGCACTCGCCCGCATCTGGACGATAAGATCCTGACGGCGTGGAACGGGCTGATGATTTCAGCATTTGCCAGGGCCGGAAAGATTCTGAATGCGCCGGGCTACCTCGATTCCGCGAAGCAGGCCGCCCGTTTCATTCTGGGCTCGATGCGGAAGCCGGATGGCGCGCTGCTGAGGCGCTATCGGGCGGGCGATGCGGCAATCGACGGTATGCTCGACGACTACGCGTTCTTCGTTCAGGCTCTGCTCGACTTGTACGAGGCGACATTCGACTTCGCATACCTGGAACAGGCGATCGCGCTCACGGATAAACAACGAGAACTGCTCGAAGACACGGAAGGCGGGGGATTCTTTTCTTCTTCTCAGCCAGACGCCGCCAGGCTTATGCGCCTGAAGGACGACTACGATGGCGCGGAGCCTTCCGGAAATTCGGCGGCGCTGATGAATTTGCTTCGGCTGAGCAGAATTACCGGGCGCGAAGATCTGGAAGCCTCGTCGCGTAAACTGATCGGCGCGTTTTCAGAACGCCTGCGCGCCAATCCGTACGCGATGCCGCAGATGCTGTGCGGGTGCGAAATGGACGCGGCGCCCGCGCGCGAAATCGTGGTGGCGGGGCCAGTGGACGAAAACATGCAGCGACTCCTGTGGCAGGCGTTCGACCCAAACCGTACGCTCGTGCCGGCGACGGAGGATATTGCCCGGTATCGGCCCACTGTCGCGAACATGAGTGGTCCGGCGGTTTACGTATGCGAGGATTTTTCCTGCAAAGCGCCCGTACGAACCGCCGAAGAACTTGCAACGTTGTTAAAATAACAAATTCGACCGAACGCAAATCGAACCTGGAGAAATCATGGAACGCGCAGGAGCTACGACGCTCATGGGAAATCCGTTTACGCTGGTGGGCCCGCAACTGAAGCCCGGGGACCCGGCGCCCGATTTCACCGCGGTGGACGGATCTTTAAAGCCGATTCACCTGTCGGACACAGGGCACAATGTGCGGATCTTCAGCGTGGTCCCGTCGCTCGATACGCCGGTGTGCGACGCGCAGACAAAGCGGTTTAACGAAGAAGCGGCAACCCTGCCGGGCATTGATGTTTATACCGTAAGCATGGACCTGCCGTTTGCGCAGAAGCGTTTTTGTAACTCATTCGCGCTCGACAACGTAAAGATGATTTCCGATCATCGCGAGGGGTCGTTCGGCGAGGCTTACGGCACGCTTATCAAGGAATTGCGGATCCTTAGCCGGGCCATTTTCGTGGTTGGTCCCGAGAACAAACTGAAGTATGTGGAGTATGTGCCGGAAGTGGCTGACTCCGCAAATTTTGAAGCCGCATTAGCAGCGGCGAAGAGTTAAAGCGGCACGCCCAGGCGCGCCGGCGACAAGGAAGTAATTTCTGCAATCGTCTGTCACCAGCCCGCCATCTACTCCGGTCAGCCCGACAGGCACTTTCGCGAAACTCCGCCAAAGCAGCCTCGTGAGGGGCGGACTGGTAGTCGGAGCCGGAATCCTGCTGGGGAACCTCACTGGCTTCGTGCGCGTGGTTGTCACCGCGTGGTTCCTGGGCACACATGCGCGGGCGGATGCCCTGGTGGTTGCGATCGGGCCTGTCGATAGCCTGGTAGCCGCCCTGATCAACGCGATGCTGGTGGCGTTTGTGCCCATGCTGATGCTGCGGCATGGCGCGGAACGCACGGCGTTGTTCCATCGCGCGGGACACCTGTTCGCCCGAATCCTGATGGGAGTGACCGCGGCAATTGTTCTCTTCGCGCCGCAATTTATCTCGATGCTCGGCCCGGGTCTTGCGGCGGAACATCACGACGAGGCCGTACTGCTTCTCCGACTGGCGGCGCCCGCGACATTCTTTGGGGGATGTTCGGCCATTTTCGCCGCGCTGCTCTATACGGAGCGAAGATTTCTTGCCCCCGCGCTTTACCAGGCTTGCATCAATGGCGCGATGATTCTGTGCGCGGTGCCGCTTTGGCGCGTGCTGGGCGTGAAGGGATTTGCCATTGGATACAGCGCCGGGGCGGCACTGCAGATGGGGATTACATGGTTTGCCAGCCGGGATCTGCGCGGTGGACCGCGGTCTGAAGATGTTAACGGCGCGAAGGCGGGAGAGATCTTAAGGACGCCCGCGATGTTCCTGCTTTATGCGGGTCTGATCGCCGCGAACGTCCTTGTGACCCGCGCATGGGCGACGCACGCGGGACCCGGCATGGCGGCGGCTTTCGATTACTGCCTGCGGTGCGTGAGCGTGGTAATCGCGTATCTGGTTTATCCGGTGGCAAACAGTCTGTTGCCCGAAATCGCGAGGCTGCGTGGCACGGGCGAGACGGCGAAGGCTTATGGCCTTATGAATAAGAGCGTGGCTCTGATGGCTGTGGCTTCTGTGCTGGCGTGCGCCGTCGGGTTGGCCGTGCGGACGCCCGTTATCGCACTGCTGTTTCAGCGGGGTAGTTTCACCGCGGAATCCACGCAACTCGTTTCGGCGGTGTTTCTGGGGTTTGCGCCCTGCATTATCGGGTGGACTTTGATGGATCTTTTGTCCCGGTGTTTCTTCGCGCTCGACAGACAGAGACCACCGATGATAGCGGCGTTCATTCCCGTAACCGTTAACCTCACGGTGATGTTGCTGTTGGGTAAACGCGCCGATCCGACGCTGCTTGGGCTGGGGACTTCGATTGGCCTGGCTCTGGGGTTTTTGGCGCTTTTTGGTGCCGAGATTAAATCCGCGCGCCGGCAAAGCGCGTAGACCGTCAGGGCTGGCTTACGTTGTTCCGCGACAGCGATTCCAGCAATTCCCGCAGAGCGTTACCCCGGTGGCTCACGCCGAATTTACGTTCCGCATTATCGGGTGGACTTTGATGGATCTTTGGTCCCGATGTTTCTTCGCGCTCGACAGACAGACCACCGATGATGGCGGCGTTCATTCCCGTAACCGTTAACCTCACGGTGATGTTGCTGTTGGGTAAACGCGCCGATCCGACGCTGCCTGGGCTGGGGACTTGGCGCGCCGGCAAAGCGCGCAGACCGTCAGGGCTGGCTTACGTTGTTCCGCGACAGCGATTCCAGCAATTCCCGCAAAGCGTTACCCCGGTGGCTCACGCCGAATTTACGTTCCGCACCGGCTTCGCCGAAGGAGCAGCCGAAGGGCGGGTAGTAGAACAGAGGATCGTAGCCGAAGCCATTCGGGCCGCGGGCTTCGCGGAGGATTTGGCCTTCCACCACGCCGCGGAAGGTCGCTTTCACTACGCCGGATTCCGCCAGAGCAATCACACAGACGAAGCGGGCCGAACGATCGGTCTTATCTTCCATTCGCCGGAGCAGAAGTGCGTTGTTATCGCTGTCATGCGCTTCCGGTCCCGCATAGCGGGCGGAATAAACGCCAGGCTCGCTGTTAAGCGCGGATACTTCGAGACCCGAATCGTCCGCGAACACCGGGCCCGACGCGAAAGCGCTGTAATAGACGGCCTTCAGTTTCGCGTTCTCTTCAAACGTGGCGCCGGTCTCTTCCGGAGCCTCGATGGCCTTCAGGTTTGGAACCGGCTCGATATCAAAACCGAGCAGTTCGCCGGCAAGCCGGAACTCACGCAATTTTCCGGCGTTGCCGGTAGCGCAGTAGACCTTCACGCCGATTCGATCACGGCTTTCTGAAGAGCGATCAAATGGGCGACGCCGGCGCGCGCGAGAATCCGCATTTGATCCATCTGCTCGTCATCGAAGCTCTTGTGTTCGGCGGTCGCCTGGAATTCGACGAAGCGGCCGGTATCGGTGAGCACGATATTCGCATCCACTTCAGCACGCGAATCCTCTTCGTAGCAGAGGTCGAGAATCGGCTCGCCCTTGAGAATTCCCACGCTGATTGCGGCAACCGCGCCGATGAGCGGATTGCGATGCACCATCTTGTAAGTGACCATCTGCTTCACCGCGAGAGCGAGCGCCACATAGGCGCCGGTGATGGAAGCGACACGCGTGCCGCCATCGGCCTGCAGGACGTCGCAATCGAGGATAATCGATTTTTCGCCAAGCGCATCGAGGTCGATGATGGAGCGAAGCGAGCGCCCGATGAGGCGCTGAATTTCGTGGGTGCGTCCGCTTGGCCGGCCTTTGGTCACTTCGCGCGGAGTACGTGTGGAGGTTGCGCGGGGCAACATGGAATACTCGGCGGTGACCCATCCCTTGCCCGTGTTGCGCAGGAACGGCGGCACAGAGCTTTCGACACTCGCGGCGCACAACACGTGAGTGTTGCCCATGGTGATGAGCACCGAGCCTTCGGCGGTTTTCAGATACCCGGGCGTGATTTCCACGGGCCGGAGTTCGTCCGGTCTGCGACCGTCAGGACGCATTGCGCATCACCAGGATTAACGTGATCATTACGATTATCATTCCGCCAATGAGAATCACGAGACAGGGCACGCCGGGCTTGACCTGCGGCGGCGTATCGACGTGTTTCTTCTTGGCCTTGTATTTACTCATTTGTCAGCTGACAGCGGAGGCCCGCAGTTCCAAGAGCGCCGCGGTCTCTGAGAAAAATTCGTCGAGAACTTTGACAGATTCGGGCGCGAGGTCCTTAACCAGAATCGCACGGACCACCCGGCCTTTCCGTTCGAGCGCCAGTTTGGTGGCGAGGAACTGCGCGATATGGTAATCGGGCTCGTATTTGGCGGTGGAGAAGTGCGTCTGTTTCTCCGAAAGCAGGATCACGGAAAAACATTTGCCGTGCCCGATGATCATCTCGTGATAGGAGTGGTTCATGGCGGGGCCTTCATAGACGTCGGCCACCATTTTGAGCTTCACGCGGAAGATTCGCTGCGCGCCGTTCTCCATCGCCTTCCGGATGAGCCTGCCGCCTTCGGAGTAGCGCGTGTCGCCGAAGAAGGTTAGCTCGCCGTAGGAGATTTTGTTGGCTTCCGCGCTGTAGCGAATAGCGTTCGCGAGAGATTCGGGCGTTTCAAGACCGACAACCCCGCCCCAGCGCCTTGGAGCGCCCTGGCCGAGCGATTTCCATGCGGCGGTGTGGTCGATTCCGCCAACGTTCTTCGCTTCGGCGAAGATCTCCGACGCGATGGCTTTATACAGTTCGACGGAAGGCTGCGTGACGAAATTCATTTTGCGCAGGTATCCCAGCGCGAAGACGACGTAGTGAATGAATTGCTGATAGCGCGAGAGTTGGCCTTTGGCGGGGAACGTGACGACGGCTATAGGATATTTCGCGGTGCGAAGGGAGGTGATGCCGTCGCCATCGGGATGCGCCTCGCCGCGGCGCTGGATGACAAGGAAAACGCGGTCCTGTTTGGGGTCGTTCGCCTTGCGATAGATCTTCCCGTTGAAGCGCTCGCCGATCACGATCTTGATGCCGAGCTGCTCGCTTTTCCCCAGGCTTTCTTCCACGTCCTGCTTGGTCCAGAGTCCGATGGGCGCCCACGAGCGCGGCATCAGCAGAGTGACTTTGTCGCGACCCGCTTCGCCCTGCGCGTGAAGGAATGAGGCAAGTTTGAAGGCTTCGGAAATATCGGCTTCCGTGAGGAACGAGCCTTTGAGCCATTCTTCGATTCGCCGGACGGCGTCGTCCGTGGTGCGGGCCGTGAGCCCCAGTGGATAGAGGGTTCCCCGCGTGGTGGGCGCGCTGTGGCGCCCCGCGGTGGTGTTATCGTCATCGAGCTGCAGCGGAATTTTTGTGTAGCCCCGCGGACCGGCGAAGCGGTCGAGCACGGAGCCCGGCATCGTCAGGTAAATGAAATTCGGCGTGCTGTCGATTTTGAATTTGTCGTAAAGCCCGGCGAGTTTCTCAAGGTTGACCACGGGCTCATACGAAGTCATTCCCATCGCCATGCCGACGACAAGGGTCGACGGCAGCAGGCGGTTAATTGACTCTCCGGACCTCTGCTGCATGTCTTCGACGATGGATTTCAGTTTTTCGGGATCGGTGGAATCGAGAGAGTAAAAGAGCGGTCCGCCTTTGAACATCCCCATCGCGTTATAGGCGGTCTTGTCTTCCATGGAGCCGCCCATGCCGGCCCAAATGATGAAGCGAATTTTCGTGCCGTGTACCGACTGGATGCGGTCACGGATCGCGCTGATTTCGCCGGCTACAAGGCGCGGCCATTCCGGATGTTGCTCCGCCTGCCAGGGAAGATCGAGCACGCCATAGGAATTCTTAGTGACGCGCTCTTCGGGATCGAGTTCCATTCCGATGCGAATGAGCGGTTCGGCGGCAATCTTCGCGGGAGTGAGGGAGGCAAGGTATTCCGCGCGCGCGGCGAGGTCGCCGTGGTTCGAGACAGCGCGCACACGGTTGAGCACGTTCTCGGCTTCAAAGCGCGCGAAATGTTTTTCCGTCGCTTCACGTGCGGAATCGTTCAGGATGGAGAGCGGCAATAGATCCTCTTGAATGGTTGTACGGTTTGGATGTCTAACGATTGATACGCTGGCTGATGGGATGAAAACCAGAGCGAACAACCGTCTACTCTATATATTTTCGCCGATGCTCCTGGCTGGGCTTGCGATCGCCCTGATGGGTTGTGGCGAAATGGCTATGGCGCCGAAGCCGGAACTGCCGGTGTCGGTATCTCCGGGCTGGTCGCAGAAGTCATTTGCGAAGGCTCAACCGGTGGCGGGACTGCCTGCCGGCGTGCGGGCGCAATGCTGGAAAGCGGAGTACGAAGGCAGCGGCGCGGCGGAGATATGGATCTGCGGCTTCAACGGCGAAGGCAGCGCGTTCGATGCGGCACAACGATATCCGGCTGGAGCGGATCGGGTGAAGTTCCAGGCGGGAAAGTATCTTGCGGTGGTTCACTGGAGCGGCGGATCGAAAGCCGACGTTACGGCTTTGGTCAGAGCGATTCAAAAGAGCCTCGGGGCCAGGTAGCGCTGTTCGAATCCGGCGGCGGTTCCAACCAATAACCAACCGCCGCGCGGATCCTTTGCATCGATGCTACTTCGTGACGCCGAAGCCGTCGATATGAACTTCAAGCAGATGGTTCACGCGCATTCCGTAGATACCGTCGGTCTTCAGAGCGCTCCTGGGCTCGCTGTGAACCACTGTGCCGTTCACCACGAAATCGACCTTATCGGCGCCCACACGCACTTCCAGGGCGTTGACGGATTGTCCGCTGGCGTCCGGCTTCGCCACAGCCTCGTTTGGCGTCCTGGGCGCAATGTTGCTGGTGGCCTCGCCGTCGCGCTTCTTAATCAGCCACGTGCCATTCTGCGCGACCTCGAAGTACGTATAGCTCTGCTGAGGGCCTTCGAGACCGCTGCCGCCGAAGATGAGCCCGTAGTAGTTCGTGTGACCGCTGGGCTTCATCAGTTTGAAGGTGCCCTTGAGCGTATAGTTGCCGGTCGCGACATTGGCGGGATTCCAGTAAATGGCGGCCACAGGGTTTGTGGCATGGAAGCCGGAGCCCATGGTCACGAATTTGATTTCGCCCGCGGCGTCGGGGTCGGAAGCCTGAGTGCTGCGATCGGCACGAACCTTCCAGCCTTTCGGAGCCTGTGCGAGCAAGGGAACGGAAATGGCAAGCGCAAGAATGGCGATTTGTTTTTGAAGTTTCATAGGTGACCGGAACTCATTTTATTACTACTCATGCTCAACGCCGTTGTTCCAGTAGCGGAACATGGCGTCGGCGTCGGGGATTTTCACGGGTCGCACGAGCCGGAAGCCAAGCCCCTGAGCGTCGGTGAGATACCAGATGCTCTTGGGCAATTGCGGGTCCTGCTGCTTCCAGGAAGGGTCGGATGCCACGCGGGCGCCGCAGCGGCATTTCCCGGCGCCATCGGTCCACGCGCCGCCGCGCACGGCATGGGGATAGGGCTTGGTGGCCTTGACCCAGGGCTCGGTTACTGGCGTGTTCGAAGCCGTGTAGGGCGCGTATTGATCGAGCGTCCACTCCATTACATTGCCCAGCATGTCGTAGAGGCCCCAGGGGTTCGGCTTCTTCGTGGCGACCTTCTGGTACTTACCGTCCGAGTTGTCGTCGAACCACGCGTACTCAGGCAGCTTCGACGCATCGTCGCCCCATGGGAAGGCAGTTTGCGTCCCTGCGCGGCACGCGTATTCCCATTCGGCTTCAGTGGGAAGGCGATAGAAGTGCCCGGTCTTCGCAGACAGCCATTCGGCATACTTGTTGGCGGCGTGCTGCGTCATGCTGATGGCCGGATAGCCGTTGATGCCCATTCCGAAACTCATCTCCACATAGGGCCTGGTGGGGCGACTCACGGCATCCACACCGGCATCCTGCAAGGTGGCTTCGCCCGCCTGCTTCGAGAACATGAAGAGCCGGTATTCGTCCCATGTGACTTCATGAGCACTCATCCAGAAAGGCTCAATGCGGACGGGATGCACGGGGCTTTCATCCTTTTTGTGGCCAAGTTCCGAATCCGGAGTGCCCATGCGGAAATCGCCTCCGGGGATGGCGACCATGTCGTATGAGACATCCGTAGGCGGGATGGCCTGGTGATAGGGCTTGCCAGGCGTGGTGCCGTCCGATGTGGTGACGATTTTCTGGTGAATGCGACGGGCGAGCCCCAGGTTATCGGCGCCCCCCGCGCCCGCGCCGCCGGTATCGACGACTACTCCTGAAGGCCACGCGGCGCCGCTCCTGATCCAGTCGCGGATGGCCGCGAGCTCGGGTTCCGTCAGCTTCTCACCGGGCGGCATTTTGCCCGATTCGATTGAGCTAAGAACAGCTTTCGGTGTTGCGCGCCCGAAGCCCGCCGGGGTGTCGAGCCGGATGGAACCCGATTGTCGAATCGCGCCATGGCAAGCGGTGCAGTTCTGCTCGAGCAGTGGCCGAATGTCTTTGTTGAAATCGGCCGCGCCGGCGTTGATGCACGCAAACGCGACGAGCAGGAACCGCCTCACAAAAATTTCGTGATCCCCGGCTGGGGCGTCGGGGGCGTTTTGAAACTTCCGTTCCAGTCAATAACGGGGGGCGTCAGGCGTTCCTGCGAATTCAGAGCCTGATCCCACGTGATCTGTTGCCCGGTGTAGGCGGCCATACGCCCCATCATCGCGAGCAGAGTGCTGGTGGCCATGCGCTCGCCGTCGTTTATAACCTGCCCTTTGCGGATGGCGGCGAACAGTTCATCGTGCTCCTTCTGATACATGTCGTACTTTTGGCCTTCGAAGGTCCACTTGGTCTTGCCGGTAATGCGGGGACTCGGTCCTCTGCCTATGGTGCAAACGCCTTCTGTACCGAGGATGTAATCGGCATTCTCGTTGTAGCAGCCTTCGATTTGGCGATTCGCAAGGAAGGCCCGCGTGCCATTCGGGTAGATGTAGTTCACTTCGAAGTGATCGTAGATATTGCCGCCCTCGGCCGGAATCTGGCGGCCACCGACCGCTACGCAACTGGTGGGCGGCTGGTCTTTCATGGCCCATGCGATCTTATCGGCGCTGTGTACCGCCTGCTCTACGATGCTGTCGCCGCAGAGCCAGGAGAAGTTGTACCAGTTACGAATCTGCCATTCGATATCGCTCATGCCGGCGGGCCTTGTGTTGGCGGGCGGCATCGGCTTCACGGGGTTGGTGTAGTAGGTGGCGTAGTATGCGATCACGTCGCCGATGGCGCCGTTGTGAACCTGTTGAAAGGTCTCCACAATGTGATTGGCGTACCGCCAGCAGAAGCCCGCGACAAGGTTCAGATTCTTCGCCTTGGCCATCCGCACGGTTTCGAGAACGTGCCGCACGCCCGGCGCGTCGGTCGCGATTGGCTTCTCACAAAAGACGTGCTTATTGGCCTCAATGACGGCGCGCAGATGCGTCGGGCGGAAGCCTGGGGGCGTGGCGAGCAACACCACATCCACGTCGCTGTCGATCAACTGTTGAAACGCATTGAGGCCGAGAAATTGCTTTGGCTTATCGACAGCCACTTTCATGGCAGCCTTGTCGCCTTGCTGTTTCCGAAGGGTATCGAGGCAGAGATCCACGCGGTCCTGAGAAACGTCCGCGACCGCGGTGAGTATGGAGTAATCGTCGGCATGAAGGGCTTGACTGGCGGCGCCGGTGCCTCTGCCGCCACAACCAACCAGGCCGACCTTGATGGCCTGCCCGGCGGGAGCGCCCTTCAATAGAACCGGAGCGCCTGCGATAAGCGCGCCGGTCGCGCCCGCTTTCAGCAAATCCCGGCGTGAGGTCTGTGGACTAGTGTTCGTAACGGCCTGCATGTCGTCATAGTATCGGATATTATGGTGCGCGTGAACCGCCGTCATTTTATCGCCGCCGCAGCAGCGGGTATTGCTGTGGAAACGCAGGCCAAAACCCGCGACATTCATAAAGCCATTATGTACGCCACCATTCAGGTGCCTGGCTCAGTGATGGAGAAATTCCGGGCTGTAAAAGAGGGTGGTTTCGAGGGCATTGAGCCGATGAGCCACATGACGCAGTCGGAAGTGCTGGATGCCTTCGGGGCCACCGGCCTGAAGGCCGCGAGTGTCTGCTGCAACACACACTGGAAGCAGCCCCTCACCGACCCCGACGTTTCGGTTCGCAAAGCAGGGCTCGATGGATTAGTGCAGGCTCTGAGGGACGCGAAAGCTTATGGCGCGAGTTCGGTGCTGCTGGTGCCGGGCGTTGTGAATAAGAAAGTGTCTTACGCGGATGCTTACACGCGGTCGCAGGCGGAGATTCGCAAGGCCATTCCGGTGGCGAAAGACGTCGGCGTGAAAATCGCGATTGAGAATGTGTGGAACAAATTCTTGCTGAGCCCGCTTGAGGCCGCGCGTTACGTGGATGAATTCGAGAGCCCCTGGGTGGGCTGGCATTTCGACGTCGGCAATGTTGTTACGTATGGATTTCCCGAGCAGTGGGTGCGGATTCTTGGCAAGCGGATTGCGAAACTGCACATCAAGGAATACAGCCGCGCGAAGGCCGATAAACAAGGCGCTTCAGCGGGGTTCGATGTGCCATATCTGACGGGCGATAACGACTGGCCGGCCGTGATGGCGGCGCTCGATGAGGTTGGTTATAAGGGCTGGGGGATTGCGGAGCAGCCGGGGGCCAATTCGGTGGAAGGGCTGAAGACGCTGGCCGCGGGCATGGACAGGATCTTCGCCAGCTAATCTCAGCGGCCGGGGCGGTTAGCTCCACGTTTTGGAATAGCCCCCGGGAACACACTTTGGGTTTGCGGAGGGGCAGGACGGGATATTCGGTTGTGAAAGATCGGTCGGCCGGAGCCCTGACCAGAGGCGCAGGCAAACACAGAATTATCCGGGGATAAGCCGTGAGCAAGTCTGGGCCAGTGGTTTTGGGGGCGGCCTGGAACCAAACGGTTTTAGGCGGCTTTCGGCATACCGGCATCGGCGGTGCGATGAGGTTTCGGAAGCTGCCAGCCGTTTCTGGAGAGGACGATGGCAGCGGTTACGCGCTTATCGAAGTCGAGGCGGCGGCTGATTTCGTCGTTTGAAAAAACGAACCCATTTGCGGAGGTGGAC
>Ga0105240_10004480_pt1 | contig 21256 bp, 19 predicted proteins | sample KBSC54metaG_FD_80426 | JGI IMG/M metagenome (GOLD analysis project Ga0105240, IMG submission 80426) | Corn rhizosphere microbial communities from Kellogg Biological Station, Michigan, USA - KBS C5-4 metaG | ecosystem: Host-associated > Plants > Roots > Rhizosphere > Soil | place: Michigan, USA... | reverse complement strand
TCCCGCCCTCGGCGAAAATGGGACGCTCGGCGATCCACTGGAAGGATTCTTCGAAAACGTCGCGCGTGTACGGCTCGAACACGATGCGCTCGCCGGGTCCCCAACGGCGCGTGTCCATTTGGTTGTGGAATCGTTCGGGGAATTCTTTTTTGTAATAGTGCGTGTAGAGCTCAGGGCGCAAATCGATGTCACGCTGGGCGCGGCGCAGCGCCTGGAAAAACTTGCGCACGTCCTCCAGATCCGGATCCCCCGTGATGAGCGTCGCCATCATGAACGTGCTGTCGATGATCTTCCGATATCCGAGCTGTTCCAGGAAATAATAGGGACCGCTGAAAAGCGAAGCCGCCGGAGTCTTCCGGTCGATCAACTGCTCCATCCGGTGGAACAGCAGACCCTCTGAAAACGACAGGTTGATCTGATCGGGCTTGAGATATTGTTCCAGCGCCTGGATGGTTGAATAATGGCTGCCCGATTGAAATCCCACCGAGATCGGCACGTCCGCCAGATCAGCGGGGGTCTTAACCGGCGAATCCGGTGGCACGAAAACACCCGCGGGCGAGACCGAATAAGCGTCGCGATACAGCTTGCCGTGGCCATTTGTCGCCGCGACGTTCACCGTCCAGTGGCAGGCGCAGCTAATGTCGCTGGTGCGACCTTGCTCGAACGTTTGGTAGGCACCGATTTTGTCGCCCAGATCGTGCTTTTTACCTTCTTTCGAAATTAGTTCGTCGCGAAACTCGTAATCCAGACCCTCCGCGGCGAAATAGCCCTTTTCTTCGGCCACCCATTCCTGGAGACGCATGTGCGGCGCGATGACGAATTTAGCCATAAACTCAATGATCGCAGATCACTCAAACCCGAGCCACCAGCCCGTTTTCCCGGTATTCAGCCAGGAAACTTCAATTCCGAACCAGGTGGCTACCGATGTTATACGGTACGATTTCGCATTTCGCGCCGGATCTTTCAGGCGCAAGACGAACGCGCACGGTCCTTCGCCGATTTTGTCCAGCCGCCCACCCAGCCACGATTGCGCATTCAGCGGCGTTGCGAGTATTACCGGTGTCCCCAGGAACGAAGCCAGCCGCGCACCAAAACGCGAGTCCTCCTGCTGGACCGGCTCGGGCAAATCGTAGGCATCGCGATAGCGCTTGATCGATGCGTTCAGGTCGCGAACGGCAATCACCACGCGCGCCACGCCGCTGAAGCTCTGCGTGGTCGGTTTGCCCCCCGGATACGCGCGCTGCTCGCGCGGGGTGAAATCGTGAATCAGGAACGGAAAGAAAGTGCCGTTCGGTTCCTTGCCCACGTTCGCGGTCTCCCACTCGAGACCCACGCCATCGGGCCGGGCGCGTCCGGCACGTACCGGAGCGGTCACTGCGACGCCGCTAGCCTGAAGACGTTTTACCTCGGCCGCCAAATCCGCCGGCCGCAGCGCCCACGCCGAAGGGCCGGCGTCATTTTGCATGTGTTTCGACCAGTAATGCGCAGCGACAGCCGCTGGATCGGCATTAGGCTGGATCGCAATCAACTCCAGATAAGATCCGTCTGGAAAGCTGCTCAGCGCCATTTCCGTGGCGTGATTGCTGTGCAAGCCGCCATATTCAGTGGGAATTCCTAGCGCAGCCAGCGTCGCTTGCATCGCTTTCAAATCTTTCCCCGCGACGGTGACGTGGTCAATGGTCAGATCCGCGGCAGTTATCACCATAGGAAGCATCACCAGTAAGCCAGCGCGCACAAATCGAGTATAATTCCTCACGATGACTCGCATTCTCCTCGTATGCTCCTCGCTGTTAATCGGTCCGCTGTTAATAGGACAGGTTCAGAAGTACGTCCCCGTCACCCAGCAGATGCTCGAAAACCCGAGTCCTGATGACTGGCTGATGTTCAGCCGCACCTACGACGCCCAACGCTTCAGTCCGCTGAAGCAGATCACCAAGCAAAACGTGGGACAACTGCACCTGGCCTGGGAACGCGGCATGGGTGCGGGCCAGACCGAGACCATTCCGATCGTCCATAACGGCGTCATGTACGTGGTGAATCCCGGGGCCGTTGTGCAAGCCCTGGATGCTACCAATGGGGATGTGCTGTGGGAGTACAAGCGCAACGTTCCCGCCAACGTTGCGGCGCAAGGACGCACCAAGTCGCTGGCGATTTATCAGGACATCGTCGCCTACACTGCGCCCGACAGTTTCGTGGTCGGGCTCGACGCGCGCACCGGCGAGCCGCGCTGGCAGACCAAAGTAGATTCGCGCGGCAACACCTCCGGCCCGCTGATCGTCGAAGGCAAGGTTATTTCCGGCGGCGCATGCGCCGGCAATCGAGCGAACTGCTATATCTCGGCTCACGACGCTCTCACCGGCAAGGAAGCCTGGCGATTCTACACGACGCCGGCTGTCGGCGAACCGGGCGACGAGAGCTGGGCGGGCGCCGCAGTGGACAAACGTCTCGCGTCTACGTGGGGACTTCCCGGCGCTTACGATCCCGTGCGCAAGATGCTTTACTGGGGCATCGCCAATCCCATGCCGGACCAGCGCTCGGCGCGCCATGACGGAAATCCCGATGCGATCTCGCGCACTGCGCCCTCGGATCTCTACAGCAACTCGACCATCGCGCTCGATCCCACAACCGGGAAACTCGCCTGGTATTACCAGCATCTCCCCGGCGACGATTGGGACTCCGATTACACGCATGAACGCACGCTGGTGCGCACGCGCCTGAATCCCGATCCCAAGTTCGTCAAGTGGATTAATCCCGACATCCCGCGCGGCCAGGAAGTCGACCTGGCCGTCACCATCGGCGAAGCCGGAGGCCTGTTCGTGCTCGATCGTTCCACGGGAAAATTTCTGTGGGCCGAGCCGTTCCCGTATGACGCGAAGGAAAGTGTAATATCCGGTATCGACGTGAAGACCGGCAAGACTTCGATCAATTGGGACAACGTGTTCAAGACGCCCGGCGAGACGCACACCATCTGCTACTGGAATACGCGCAGTTACTGGCCCACGGCGTATTCGCCGTCCACCAATTCGCTGTACACGTCTTACATCGACAACTGCCGCGAACTGACTACTGCCAGCCCCGGCAAGCGCGAAAGCTGGAAGGTGGTTCCGCGTCCCGGCTCCGATCCCAAGGCGCTCACCGGCCTCGCGAAAATCAACTTATCGACGGGAGAGATCCTGCGGTTCGATCAAGGCCGCACGCCTGGCAATGGGGCGATGCTCGCAACCGCGGGGGACCTGGTATTTCATGGGGACATGTCCCGCCGCTTCCGGGCGTTCGACGCGGCAACCGGGAAGCAGCTCTGGGAATCGATTCTGGGCGGGAACATCTCGGTAAGCACCATCAGCTACGCGGTGAATGGCAAGCAGTACATCTGCGTGATGACCGGCGACAATTTGAAAGTCCCCGAACTGGCGGCCGAGGTACCCGAGTTGAAGACGCCAAAAGGGCATAACTCGATTTACGTTTTCAGCCTGCCCTAGTTCCGACTCGACTTCCGAGCCGCGACAGTCATGGAGCGGTGTGAGAGTTTCCCGGATTCCACGCACTTCATCGGCGTGGATCGTCCGCTGACATACCTGATCACGTTTAGTTGCTACGGTTCGCATCTGCACGGCTCAGAGAATGGGTCGGTGGACCGTGACCACAATCTGATCAGCGGTCGCTACCTTGCTCCAGAACCTAGCCTACTGCGGGCGAAAGAGGAGCGAATGCGGGGCCGAGCTACGCACTCGATGATGCAAAGCGTGGGATTGTTCTGGCGTGATTCATCAAGTATGCGCGCACCGGGAGTGGACGCTGATCGCCGCGCACGTGCTGTACGTTACGTCGTAGGGGAGCAGGGAGAGCCGATGGCCGTATATTTGAACACGCTCCATGACTGTCGCGGCTCGGAAGAGACTGCGTTCAATCTAAAAAGAACGGGGTCTCATCTTCGCCCCGCAGCACGATATCGAAACGATACTGGCCCGCGTTTTCGCGTGTGGCGAAAAGCCGTCTGCGAGCATCAGCATCCTTCACGCAATCGAGCACAGGATCACGCACAGAATCAGGATCGTCCGCGAAGAACACCGTGGTCACCAGACGCCTCGTGAGTCCGATCGCCAGGATCATGAGGTTGGCATGCGGACAGCGATCCCCATAGCCACCGGGCATGACTGTCCGGATTTTGTACCATCCCTCGGCGTCAGTACGCGCGCGTCCCCAGCCGGAGAATCCCGGATCCGCCCCACTGCGGCTCGAGAAAATTCCGTTCGAGTCAGCTTGCCAGATTTCGAGGATCGTGTTCCTGGTAGGAGCCCCGGCCTCTTGCAAAATCCGTCCACTGAGTACGATATGCTGGCCGCGCGCGACGCCTCCACGGTATTTCGTCAGATCGTCGTGACCCTCGACAAACGACGCCGGAAAGAACGGACCAATCGTGCAATACGGAGAAACGACCATTAATCCAGCTCCGGCGTTTGCCGCCGCCCCCTCAGGACAAAATCGCGCCGGAATCCCATCGCATTCACCTCGCCCATCGATGTTCCCTCGAACTGGAAGATGAGCCGCTCGCGAACGTCGCGGTCCGGTACAGCGTTCAGCAGCAGATCCGTCTCGTTCAACGGCTCGCCCGGGAAAAAAATCTGAGTAACAAAGCGATCCATCCAGCTCCGCCCGAGAATCGAGAAGTGGATGTGCGGCGGCCGCCACCACCAGCCCGATTCGAGGACAGGGTACGCCCCCGGCTTAATCGAGAAGAACTGGAACTGCCCTTCGGCATCGGTTACCAGCCGGCCCTCGCCCGTGAAGTTGGGATCGATGGGCGCATTGTGGCGATCCATCTCATGGACGTACTTGCCCGCCGAATTCGCCTGCCAGATTTCGATCACCGCGCCCGGCATGGGCGATCCATCTTCGTCGGTAATGCGGCCGGTAATCTGGATGAGCTGTCCAGTTGCCTTGGGCGCGTCGGCAGCCTTCCGGGAGAGATCCATGGGACCTACCGAAAAGAGTTCAGCCGCGGCGGGCCCGGTCTGTTCCGACAGCGTGAGTGGTCGCGGGACTAGCGGCGCCAGCGGCGTCCGCTTAAAGCTCAGCGGATAGCGATCGATATAGCGCGCCACCTGGGTACCGTCGTCGTATGGGTCATACCGTCTAGACATGATTCTTTACCTTTTGCATTGTAGCCACCTTTTGACCTGAAATATAATCGATACGTAAATCGTTTTTTACGGAGGTGACATCCGATGAAGACGATCATCGGCATCGTTTTATCGTTAACCCTGACCGCTACCGGCGCCGACCTGAGCGCTCAGGTCTTTAAAGATCCCAGCCTCGAGGCGAACGTCAGGAATTTTATCTTCGGCTCGGACCCATCCAAGCCCCTGACCCAAGAACAGTTGAGCCACGTATACCTGGTCTCGGCTTCGAATCTGCCCATCAAGGACCTGACCGGTTTGGAGAAGTGTCCGAATCTTAACACCATCTATCTGGCCGGGTCCCAGGTTTCCGATCTCACTCCGCTGAGCAAACTAGACAATCTCGAGCAGCTCACTATCTCGGGCGGGCAGATCCGGGATCTGAAACCTCTCGCTGGTCTCACGCACCTGCACTACCTGGATCTATCGCTGAACCAGATATCCGATCTGACGCCGCTCGCCAACCTCAAGAATTTGCAGACTTTGAAGCTCACCGGCAACTCAGTGGCGCAACTCGGCCCATTACAAGGGCTGACCGCCCTCCAGTCTCTCTACCTGGATGGCAATCAAGTGAGCGACCTGAAGCCGTTGGCGGGCCTCAAGTCGCTCCAGACCTTGAGCATCAAACAGAACCGTGTGAGTGATCTGACGCCGCTCACAAATCTCACGGCCTGGCGCTCCTTGTACCTGGATCAAAACCAAGTGAGCGATCTGGCGCCGCTCGTGACGATGGTCCAACCCGATCGGCAACCCATAAAGGGGGTCACGCCGTTCTGGATCTTATCGCTGCGCGGGAATCCCTTGAGCGCACAAGCCCGTTCGCGGGATCTTCCGGAGTTGCAGAAACGTGCGTTCGACGTCATCTTCGACCGCTGAATTCAGCCTGCTCGCAGGCGGTCGACCACATCTTCCGGAATGCGAAGATTGCCATGGCGGCCGGTGCCCAAATGGATTTCGGGCTTCACCGCGCCATGGAAATCCGAGCCGCCGGTGACCAGCAGGCCGTGCTGATCGGCCAGTTGAAGATACAGGGCCGTCTGCTCCGGACTATGGTCGCTATGGTATGCCTCAATTGCATTGAGGCCCGCTGTACGCAGAGAAGGCATTAGCGCCGCCACGTCCTCGCGCAAGCGAATCGGATGCGCCAGTGATGCGATGCCGCCCGCCTTACGAATGTGCTGCACAGCTTCGGCGAATTGCGGCTCCCGCCGTGTGACGTAACCTTTAGCGGATTCGTCCAGATAGTCGTCAAAGGCCTGCTGCATACTTTTTACGTAGCCTTTTTCGATCAGCACCTGCGCGAAGTGCGGGCGTCCGGTCATCCCGCCGCCGCGCGCTTGCACTTCGTCGAGCGTAATGTCCAAGCCGAGTTCGCGGAGCCGCGCGATCAAGCGGACGTTGCGATCGCGGCGCGATGCTTGCAAATCGCCGATCCACGTTCGAAGATCGCCTAAGCCATCAGCCCTTAAGAAGTAGCCCAGCAGGTGGACCGAATAGCCGTTGAGTTTCGTCGAGAACTCGATTCCGCATACCAATTCCAATCCCGCTTTACGCGCCAGAGGCAAAGCCTGATCAAATCCAGAAAACGTATCGTGATCCGTGATCCCCAGGATGCGAACCCCACTACGCACGGCTTCCTCAACCAATTGCGCTGGCGAAAACGTTCCATCGGATTCCGTGGTGTGCGAGTGCAAGTCGATCATAAGTAAAAATCAGGCATACGTGATGAGACCTAAGCTCTTGAGTGTATGCCAAACTCTATCGACGCTTTGCTGCGGAGTCTCCAGGGAGGAGTGAACGATCAACTCAGGCGCTTCCGGAGATTCGTATGGATCGGAGATGCCGGTAAAGTGTTCGATCTCGCCGGCCAAAGCTTTTTTGTAGAGACCTTTCGCGTCGCGCTCGATTAGTACATCCATGGGACACTCCATGAAGACTTCAACGAAGTTGGGAATGCGTGCACGGACGCTCCGGCGCACTTCGCGATAAGGCGAGATGACGGCCGCGATCGCGATAACGCCGTTGCGCGACAGCAATTCGCACACGAAGCCAATGCGGCGGATATTTTCATCGCGGTCCTCCCGGCTATAGCCCAGGCCTTTGGACAGATGGGTGCGCACGATGTCGCCATCGAGCAATTCCGCCTTGGCCCCTGCCACGCATAGCCGCGCATGCAGCAGAGCGGAGATAGTACTCTTGCCTGCGCCGGACAAGCCGGTGAACCATACAGTGAATCCCTTGTGTGATAGGCCGGAGGCTGGAGTGTCCATCTTTTAGGATACTGTCTGGTAACTTTCGGGCGTCGACTACTGTCTATACTTGTCAGAAATGGCGCAAGGCGGCCCGAACAAGAAAGTGACCAACCGGTTGGTAGCCGCAAGTTGCGCGGCCGTTCTCGCCGTCTATACCGCGGGATATGCCCGCACGCAGTCCGCGGCCAACCGGCTGGCAGCGCAGGTGGCCGAGCGTAGGGCTGCGGTCCCCGCGCCACAGCGTGTGACCATTCACGTCCCCGAGCTCCAGCGAACGTCCCCCATTCCGGCTCGTTTCCTGCCGCCGGCCGCGCCAGTGTCTGATCGATTTCAAAATACACCGGACCGGCGGCGCAAAGAAGCCGAGCGGGCCGAAGTACCACCATCCGACGTACCCGGTAGCGTCGCCGAACCGGCATCGATCGAGCCGCCGGAGCCACTGATCGCCGTCGCGCAGGTAGTTGCGCCGGCCATCAATCAGGTCCCCGCCCCGTCGATCGCGCCCACGGTTTTACCGGCCGCGCCTGCCAAAACGGTATGGAAGGACGGAACCTACACCGGCTGGGGCTATTCCCGTCACGGTAATATCGAGGCGGCAGTAGTGATCGAAGGCGGGCGTATCGCTTCGGCCAGCATTTCTCAATGTCGGACGCGCTACTCGTGCAACGTAATCGATAGACTGATCCCGCAAGTGGCCCAGCGCCAAAGTCCCGACGTCGATTATGTCTCCGGCGCCACCCAGAGCGCCGACGCCTTCTACGGCGCGGTGGTCGAAGCTCTCAGCAAAGCCAAGTGACCGGCGAGGGCACCAGCCGAACCGAGGCGGTGATGGGGACGCTGGTCACCGTCCATGTCGTCCGCGCAGGCGAAGATGGGGTCGACGAAGCAATTGGACACGCCTTTGGATGGTTTCACGAGATCGAATCTATATGCACGCGGTTTGACCCTCGCAGCGAACTGATGCAGCTTACAGCTCAGGCCGGCGTGCCGGTCCCTGCCAGCGCGATCCTTTACGAGGCCCTGCAATTCGCTTTGATGGTCGCGGAGGAGAGCGGCGGCGCTTTCGATCCAACTATCGGCCACCGCATGGAGGCGTGCGGCTTTAATCGCGAACATCGCACTGGAGAAATCGTCCGCTCCGCAATCAGCCCCGCTGACGATGTCAGCTATCGGGACGTGCGGCTCGATCCGGACCGGCGAACTATAACATTGCTCCGTCCTTTGACGCTCGACCTGGGAGCGGTAGCGAAAGGTCTGGCGATCGATGCGGCCGCGCGTGAGCTTGAGTCATACAAGGACTTTGCGATCGATGCCGGCGGCGACCTGTATCTGGGCGGAGTGAACCCGCAGGGCGGTCCCTGGTCGGTCGGGATTCGCCATCCCAGACTCGACAACGAGTTAATCGACACCTTGCGAGTGTCAAATCAGGCTGTGTGCACCTCCGGCGATTATGAGCGGCGGACTCATATCCTCGATCCACGCACCAACACAACCTCAGATGCTGTCGCCAGCGCCACCGTCGTGGCATCCGGAGCGATGCTGGCCGATACCTTGGCAACCGCTGCATTTGTGCTGGGTCCCCAAGATGGCATTGATCTCCTCACTCGCATGAGCGTCGAAGGCCTGATCATGACGCCGGATTTGAAGCGCTACGAAACGCGAGGCTTGTGCCGTGCTTCGTAGGATCAAGAACTTCTTCAAGACGCCGAAAGGCCTGGTCACCATAATTCTTGCGGTCCTCATCGCGATGGCTGCGCCGGGGCAGGGCTTCCGCGCCGTGATGGCCGGGCTTGTGAGCGCGTCCATGGCCGCCGGCCTGGTAGATCTAATCGTTCTTCGAGTGAGAAAAAAGGTCTGGGAGTTTCCCAGCGGCGCAGTGCTCACCGCTATGATCGTGGCTATGGTCCTGCGGGCGCAGGAACCGTGGTATGTCGTCACCACCACATCGGTCGCCGCGGTATTCAGTAAATATCTTTTTCGTTCGCGATCCGCGAACGTTTTTAATCCAGCCGCGCTGGCGATCATCGCCAGCTTCTATGTCTTCCACACCGGCCAAAGCTGGTGGGGCGCCCTGACCGACGTTCCGGTCCCCGCCAAAGTGGTGCTGCTGGCAGCGGGCGTGTTCATCGCTAATCGAGTGAATAAATTGCCCTTAGTACTGACGTTTCTGGGCGCCTACTTCCTGCTTTTTACGGTTACAGCGTTCGTGAGCAATCCGCTGGCGCTGGCCGAGATATTTCGGACACCCGACGTCGAGGCGGCGCTCTATTTCGCATTCATCATCCTTACCGATCCGCCGACTTCGCCGGCCAAGTATCCCGACCAGATCGTATGCGGTCTGATCGTAGCCATAGTCAGTTATGGTTTTTTCGAATGGGCGGGGGTAGTGTATTACCTGTTGGCCGGCGTGTTGGCGGGGAATGTATGGGAGGCATGGCGCCGGGCCAACCGGCGAACCGGCTCCACGTTCCCGAAAGGCCTCGGCGCGTTTCTCTACGAGATTAGTCCTTTTGGGGAGCGGGCATAACGGCCCGGTTGGCATCCTAACTTGCTGCAGAGCTTTGGTGAGGTACTAGTGATGCCGTTGCTATATCTTGTCCTGGCGCTGATCGTTGTGGCGGTGATCGCAAGACTCCTGAACACGTATGTTCCGATGCCGGCGAACGTCAGGCCTATCGTGAATATCGTGCTGGTGTTGCTGGAGTCGCCACCTGTGTTGGAGTGCTTGTCAGAATCTGGAGCGACATCATAAAACATCGAGCCTAACGTATCGCCCCAATGGTATCGGCTTTGAAATACTCGGGCAGCCCCGGCTTGGTTTCGCGCAGGATCTCGAGCACCGCCCGCCGATCATCGGAGGAAAGGCGTTTGAACTTATCGCTCTGGTCACGACCCGTAAGCACGTCGTACACGCGCCGGTAGACACGATCCTTCACTTGATCCGGCATACCGTCGAAGGCTTCGCTGTAGACCATGTAGCTCAGCGGGTACCGAAAGAGTCGCTTCTGCAGATCGAAATCGCGCAAGGAGCGCCCCTGGTGGTCGCGCGGCCCGCGTTCGGCGAATGTCTTGGTGAACGTCGAAACACCGATGACCGGGCCTCGTAGCGTCGCCTCGTCGGCGAACAACATGTAGGTGACCAGCGATTCGAGATCAGTTTCGAGCTGCGCCTCGACGGCTTTGTCGCCCTTTCCAGCCGCAGCAATGCGAGCTTCCCAGCCGGTGCGAATCATAAGATTGGTCATGCGTGTCTGATGCTCCAGCGTCATCAGCGCCACGATATCGCTCAGCCCACTGAGGTAGCCGTGGGAGTCGAACTTCTTAGCAAGACTGGTCAGATTCTGGGTATCGCGCAGATCCAGTAACTCGGGATGAGCCGAATCGTGCCCAACGGCGTTCCCGATGTGGCGCATGTTTGCGTGGGTCCCGGTGACATACCATCCGCCCCAGCGATCTTCGAACGGAGTGCGGCCGTCGGTGATGCGCTGAGCGCCGCGAAAGGCCGGCATCCCCGATGCGTCGGTGTACGACGACGCGGTCAGCAATCCGGGTATACCCAGCGTGCCGGGACTGGTATGGCACTGCAGGCATGCGTCGCGCCGGTCGAAGCTCGGGGGATTAGACCCACCGTTGAAACTGTAAAAAATCATGCCCTGCTTGGGGTCCAGCGCCGCCACCTCAAGCAGATCGCTGCCCCGGACAAACCCGACCATAGCGTCGTCGCTAAAATACAGCGCTCGCGGATTGCGAGGTTCGATCCGGGCCGCCTGAAAGCTGGTTTTCGAAAACACAAGGGTCTGAGAGTCGGAATTGATCCCCAAAGCGTGAAGCAGACCGGGCAGATAGCCATCTGCACTCGCCGTCAGGTGGACTTTGCCATTGAGCAGATCTCGCCCCAGGCGCGTGATCCGGTCATCCAAGGGACGCGTATCGTATTGAATCGCAGGGTGATCTATGGGAATTAGGGCGGTTTCGCCAGGGGTTTGACCGGCCGCCCAGCCAGCCACTGCGAATCCCAGTACCAGCCATTCTTTAGTCGACATACAGGGTCTATTGCATTGGACGTGCCATGGCGCCAATGCCTTCCCTATCATCGCAGACTCTCTATGAGCGCCCCAAGTTAGCGCGGAACTGCGCCGTTTGGCTCTGTTTCTCCCGGTGAAATCCCCCAACGACGCGATTGGTTCCGTCAAGTTAGCCTGATAATCTGTAGATGGTCTTAACCTGCCGGGGATCTGTAACCTGCAGGCCATCCGGCACGCCGAGTGCTATGGGTATCTTCAGTTGTCAGAGCGAAGCCAACGGCCCCAAAATGCAGGATAGCCCCACATTTTCAATAAGTTGGTGTATACTAAGGTCAGGCGCGGAACACGCATCGCTGGCCAATTCTATGGGAAGTTTTGGGCCTTATGCAACGTCGTAGTTCTGGCATGCTGTTACGCCGCGATTTATTGAGGGTTAAGGAATCATGCGAACAAAAATCCTGGTAGGCTGTGCAGCCACCATACTGGGTGTTATTGGAATGTCGGGCCAGGCCCAGAAGCCCGTCGCCCCCGCAACGGTGACCTCCGCCGAAGCCGAGAAGGCGTTCTTTACTCAGTATTGTTATGGCTGTCACAATCAGGCGGCCAAGACGCGCGGCGTCGAATCCGCGTTACGCATTACGCTCGATAGCCTGGATCCGGCCCACGTCGATAAGGACCCGGAACAGTGGGAGAAGGTGGTTCGCAAGCTTCGGGCGGGCATGATGCCGCCTTCGGGCATGCCACGGCCGAAGCCGGAGTTCCTCGAATCGGCCATCGTGTTCGCCGAGAACGAACTCGACCGAAACGCCAAGCTGCATATTCCTCCCCCCGGGTTGCATCGCATGAACCGCACGGAATACGCCAATGCGATCCGCGATCTGCTGGATATCCAGATCGATCCGAGCAAGTTTCTGCCCTCCGACGATTCGACACGCGGCTTCGATAACATTGCGGGCGCACTGAGCATTTCGCCGACCTTGCTGGAGGGTTACGTCACTGCGGCGGGCAAGATCAGCCGGTTGGCGATTGGCGACGTGAGCACCCCCACCCAGACTACCTATCGGGTGGCGGAAGACACCGATCAGGATTATCACGTCGAAGGCATGCCTTTCGGAACCCGCGGCGGCATGCTGGCACAGCACGAATTCCCTGCCGACGGCGAGTACAGCATGAAAATCACTCCCATCAGCAAGGGCAACATGGGGAACACCAATCCCTTCGGCGAGATCCCCGGCGAGAAGCTGGAAGTACTGCTGGATGGCGAGCGGTTGCACGTGTTCGACTGGGATCGCGATCGTGAGGGACGTGGCGGCGACGGCACGTTCGATTTCAAATTCCCGGCCAAGGCGGGGCGCCACACCGTGGTGGTCACGTTCCTGGCAACGAATGAAGCGCCTGGAAACGACCTAAACGAGCACTTTCTGCGCAGCACCATCGAAACCGGGGGACTCCCCGGATACCGCTTCTTCCCGCACGTCGGCAAGTTCGTAATCGACGGCCCCTACGATGCGAAGGGGGCGAGCGACACCGCCGCCCGCCGTAAGATCTTCGTTTGCAAGCCGGCCAATGCCAGCCAGGAAACCGCCTGCGCGCGCCAGATCGTCAACAACATCGGACGCAAGGCGTTCCGCCGCCCGCTGTCCGACAAGGACACCGAAACCCTGATGGGCTTTTATCAGCGCGGGCGGAATGAAGGTAATTTCGACAATGGCGTTGAGATGGCGCTGCGGCGCATCCTCGCGGACCCCGAATTCGTGTTCCGCCGCGAAACTGAGCCGGCCAACTTAGCCGCCGGGCAGATCTATCGCATCAGCGATCTGGAATTGGCTTCGCGTTTGTCCTTCTTCCTGTGGAGCAGCATTCCCGACGATGAGCTCCTAAAGCTGGCTAGCCAGAACAAGCTGCACGAGAACGCCGTCCTCGAACAACAGGTCCGGCGTATGCTCAAGGATCCGCGGTCCCAGCAACTGGTAAGCAATTTTGCCGGTCAGTGGCTCAGCTTGCGGGCGTTGCAATCCCAGACTCCGGTACCTATCGAGTATCCGGATTTCGACGACGTTCTGCGCCAGGCCATGCGGACGGAAGTGGAAATGTTCGTGGCTAGTGTGATTCAGGAAGACCGTCCGGTGACGGATCTTCTCGACGCGAACTATACGTTCCTGAATGAACGGCTGGCCAAGCAGTACGGAATCCCGGGCATCTACGGCAGCAATTTCCGCCGGGTCACGCTGCCGCCGGAATTCGATATGCGCCGGGGGCTGCTCGGAAAGGGCGCCTTCCTGACCATATCTTCGAATCCCGACCGGACTTCGCCGGTTCACCGCGGGAAGTACACGCTGCAGATATTCCTGGGCGTCGAGCCTCCGGCGCCTCCCCCGAATGTCCCGGATCTTCCGAAGCAGGACGCGGCCATTCGTGGCGGCCCCCGGCCGACCATGCGCCAGCAGATGGAACTGCACCGCAAGAATGAGCCTTGTAACAGCTGCCATAAGATCATGGATCCCATAGGGCTAGTTCTTGAGAACTTCGATGGAACCGGACAATGGCGGACGCTGGATGATGGCAGCCCGATTGATCCTTCCGGCAAACTGGTGGACGGCACCAAGCTGAACGGGGTCACCGACCTGCGCGAAGCCTTGGTCAAATACTCGCCGCAGTTCGTTCGGGTAGTCACCGAGAAGCTGATGATCTACGCGCTGGGCCGCGGAACTGAATACTACGATATGCCTCTGGTGCGCTCCATCGTGCACTCGGCCGACAAAGACAAAGATCGGTTCTCGTCACTGGTGATCGGCGTGGTGAAGAGCCAGCCGTTCCAGATGAATCAGAAACTGGAATCGAGCGGGAATGGGCAGGAGCGCGCCTCCCGCTAGTGTTAAAGATTTATAATTGAATGGAGAGCGGAAACAATGTTCCTTACTAAAAAGCACATACCCCGTCGGACGTTTCTGCGTGGCGCAGGGATTACCCTCGCGTTGCCCTTGCTGGATTCAATGATTCCAGCTCAGACGCCCTTGAGCAAGACCGCGGCAGTCGGCAAGACCCGTTTTACCGGCATTATCGTGCCGCACGGAATGGCGCCGGGCTATTGGATCCCGGAAGGCAGCGTCCTCGACGCCAAGAAACTTCCGTCCATCATGGAACCCCTGGCGCCCTACGTGGACCAGAGTGTAATTATTAGTGGATTGTGGTCGAAATCGGCCGAACCGCCTCCGGGCGTCACGGGCGCGGATCACTGGGTTGCGGCAGCCTTCCTGGCGGGTGAAAAGCCTAAAAAGGCCACCGGCTCGGATATCCACAACGGCGTTACCATCGACCAGATCATCGCCAATCATATTGGACAGGAATCTTTGCTGCCTTCTCTGCAGCAGGCTATCGAAGATCCGGGCGCCAATTCCAGCAACTGCGGCGAGGGCTACAGCTGCGCTTACACGAATTCCATTTCCTGGGCCGCCACCAATCTTCCGCTGCCCATGGAACTGAACCCTCAGGTGGTGTTCGAGCGCCTGTTCGGTGACGTACAGGCCAAGACGCCTCAAGAGCGAGCGGCACGCCGTGAGCAGGATCGTAGTATTCTCGATTCGATCACCGGCACTTTGGCCGCCTTTAAGAAAACTCTTCCACCCAGCGATCAGCTTCGCGTCGATGAATACGCCGACAGCGTACGTGAAATCGAACGGCGTCTGACCATCGCAACTAAGGCCACGGGAACGATGGAGAGCCACGAAGGCATCGTGGTTCCCGCTGGCGTGCCGGATTCCTTCGACGAACACATCAAGCTACAGTTCGACCTGCAGGCTTTGGCTTATCAGGGCGACATCACGCGGGTTTCGACGCTGCTTTACGCCCGCGATCTGACCGGCCGCAGCTTCCCGGCCAGCGGCACCAACACCAGCTTCCATGGCGGATCGCACCATGCCGAGAATCCGGATCGCATCCTCGACTATTCGAAGATCAACCGCTACCATGTGCTCTGCCTGGCTTACTTCCTGGGCAAACTGAAGAGTATCCCCGATGGGGACGGCAACCTGTTGGATCACACTCTGGTCCTGTACGGCACCAACATGGGCGATTCCAACCAGCACTTGCATTACGATGTGCCATATATTTTGGCGGGCGGCGCAGGCGGCAAGCTCAAGGGCGGGCGGCACCTCCACTTCCCCACCAAGACGGTCACCACGGCCAATCTCCTGTTGAGCGTCCTGGATGTGTTTGGAGTGAATCAGGACAAGATCGGGGACGATAGCACGGGCAGGCTCGCAGGGTTCGCCGTTTAATTCGCTGGTTTGACATTTCAATTGCTCATGCTCAACAGGAGAAAATCGACGATGCGTATCCGACACGCCGTGGCAGCCGCTGCCGTGCTATTGGTTCCGGCAATCTATCTTACGGTTCTGAACGCCGCGGACAGCCCGGTGGCCGACGCTGCCATGAAAGGCGATAAAGCGGCGGTGCAGGCGCTAATCAAACAAAAGGCGGACGTGAACCTGGCGCAGGCCGATGGAGCCACAGCCATTCAGTGGGCAGCTTACCGCAACGATGTGGACATCGCCGATCTGCTTATCGCCGCCGGGGCGGATGTAAAGAAACCCAACCATGACGGAGCGACGCCCCTGCGTTTAGCCAGCATTAACGGAAGCGCGCCCATGATCCAGCGTCTGCTCAAGGCCGGCGCGGATGCCAACGAAGCCAGCCCCAATGGCGAGACGCCTCTGATGTTCGCGGCGCGCAATGGCAATCCGGACGCGGTCAAGGTGCTCATCGACCAGAAAGCCGACGTGAATGCGAAAGAAAAGCTGCGCGGCACAACGCCGCTGATGTGGGCCGCGGAACAATCGCATCCTGAAGCCGTCAAACTGCTGCTGGCGAGCGGTGCGGACTACAAGGCTGCCTCAAATTTCGACACCAAGGGCAATCGTGCGTACCTGGCGCCCACCGTTCGGCAGCGAGCGGCGTCCGATCAGGGCGCCGGCGGTCTGCGTCAAGGCAAGCAGGGCGGGCGCGGTTTTGGCGGCGGGGGGCAAGCCAAGCAGGCCAAGCAGGCTAAGGCCGGCGCTGCGGGCACGGCGGAAGAGGATCAAGTCGCGGCGCTCGATGCGGCTGCGGCCGAATTTGCATTTGGCCGCACACGCGACACCGATGGCGGCGGAATCACCCCGCTGGTGTTCGCCACCCGGCAGGACTGCATGGAGTGCGTCAAAGAGCTGCTCGCCGCCGGCGCGGACGTCAATCAGGTCACGCATTACGGCTGGACTCCGCTACTGACGGCCACGCAGAACCGCCACTACAAAATCGGGGCGTATCTGCTCGACCACGGCGCCAACCCGAATATCAAGAACAACGGCGGGTGGTCGCCTCTGTACCTGGCCACCGATAACCGCAACATCGAGGGCGGCGACTATCCGGTCCGCAAGCCCGATATGGACCACCTGGACTTCATCAAGCTGCTGCTGGCCAAGAACGCCGACGTGAACGTACGGGTGTGCGGAACGCAATCGACCGCCACCACCTGCGTCGGGGACAGCACCGAAACACGCACCAATTTCACCATGCAGTGGCTCAACGAAGATGGGGCGACGCCGTTCCTGCGTGCCGCGCAATCCAGCGACGTAGAGCTCATGAAGCTGCTATTGGCGCATGGAGCCGATCCTAAGATCTACACTGCGCGCAATGTTACCGCGCTGGCCGTGGCCTCCGGAATCGCCTGGGTCGAGGGCGTCACCTACGAATGGTCGCGGGAGCAAAACGATGAGACGGTCAAGATGCTGCTCGACCTGGGTCTCGACCCCAATGTCCACGACGAAGACGGACGCACGTCGCTGCACGGCGCGGCGCATAAGGGCCGCAACGAGATCATCCAGATGCTGGTGGACCGGGGCGGCGATCTGGAGGCTCACGATAACGGGAGCCGCGACACGATCAACGGCGCCATGAAGGGAATGACCTGGGTTCCGGTGCACTACTCGGAAGGCTTGGTCCGCGTGGGCGTGCAATCGGCCATCGCGCATCCGGAGACCACAGTATTCATCAAGAAGCTGATGGCGGACAAGGGTCTTCCGATTCCGCCCGATATCACGTCCTCGATCTGCTTGACCAAGGGCGTAAAAGGTTGCCAGTAGGTCCGGCCTCCAGGCCGGACATTACTTTCAGATCTGCAGCAGAACTTTTCCGCTCGTCGCTCGAGATTCTAAATCGCGATGCGCCTGAGTTGCGTCAGCCAGCGGATATTCCCGATCGATCCGTAACTTCAGCTTGCCTTGGGCGATCCAGAGGAATACGTCGCTCGAACGCCAAGCCAGTTCCTTTGCATCCGCGATGTGGGTGTTCAGTGTGGGCCGTGCGAGAAAAAGTGAACCACGCGTCGTTAGCCCACGCGTGTCGAACGGTTCGATCTGCCCGCTCGATACTCCGAAGTGAACCATCATGCCGCGCGGCTTCAGGCAGTCCAGACCTTTGAGAAACGTGGCTTGGCCCACGGAATCATAGACCACGTCCACGCCCTTGCCGTCGGTCAATTTCTTCACCTCGGCCACCCAATCCTGCTGGTTGTATAGAATCGCTTCGCTCGCGCCCCCTTCACGGGCTAGCTCGGCCTTGGCTGCAGTCCCTACCGTGCCGATGGCACGCGCCCCCAACATCGTCGCCATCTGTACCAGTAGACGACCCGTGCCGCCCGCCGCCGCATGAATCAGCGCGATGTGGCCCGTCTTGAGCGGGAAGGTCGAGTGCGACAGATAGTGCGCCGTCATGCCCTGGAGCATCGCCGCAGCCGCGGTGCGGAAATCGATGCCGTCGGGGATCCGGACCAACATGCGTGCCGGAACGGCCGCATATTCGGCATAGGAACCGCGCACCATGCACCAGGCCACTCGATCTCCGGTTTGAAAAGCGGATGAATCGGACCGTTCCACCGTCCCCGCACCTTCGGATCCCAGAACCGCGGGAACCGGAATCTTATTGACGCCGCTGCGTTGGTTGAGGTCGGTGAAATTGACGCCTGATACTGCAACTTTCACCAGGACTTCGTCTTTCTGCAGTTCAGGGACTGGATGGTCGCCGACGCGCAAGACCTCCGGACCGCCGGTTTGTTCGATGTATACGGCTTTCATTTAGACTCCTCGAAAGACTGGTTTTCGTTTTTCGAGGAATGCCTGGCGGCCCTCGCTATAATCGGCGCTCTCAAAACACTGTCTGACCAAAGCGTCGCACGCGGCGATGTCGGGATCGCCGCTCCGCAATTCGCGGACGATGCGTTTCACCGCGCGGATCGTCAGCGGGGCATTCGCCGCGATGGTTTCGGCGAGATTGCACACATAGCTTTCGATTTCGCTCTCCGCGACCACGTGATTCACCAGGCCAATGCGCTCGGCTTGAGCAGCGTCGAACTGGCGCGCGGTCAGCAACATCTCGGTCACGAACTGCGGACCCACCAGATCCATGATGCGCCGCACGTTCGCGTATCCATAGCCCAGGCCGAGCTTGGCCGCCGGAACAGCAAAGCGGGCGGTTTCGTTGGCGATGCGCAGGTCGCAGCACACCGCGATGCCGACGCCCCCTCCCACGCAATAGCCGCGGATCATGGCGATGGTCGGCTTCGAACACTCCCCCAACACTTGCCCGAATCGGTCCACCGCGGCGTTATACTCGAGCACCGCATCGGCCGAGACTCGTTCGCTGTCGAATTTCGATATATCCGCGCCCGAGACGAACGCCTTGCCGCCCGCGCCCGTAAGTACGACCACGCGCACGGCCGCATCTTGTTCGAACTGCTCAAGCAAAGCTGTGGCGCCTCGCCACATATCGAGCGACATAGCATTGTGGCGCTCCGGATTGTTGAAGGTGAGCGTGCCAATCGACCCGCTCGTTTCCGACAGTATTTTGTTCACACGATTTCCCGGCTCCGCAGATCGTCGATTTCCGCCTGCGCGAGCCCTAACGAACCAAGAATTTCATCTGTGTGCTCGCCCGGTTCCGGGGGCCTCTGCCGCAGCTCGTGCGGCGTGCGCGATAGCCGCATTGCCTGCGCGACCACCTTCAACGGATGATAGTGCGGCGATTCGATCTCGTCCACCATCTTCAAGTGTTCCACCTGCGGATCGGCGAAAACCTGATCGACAGAATAGATCCGCCCGCATGGCACGCCGGCTGCGTTGAGACGTTCGATCCAAGTTGCGCTATCCGCCGACGCCAGACGGCGTTCGATCTCGGCCGTCAGCATGTCACGATTCGCAGAGCGCTGGTCGGCATTAGTGTACCGGGGATCATCCAGTAGCTCTGAAGCACCGATGGCGGGGGCTAGCCGCTCCCACATTTTCTGGCCGCTGGCTCCGATATTGATGTGCCCATCGGCGGTCTTGAACGCTCCCGTTGGAATGTAGAGCGGATGATTGTTGCCCGCCTGTTTCGGCACCTCGCCCGCATTTAGCCAGCGCGAGGCCTGGAAATCCAGCATGAAAATCTGCGCGGCCAGCAGCGAAGTCGTCACCCACTGGCCCTCTCCCGACGTCTGCCGCTCGATTAACGCGAGCAGGACACCCTGCGCGCACAGGATACCGGCGCACAGATCGGCAATCGGAATGCCCGCGCGCACCGGACCCTGCCCCGGCAATCCGGTAACCGACATGAATCCGCCCATGCCCTGCGCAATCTGATCGAACCCCGGTCGGTCGCGATAGGGGCCGTCTTCGCCGAACCCGGAAATGCTGGCGTAGATCAGGCGCCGGTTAACCGCGCGCATCGCCGGATAATCGATGCCCAGGCGCCGTTTCACATCGGGGCGATAATTCTCAATCATCACGTCGGCGTTCTCGGCCAGTCGCTTCAGAATCGCGACACCCTCTGGTGTTTTGAGATTAAGCGTGAGGCTGCGCTTGTTGCGATGCAGATTCTGGAAATCCGGACTATGTCGCTCGCCGCCTCCAAATGGATCGACGTCGTCCTGCGCGGGTTGTTCGATCTTGATCACATCCGCGCCCCAGTCAGCCAGTTGACGAACTGCCGTCGGGCCAGAGCGCACACGCGTCAGATCGAGCACGCGAATGGAGGCGAGTGGTCCCATGCTTCGGCTATTATAAAGGGTCGCAAACATATGGGCAGACGCGTCAGCATCGAAATACCGGGGTTCGAGCACGATAATCCTATTCCAGCCGCTTGCCGTGTCGGGCCCTTTTTGATTACCAGCGGCGTGTCGGGCAAAGAGCCTTACACAGGTAAGTATCCCGAGAGCATCGAGGCGCAGTGCGCGCAAATGTTTTCCTCGATTCGCGAAATCCTAAAGGTCGCCGGCGCTGTGCCGGAGGACATCGCGAAAATCAACGTGTGGATCAAGGATCGCGCGCTGCGTCCGCACGTCAACAAAGAATGGCTGGCGATGTTCCCCGATCCGCACTCGCGCCCCGCTCGCCACACTTTTCCAGCGCCCGACTTACCGCCGGGTATGCTGGTGCAATGCGAAGTGATCGCCTTCGTCAGTTGACTTCCAAGCGATGATCTCCAAAGCCGAAGCCGTGCCGCTCGCCAATAGAGCGTTACGAGACGATGATGTCGCGGGCTTCCGACAGTTGCTGGACCAATGTCCGGAGCTGAGAGCCGGGATCAATGAGACGATTTCCCATTTCGATTCGCCTTTGATCCTATGGGCTCGTAGCGAGGCGATGCTGGGCGCACTGCTCGAAGCGGGGGCGGACATCAACGCCCGTAGCAAATGGTGGGCTGGGGGATTCGGACTGCTGGACCACGCCAGCCCTGAGGTTGCTGCCAGCGCGATCAAACGCGGGGCGGTGGTCACGGTTCATGCGGCGGC
>Ga0105240_10004478_pt1 | contig 21261 bp, 21 predicted proteins | sample KBSC54metaG_FD_80426 | JGI IMG/M metagenome (GOLD analysis project Ga0105240, IMG submission 80426) | Corn rhizosphere microbial communities from Kellogg Biological Station, Michigan, USA - KBS C5-4 metaG | ecosystem: Host-associated > Plants > Roots > Rhizosphere > Soil | place: Michigan, USA... | reverse complement strand
TGGCGCGACGCGCTCGTGCAGGTCGGCGATGGGCTGCAATGCAGATTCAGGGCCGCGCCAATCACAATTGCCGCACTGGCAAAGCGGATCATCTGCGGCGCTTTCAGCTGGCGCATCGGCCTGGGCGGCGTCTGGCGCTTCAAAGATTTTCGCCAGGGCGTCAAAATAGGCGGGCGTTTCGGCGCGCTCAACTTGCCGGTAAAGAGAAAAAACCGCTTCGGCAGTCTTGCCCGTCATTTCGCCCTGGGCGTCGGTTTGCGGGATCTTGCAGAGTGTGGTTTCGTCCGCGCCTTCGGTGTCATAGTCGAGCAGGAAAACCGGTGAGGCGTGCTCGGGCGTGTGGCTGAATACGGATTGCACCAGGCCGCCGTCTAGCGTGATCCCGATGGGCGCGAGCGGAAATTCTAGCTCCTGTGCCTCGCGCGTTATGTAAACGTCGGTGTCAATGGCGCTATAAGCGTCGGCCACGGTTCCGAATTGCACTTGCACGGCCTCGCCAGTCATAGGGGCCGCGTCGCCTTCCTCTGTGAGATAGGCGTGCTTACCGAGGAATTGAAAAGCGGCGGCGTCGCGCGAGGCTTCGGCGGTGAACAAGCGCAATTCGTCGTTGCCATCGGCGTCACGGGTTTGCAGGCTGTAGATTGAAACTTTCATGTTGAATCCTTTCGGCTGTGGGTGGCGATTAGGCGGCGGCCTGGGCGGGCGCGGCGGCGATCTTGGCGGGCGTCATGGCCAGCCACTCGGGAACGGTCAGGGCTTCCAGCGCTTCAAAGTGCTGGCCGCCAACCTTGGCCAGGGCGGTGAATGTCTGGCGCGGCCTTGCGGTTTCGGTGCAGGTGCGCTCGCTGTAGGCCTCGCCCACGAGAAAGCCGAGACTGTTCCAGCGCAGCGGCGGGAGCACGTTCAACATTTCGTCATAGCGATCTTGCGTGACGGGTTTCCAGGTGGTGAGGGGCTTTGAATCGGTCATGGTTCACAATCTCCGTTTTGAGAATTACGGCGCGGCCTTATTGCCGCGCCGTCGAAAGGTGGCGGATTACTGCACGCGCATGGGCATAAGCACGCCGCAGAAACGCGGCTCGCCCGGATCACGAATAAGCGCAGGAGCGCCGCCATCGCGCAGGCACATGACGAATTCGCCGCCCGCCATATCGGCGAGCATTTCGCGCAGATAGTGGCCATTGAATCCGGCAATGACGGGCGCGCCCTTGTATTCAATGCCGAGCGAGGTTTCCGCGCTGCCATTGTCGGGGCTATGGCAGGCCATACCCAGCTTGCCGGGCGCGAATTCGAGGCGCACGGCGCGGGATTTTTCCGCCGAGATCAGAGAAACTTGTTCGACGGCCTCGCCAAAAGCGGCCACGTCCAGGCGCGCCATGTTCTCGTTTGAGAGTGGAATGACGCGGCTATAATCCGGGAATGTTCCGTCAATCGTTTTCGTGACGATTTCGCACGCGCCCAGGTCAAAGGACATTGCCGGGGCGTTCCCGCCGCCGTCATAATTCACGGTGATAATTTCCGGCGCGGCCTTCGCTTTCTTCAGCAGGGCCATTGCCTTGAATAAGGTTTCAATGGCCTTGCGCGGAATAATGGTTGCGGGCTCGCTGCCATGGTTGCCGGTGTAAGGCAGATCAAAGGTAACCATGCGGTGGCCATCGGTGGCAACGGCGCGCCAAACGCGGGTTTTTCCCGTCTTGACGCTATGCCAATAAATGCCATTGAGATAATAGCGCGTTTCTTCAGTTGAAACCGCCATGCGGCAACGGTCCAGGGCGGCCATAAAATCGGCGGCGTTAATCGCCCAGGTGGCCTTTGCGGGCTTTTTGGATTCGGGATAATCGGCGATAGGCAGGCAACCGTTCAAGGCATAAGTGACGCCCCCCAAATCCACCTTGGCGCGTGGCGCGCCATCGCTATCGGTGGAAATTTCAAGGGCGGCCATGTCCGACGCCTTGGCCTTTTTCAGCAGATCGGAGAGGCGATCGGCGGGGATTGTCGCGGCCAGATCAGAGTCGGCGGGGCCATTGGCGCGCGCGCGCACCACCACGTCCAGGTCGGTGCCTTCAAAGGCCAGGCCCGCGCCGTCGCCAATCACTGAAAGGTTAGAGAGAATCGGAATAGTGTTGCGGCGTTCAACCGGCAAGGTTGCGAGGGCGACGGCCAGGGCCAGCTTGTGGCGTTCAATCAATGCGCTCGGGATTTTGGCGGCGATAGCGGCCTGGGCTGAAGTCAAATTTACCATGAGAAAAACTCCTTTTTGAGTGTGGCGCGTCGCCTTATTGCGTCGCGGCCTGGTGCTAGTTCTGCAACAGGATGTGTTGCACGTCAATGGGGCGCGCGAAATTTAATCCGCGCGCCTCACTGTTTGTATCAAGCGGCGGCCTTCAGCTGGGCCATGCTTTCGGCCAGGGCCCACAGTTGCCGGTTCAGCTTCAAATCACCGTCCACGCCATTAACGGGGCGCGTTTCACGGCGCGCCACGCGGCGGCCCTGGGCGTCGCGCTGGACGTAGTTGAGTCCGCCCTGGGTGAGTGATTCCTGGGTTCGATTGAAAACGCGCCACAGATCATTGCCCACGTCGGCGGTGCGGCGCGGGCGCAATACTTGCTCGGGCGTAATCGCGGGCATGTTGTCGGCGTCGAAACGCAGCGGCATTGCGGCGGCCACAAAAGCGGCCTGTTCGGGCGCGGTGAGTGCCAGGGCGCGCATATTGTCAATGCGGGCGGCGTGGGCGTCGCCTTCCTCAATGACGGAATAGACGCCCTCGATTACGTTTGAAACAATATCGCCCTTGTGCGGAACCTTGACGCCCACAGCGCCGCGTTCCGCGTCGGCGACAATCAAGCCGTTAGAACAGACCAGGCGGAAAAAACCATAAGTCAGGTGGTAAGAGCTCGTGCCATCATGCGAGTTCACGAGAACAATTTCCGGCACGCTGTCGCCAACCTGGGTTGCCATGGCCGCGCCCGCGTGGCGCAGGCGGATCATATGTTTTGTGAAGCCGCGCTTTTCAGCGTCGCGCGATCCACCTTGCTTCACTGAGAACGGGTGAAAGCCTTCCTTCGCCAGGCCTTCAAGCACGGCGCTTGTGGGAATGTAGGTATAACGCTCGCTGCGTGAATCATGCTTGCCCTGGGCGAATACCGACGGCGCGGCCTTGGCGATTTGGTCCATGGTCAAGGCCTCATGCGAGCGGATGAAACCACCACCAGAACCGAAAGACTGGACACGGGCGCGGTTGAATGTGGAGGGGGAATAGAAGTTCATGGGAAAATTCCTTTCTGAATTTTGCGCGCTGCCTGATTGCCACGCGCGGTTAGGCGTCAAATGCGAGGCGCGCTCAGGGCGCGCGCCGCCTGGGTGGTCTAGTGGCCAGGTCGGCCAGATGACAAATCAAGGCGACGGAAAACAGGCCGCCAAGAAAGATTGTGCAAGTGAATAGGGCTTGGGCCGCGCTCATTGCTCGGCCTCACATGCGAAAGACGTGTTGCCAGGAAAGGCCACGTTTTCACGGTCGCGCGCGGCATAGGTTGCCGGGTGGTTCACCAGGGCCTGGGCGCAATCCTGAAGGGAGAGGCCAGGGGCCAGATAAACCGACTCCATGGTCGGGCCTTGCATGAAATAGGCGATAAGGAAAAAGGTTTTCATGCGCCCCTCACATGGTCGAAATAATAGGCCATGGCGGCGGCGGAACCGGCAACAGCGGCAAGGATTAGGTGCACCATTAGCACACCTCGCCGCCGGTGAGGGCCAACTGGCGAACCGTGGCAGCATAAGCCAGCGAGCGGCAATCCTCGACGGTATCAATTTCCATGTTGTCGGCCAGCAGGTCGCAGCGCTGGCCCAGGTTGAGAACGCCAAGATCAGCCTCGGCCCTTCCGATTAGGTCCAAGGCTTCGGTGATGTGTTGATTTGACCAAAGCTTTTTAACGATTCCGGTGCGGGTCGCGTAGGCTTCGACTTCCTTAATGGTGTAGGCCATTGCCGCCCCCTCAGATGGAATTGAGGTAAGATTGCTTGGCATGGCGAACCCAGCGGCGGGTTTCGCGGCGGGATTTGCGGTTAGACTCGTGGTGGTTTTGGGAAAGCTTGCGCTTCATGGTTTAAGCCCTTTCTGGCTGTCCGAATCGTCGCCTGATTGCGTCGGTCGGTTTCAGTATCCTGCAACACTACATGTTGCACGTCAACAAATGATTTAAGCCCTGGAATTGTTCCGCACCAGGCGCACCAGGCAACCACAAAAGCGCACCAGGTCCATGCCTCGCACCAGGGCAAAGGCCTGGTGACAAACGCCCTACAAATCGCCGACAAACGCTAACACCAGGCCAAAACCATCATTACCAGGGCGCAATTGTTCCGGGTGCGACACAAAAATAATTCAGCCCAAATACGTCAAAGGCTTAAGGGTGCGACACATGCCCCGCCGGAAACTTATTGCTAACCTTTGGGCCTATTTTCCCCCATGCGTCGCGGGCGCACTCCGAAGGGGAGATTTGCCCCGAGGCATGGCCGCCAGGCCAATGCCGAGAGGGGCTTAACCTCACTCCCCCCATTTTAATTCTGAGTAGAGGTTTACTGATTGTCCCAGGGCCTATTCATCAAGGGCGATCTAGACGCACTCGAAAAATTCGGCGCGCGCATTGAGCCTGGGCGCTTGCGCAAATACGCAAGCACAGCGGTGAACGACACAGCGCGACAAACGAAAACCCGCGTCGTCGTCGAGATTGTCAAAGGCTCATCAATTCCCAGGGGCAGGGTTGAGCGGGGCGTGACTATCAATCCCTACTCAAACCCGGCAACACTAACGGCGCATGTGAAGGGCAGCGGCAAGCCACTACCCCTCAAAGACTTTGGCGCAGCACAGAACGCGCGCGGCGTCACGGCCACAGTGTGGGGTAAGGCTCAATTCTATCCACATGCTTTCATTGTGCCGAGCCTGGGCGGCCATGCTTATCACCGAGTAGGGCCCGAACGCCTGCCAATAGACAAAATGTGGGGCAGCGGCATTGCGCAGGTGATGACACAGAAAGAGATTGCGCGCGTGCTCGTGTCGTATGGCCGCGAGCGTCTTGCCATCAATACACAGCGACAAATGCAGCGCGCTTTGTTCAGCGAAGCGAACGCATAACGCACAATCAAATCAATCCGTGTGCTGATGAATGCAGCACCGATGCGAGCAGGGCCACTCCCCCTAAAGGTACTTCCCCGGCCGGCGGGGGAGGTGCGGGTCCGCCGCGCCGCATGGATTTTTTAGGCTGCAGCTTGTGGCCGGGTTAAAAATGGTCAGGAAATCAAAGCAAACCGCTGAAATCGCAACTGTGAAACCCAAAATGAAGCGGGCGGAATTCGCTCGGCACATGAAGGTTTCGCCGGCGGCGGTGACGAAGGCCATTCGAAGCGGCCTGATCAAAGTTGGAAAAGACGATTTTATCGACGTGGCCAGCCAATCCGCGGCGTGGAGGGTAAATCGCGACGAAACGAAGGTCCGCGAGGCTGGCCGGCCACCGAAAGTGCCGACGCCGGATCAGATCAAGGATCTCGAAGAGCTCGCGCAGATCCGGCTTAAGAACGCAAACCTGGATCTCGAGCTGAAAGAGCGCGAGCTCGCGAAAAGCAAAGGCGAATTGGTTTCGCGCGATGAAGTGAAACGCGCAATTTCAGATTTTTCGCGCTTGCTGTCGCAAAAATTGACGAATTTCCCGTCGCGCTACGGTTTGGAGATCGCAGCGGCGAGCAATGCCGAGCCGCGGACGATGATCGCCACGCTCGATCGCTTCATGCGAGTGCAGATCGAGGAATTGTCGAGCACGAAGCCGACATTGCCCGGCTGATCATGGAGGCCGAGCAGTCGTCGGCCGATTATGAATGGGCTCTCGGGCTCATTTGGTCGGAACTGAGATCTGAGCCGGCGTTCACCGTGTCCGAATGGGCCGATGAGCACCGCAAACTTTCCAGCGAGGCCTCGGCCGAACCTGGCGCCTGGCGAACTTCGCGCACGCCGTATCTGCGCGAGATCATGGATTGCCTTTCGTCCTATTCCGCCATCGAAACGGTCGCGGTGATGAAAGGCGCGCAGATCGGCATGTCCGAAACTGCGCTTAATGCGCTGGGATATTTCATCCATCACGCGCCAGGCCCGATTTTGTATGTGCTGCCGACGCTCGACGTCGTGGCGAAGTTCTCGAGGGGCCGCCTCGATACGATGATCACCGAGAGCCCCGCGCTTCTCGAGCGGATCCCGAAGGCGAGATCTCGCGATAGCGTCAACTCGGTTGATGAAAAGAAATTTCCCGGCGGGATCCTTTATCTCGCCGGCGCCAACTCGCCGGCGTCGCTCCGATCGCTGCCTATCCGCTATCTGCTTCTCGACGAAGTGGACGCCTACCCGATCAGCGCCGGCGAAGAAGGCGATCCGGTAAACCTGGCATCGAAGCGAACTTCGGCGTTCTACCGCCGCAAGATCCTGATGCTTTCGACACCAAAGCTGAAGGACACGAGCCGCATCGGTTCCGCCTTCCGCGAAGGCGATCAGCGTTATTACATGATCACCTGCGACGGTTGCGGCGCAGAACAGCCGATCATGTGGAAGCAAATCAAGTGGCCGAAAGGCGAGCCACAAAAAGCGGTGTTCCGCTGCGCCCACTGTGGGCACGATCACGAAGAGCATCGCAAGATCCAGCTGCTCGAAAACGGTGAGTGGCGTCCGACGGCCGAGGCGAAGAAGCCGGCGTATCGTTCGTATCATCTTTCGTCGCTCTACAGCCCGTGGGCAACCTGGGCCTCGATCGCGCAAGAGTTTGTCGACTGCCACGGCGCCGACGGAAAAGCGGATCCCGCGAAGCTTCAGGTTTTCGTCAACACGAACCTGGGCGAAGAGTGGGATGAGCCCGGCGAGCGTGTCGATGCCGAAGGCCTCATCGGCCTTCGCGAAGAGTATGGGCCGGTGTTGCCCGAGCGGATTGCAGTCCTCACGCTCGGTGTTGACGTCCAGCCCGATCGACTGGAAGCCGAGGTTGTCGGTTGGGGCGCTGATGAAGAGTCCTGGTCGATCGAAACGCACGTCTTGCTGGGCGATCCCGAGCAAGACCATGTTTGGGATGCTTTGAACGATCTGCGCCGGAAGCGGTTTGCGCATCCTGGCTATAGCGGTGAGGGCCTTCGCATTCAGGCCTGTTGCGTGGACACCGGTGGCAGCAACACCGCGCGCGTCTATGCCTATGCCGCGAAGTGGCACCACGAAAAAGTTTGGGCGATCAAGGGCTCAAAGACTTTCGCAGCCGAGATCTGGCCGAAAAAGCCGTCTCGCACCAAAAAGTCGGGCACCAACTTTTTTATGATCGGCGTGTCCGCGGCAAAGCAGGCGATCTACCGCCGGCTCGGTCGAACGGGTGCGACCCATTCGGGTGCTGGCGCGTGCCACTTCGGCATGCACAACGATCAAGAATATTTCGATCAGCTCACGGCCGAAGTGCTCAAGACGAAGATCCTGAACGGCTTCCCTACTAAATACTGGTGGAAGCCCGACAAGAAGCGAAACGAAGCGCTCGACATGCGCGTGTACGCATTTGCCGCGCTCAAGGGCCTGATCGCGATGGGCTTGAAGCTCAACAATCACGCTCTGGTCGTGGCCGGAAAGGTCAAGGAAATGGCGCGAATTCGAAGAGAAGAACCACACCGGCTCGAGAAGTCGGCCACTGAAAGCGCCCCGACAGCCGAACAGGCAGAAGGGAAAACCGAAACTCCGAAGCCCACGACCGTTCCGCGCAAGGCCAAGACGGCCAAGCGCCGGATGAGATCAAACGGCTACGTTTAAGGCTCACAATCATGGCACTCGACAAGACCGCGCTTCAGGCGCAGCGCGATAGCCTGAAAAAGGCGATCCGCAGCGGAGTTCTGAAGGTGCAGCATGGCGACAAGCTCGTGCAGTATCGCAGCATGGCAGATCTCCAAGTGGCGCTAGATGGCGTGAACAGCGATCTCGCGAAGTTGTGCCGTCGCCCGCGTGGGAACGTGCGCTACTTCAACATCACGAAGGATCTCGGCTAAGTGTCGATGATCGGGAAATTCGCTACCGCAATTCGCCGCGGTGTTGCGCGCAGCATTTTGAGCTCGAGCGATCGCGCTTTCTTGCCTTTCGGGCCAAACGGCTCGGCCGCATCCTTTGAAGGCGCCGGCTACGGCCGCCGCCTGAAGAATTTCCAGCCTGCGCAACAGCACATCAACGCTGCGATGATGAGCGCCGGCCGCACGCTGATCAAGCGTGCGCGGTTCCTGGTCGAGAACAACGCCTATGCCGGCAACGGCGTGGACGTTTGGACGCAATGGGTGATCGGCGACGGGATCCGCCCGCACATCAAATCCGAGCAACATCGCCAGGCTTGGAAAATGTGGGTGAAGGAAGCTGACGCCGAAGGCCTCACCAACTTTTACGGCTTGCAGGAAAAGGCCGAACGCGAGTGCTTCACCGCCGGTGAAGTGTTCCTTCGCCAGCGCTTCCGCAAGCCTGGCGACATGAAGGGACCGATTAAGTTCCAGCTGCAGCTCTTGCAGGCCGAAATGCTGGACTTTGCCTTCAACGTGCGCCTGCCTAACGGCAATGTCGTCCGCATGGGCGTCGAATTTGACATGATCGGCCGACGTGTCGCCTATCACTTCTGGCGCCAGCATCCCGACGACTTCCACATGATGATGCCGCCTGGCGGCAACACCCGGGTGCGCGTGCCGGCGGAACAGGTCATTCACCTGATCGATGCGCGCCAGGGCGGCCAGATCCGCGGCGTGAGCCGCATGGCCCGCGTGATCGTGAAGTTGTTTATGTACGACGGCTACGATGACGGCGAGCTTGATCGCAAGCGCACCGCGGCGCTCCTTACGGCCTTCATCACCAAGACGGGTGAGCAGAACCCGCTCGACGATGAAGATCCCGATGACGAAGTTTCGGAATACGACGAGGAAGAGCTCGTCGCGATGGCGCCTGGCGCCACCGTCGCCCTTAAGACGGGTGAGTCGGTCACAATTTCGCAGCCGGCGGAATCTGGGGCTTCTTACGAGCCCTTTCAGTATCGCACTTCGCTGCAGATCGCCGTTGGTCTGGGCGTTCCCTATGCCTACCTCACCGGCGACACGACCAAGGGCAACTTCTCGAACGTCCGCACGGAAATTGTGAACTTCCGCCGCCGAATTCTCGCGCGACAAAGCAATGCGATCGTCCCGCAGCTCTGCAATCCTGTGATGGATTGGTTTGAAAATTCATACACCCACTCGCCTGACACTGATCGCAAACCCATGGATGAGCTCGAGTGGATCGCGCCTAAAATGGATTGGGTTGACCCGCTGAAGGACGTCAAGGCCGACGTCCTCGCTATTCGCGGCGGTCTGCGCAGCCGTTCTCGAGTGGTCGCCGAAGGCGGCATGACGATCGAGGAAGTCGACGCCGAGATTGTCAAGGATATGAAGTTTGCCGACGACAACGGCATGATCCTGGACACGGATCCTCGCTACGTTTCGCAGGCCGGCATGTCCAATGCCATGCCGCCGGGCTCGGGTTATGGCGCGCCGGGAGACGAAATCATGGATCCGGCCGACAACAACGACAACTCCGAGCTGTCGGACTATCAAGGGGCCTAAGCCAGTGAAAAATCGTCTCGACCGTCTTGCTACGCAAGTCTTCAATCGCCCGCATCTGATCGATGGCGGGAAACTCGACGTGATCATGGCTGCAGTCGGAAGCAGGATCCTTACCGGCGCAGAGGTTGCAGTGCCGAAGGGCCTGTTCTTCGATGACGACTTCGAAGAAAGACCTTACGACGGTCCTGGCACCGAGCTGGAAACGGGCGGCTACGTTTTGGATTCTGGCGTCGGCGTGTTTCCGATCTCGGGCACGTTGGTACGCCGCGGATCTTACCTTGGCGACTGCGGGCTCACCAGCTACGACGCGATCGGCGAGGGCGCCGACGCCATGCTGGCGGATGGCCGGGTAAAGGGCATCTTGCTCGAGATCGATTCTCCGGGTGGCGAGGCCAGCGGCTGTTTTGATCTAGTGCGCCAGATCCGAGCGATGGCTGTCAAATCGAAGAAACCCGTGTGGGCCATTGCGAACGACATGGCATGTTCGGGCGGGTACGCGATAGCGTGCGCCGCCGATCAGATATGGATCACGGAACTTGGCGAGGCCGGCTCGATCGGTGTTGTGGCGACGCACGTCGATGTATCGGCGGCCGATAAAAAGAACGGCTACAAGTGGAACTTCATTAAGCGCGGCGATCGAAAGATCGACGGCAATCCCCATGAGCCATTGAGCAGCGAGGCACGCGCTTCGTTGCAAGACGACATCGACACCATTTACGACAAGTTCGTGAGTGTCGTTGCTGATGCGCGCGGCATCACCGCCGAAGCGGTCAAAGAAACCGAGGCTGCAATTTTCATGGGCCTAAAAGCTGTGGAAGTGGGCCTCGCGGACTCGGTGGGTACACTCGACGAAGCGCTATCCGCCTTCGCCAAGCATCTGAATGGCAAGCGGCCTGCTGGCGGCCTTGCTCAACTTAACCAAAACAGGAGTGCCAACATGGCCCTTAAGTCAAAGCCGGGTGCCAGCAATAAAGCTGCTGCCCGCACGAAGAAGGCTGAAGCCGAGGAAGCAGAAGTCGCCGCGGCGGCCGCTGAAGCCGGTGAAGGCGAAGGCGAGGAAGAGGAGGAAGAGATCGAAGAGGAAGAAACCCTCGTCGTCGCCTCTCCGAAGAAAAAGCCGGCCGTCACTGCCCCGGCTGCTGTCGACGTTGATCGTGCGATGGCGATCGGCGAGCTCGCCGCCTACGCGAAGTCTGTCGGAGTCCAGTTCGACTCCAAGAAGGCAATGGCCTCCAAGCTCTCGATCGATGCGATGCGTCGCCAGATCCAGGATGCCCAGGCCGACGCCGACGAGGAAACTGATGTGGTCGCCACCGCGCCGACCGCAAGCGCCAGGGACGCGAACACCAAAGCCGAAATTGACGGCATTTGGAACACGGCCCTGAAGCGCGCCCATGAAGCGCGCGGGCTGAAGTACAACGGCTAACCAAACCCAGGAGTAAAAGCCAATGTCTAACCTTTTGACTGAAGGCGTCCACACCGGGGCTTACCTGGTGAGCGAAGCCAATAACTCGTTGTCCCGCGAGGTTATCATCCTCGCGTCGGGCAACAAGCTCGGCGCTGGCACGGTGCTCGGCAAGATCGCCAGTTCGGGCAAGTACACCGCCCTTGCTGTTGCGGCCGTGGCGGCTGTCGGCGCGATTGCGTTCACCACCAATCCGGCGAATTCGCAGAAAGTCACCATCGGCGGCACCGACGTGACTTTCGTTACCTCGGGTGCCACGGGCAACCAGCTGAATATTGGCGCCAGCCTCGCAGGAAGCCTCGCCGAGCTGATCGCCTTCCTGAGCGCCTCGCCCGACGTGAATCTTTCGAAGTTCAGCTATGCGCTGTCGGGAAATACTTTGCAGATCACCGCAAAGACGCCCGGCACCGCGGGCAATGCGCTCACGATCGCCACCAACATTGCCGGCGCCACCGCTTCTGGTGCCACTTTGTCGGGTGGTGTTGCGGGCTCTACCGACGGTTCCGGGACTCCGTCTGCCATTCTGTTCGACAACGTGGACGCCACCAGCGCGGACACGGAGGCCGTGATTACTGCTCGTGAGAGCGAAGTGAACGGCAACGAGCTGATCTGGCCGGTCGGGTTCACCGACAACCAGAAAGCCACGGCCAGCGCGGCCCTGGCCTCCCTCAACATCATCGTCCGCTAAGTCGGGCCAACGGAAGGAATATAACCATGGCTGACATGGACATTTTCAATCAGGATGCCTTCACTATGGGGCAGATGATCGGCACGGCCGAGAAGGTTCCCTACAAACCTTCTCTGCTCGGTGAGCTCAATATCTTCTCGCCTAAGCCGGTGCGCACCAACTTCGCCACCATCGAAGAGCGTGACGGCGTTCTCAACCTTATCCCGACCAGCCCGCGCGGCGCTCCGATGCCGCAGGGCGTGGTGAACAAGCGCCGTCTGCGCCGTGTCGATACCGTGCGTGTGGCGAAGCAGGACTTCGTTCGCGCTGAAGAGGTCGCCGGCATTCGCGCGTGGGGCAGCGAAACCGAGCTGATGCAGGTTGCTCAGCTCATCGTCGACAAGCAGACCAAGTTGCGCGACGATATGGAGCTCACGATGGAATACCATCGCATGGGCGCCATCCTCGGCAAGGTGATCGACGTCGATGGATCCACCATCCACGATTGGTTCGCTGAATACAACATCAGCGCACCGACCGCGATTCAGTTCAAGTTGGACACCGCCAACACCGACGTGAAGAAGATCATCATGTCTCAGGTTGTCCGTCCAATGCAGCGCGCGGCCAAAAATGCCTGGATCATCGGCCGGACTTATCCGGTCGCGCTGTGTGGTGACAGCTTCTACGACAAGTTCGTCAACCACCAAGCCGTGAAGGAAACTTACCTTAACTGGCTGTCTGCGCAGGATCTGCGCCAGGCCTATGGTGCGTCGAACGCGAACGTCAAGGGCGCCTTTGCGGCGTTCAAGTTCGGCGGCGTGCTGTGGATCAATTACCGCAGCTCCGACGTGTTCGATGACAACGCCACTAACGGCCTCGCGTCGTTGGGTATTCCGTCGACCCAGGCCAAGTTCTTCCCCATGGATGCCGACGAAATTTTCCAGGTGGTCTACTCTCCTGGCGAAGGCATGAACGACGTCAACACCCCCGGCAAGCCGGTGTACTTCGAGCTCGAACTCGAGAAGCGTGCCAATCCGCGCTGGGCTGAATTGGATATGGCGGCTTATCCGCTCCATATCTGCGCACGCCCCGAAACGCTGTTTACTGCGGTGGAAAACACCTAAGCCAATGTCCGTCTCGGATTTTGACGCAGCCTGGGCCATGGCGGCCCCGGCACTCGACGACGTGTTCAGCGAAAATGTACTGATCTCCCCGCAAAGCGGTGATCAGTATTTCGCTGGCGCGGACGGCGCGCGTCAAGGCCGAACTGTGCGGGGCATCTACGACAATAAGGCGGTCGTGGTCCGAGATCTCGGCCGCCAAACTGCAATCCGCTCGCAGACCGATCGATCCGACGATAGCGTCGAGATCGATTTCGCGATCGCGAGTTTGGGCGAAAAGTCGACATGGCCAAAGATTGGCGATCGGCTCACTTTGTCCGACCGGCCGGATCAGCCGGTTTTCTCGATTTCAGCGCCGGCCGAATCTGGCCATGGCCGCGTGATGTTCAAATGCGTGAGGGTGACGGAATGAGTCTCCCCGCTGCATTGCTCCGAATTGTTGCTACGCAGGCTCTCATTGGCCAGACCTTTTGCGACGATAAGGTTCTCGACAGTCCAATGGACCCGATCGACGTAATCGTACAGGGGCCGACGATCACCATCTATACGGGCGAAGCGCACGCGAAGCCTGCCGGCAAAAGCCTGATGGAAGTAGAATGGAAGTACGATTTTTCCTTCCACATGCACTTGCCGTCTGAAGTCGAAACCAGCGTCGGCAAACTCAACGTGCGAACGGGCGGCGGCGAAATCCTCTTCGATCTACTTTGGCGCCAGATCCTGAAGGCGCTCTATCTGAGCGAAAGCAAATGGGCGAAGCTTTGGCGGGATGCGGTCAATGAGATCGACAGTCTGCAGGCCCGTCCATTCATGGTGGAAACGGCGAAGGGCGTCCGCATCGCGGCGCGAGAGGTGATCTTCGCGGCGCAGACGATTTTCGATCCGCCTTTCGGGGCCTTGGATCTTGAATCTTGGTGGGGCCAGGCAGTCGCCACTTTGAAGAACGACGAAAGCCCCTCGCTGCAGAAGCTGGGGCAGCTCTTCGAAGAGTACACGGTAGGCGACATGAGCGTGACTTCGCTGCAGTCGCTGCGTGCCTATCTCGGCCTGACCGATGCCGACATTGCGGCAATCGGCCTTGCCTCTGTCATCGACGGCGCGCCGCCGAATCTCACTTCGATTAACATCGCGGCCGTGAACGACGGTACGGTGACCGCCAACAGCGATACGCCGGCGGAACTGCCGTGAGCATCCATGTAATCCAGGCCAGGCTCGACGAGCTCGAGCTGCGATTGGCGGAAAGCGAACGCCGTCAATCCCGCATGCTATGGCCGGCAACGGTCAAGGAACGCGACCATGTGAAGGGCGTGCGCTTTCACATTGCGGACGACGAGGACGGCAAGCCAGTCCTCTCTCCCTGGATGCAGCCGCCGGATCAGAACGTCGGCACGCGCAGCCGCTGGCTTCCCGCCATCGGTTCGCAACACCTGGTGATCCAGCCGGCGGGCCACGATACTGCTATGGGCTTCGTCCCTCTCAGCCACAACGATCAGTCGGTGAACCCCGCAAGCGATGCGGACGACATTGTTCTGTTCGATGACGGGAAGTGCCGCGTTTCCTTCAAGGCGGGCGTGATGACTTTGAAGGCAGGCAACTCAAAGATCACCATCAAGGATGGAGAGATCAAGCACGAGAGCACGAGCCTGAAACACAACGACAAGGAAGTCGGCGACAACCACGTCCACAAGGACGTGGCGACAGGGCCCGACGTGACCGGCAAGCCGGCGTAATTCAGGAGGCCAGTGTGATTGGAATTGACCGCGATACCGGCCGCGCACTGACCGGCTGGGATCATGTCGTCCAGTCGCTGAATGTGCTCTTCACCACCCGCTATGTTGAGCGGGTGATGCTTCGCTGGTTTGGCACCGACATTCCGAAGCTGCTTTTGCAGCCAATGAATGAGCCGACGATCCTCGAGGTATTCTATGCGGCACTTGTCGGGATCGAGCTTTGGGAGCCGCGCTTCCGCGTGGTGGATATTTCGATCACCCAGGCTGAAGTGACCGGGCATCTCTCTTTCAACTTCACCGGGATTTACTACCCGCGCGGCCAGAACGGCGATTTCACCAGTTCGATGCGCAAGACGCTCGTGGTGCTGGCGCGCAGCACTGGATTGACCGCCCTGCCGGGCCTCTAACTTTAACGAAAGCGAGACTGAGAACATGAGCAGCGCATCCGTGCTGAATCTCGATTTCGCCTCCCTGGGCGATCCGCAGTTCCTCGAGCAGCTGGACTATGACACGATCCTGGCACGCCGTAAGGCGAAGCTGATTTCGCTGTTTGCAGACGCCGCGGACTTCATCAACCTCGAGACTGAGCCGATGGCTTATCTCCTCGAGGAAGCGTCCTTCACGGAAATGCTTATGCGCGGGCGCCTCAACGATGCCTACATGCAAAGCCTCTTGCCGTATGCCATCGGCAACGACCTGGACTATATCGCCGCTTTTTGGGGCGTCACGCGCATTGCCGCGTCGGGCAGCGACCCGGCCGAAAGTGATGACCACCTTCGCCGGCGCACCTGGCTTGGCATTGTCGGCCGCTCGCCGGGGGGCACGGCCGAGCGCTACCGCTTCGTGGCTATGAGCTCATCGGTTGAAGTCGCCGACGCCATTTGCTGGTGCGATCCAATCTCGCCTTTGGTGCACGTCGCCGTGGTTTAGACCGCGAGCGATGGCGTGGCCTCGTCGGATTTGCTCGCCACGGTCACGGCGGCACTCAATGCCACCGACGTGAAGCTGGTGAACGATACTCTTACCGTTGTGTCGGCCGTCACGCAGACCGTCAATATCACGGCCGATCTTTGGGCTTTGCCTGGCACCGACGTGGCGATCACAACCTCGAGCGCGGCTGCAATCCGCGCTGCGTGGGCGGCCGAGGGTGGCCTCGGCCGTGACATTGTGCCGGCCTGGGTAATCGCCCGCGGCATGATCGATGGCGTCCAGCGCCTCGAAAACGTCGTGCTCTCCACGTCGGGCACGGTGGATCCGCACTCCATGCTTGCCATGGGCACTATCACCCTCACCCTGAAGGGCACCGATTACTGATGGGCGTCACGCTTCTTCCTTCAAACGCTACGGCGTTTGACAAAGCAGCGTCGCAGTCGATCGACGTGCGCGACGTGCTGGGCGTGGAAGTGACGAACTTCCGGTCCTTCCGCTACAAGTCGTTGAGCGCGACGGCGAAGCTCGCCTTGATGATCGAATACGGGTTGACGCCGCTGCTTGCGTTTGGCGTGACTTCGGATCAAGCCTGGTCACTTGGCCGTGCGTTCCTCGAGAAGCGCGGCACGGCCGCCGCGGTGAATTCCGGTTTGTCGATGCTGGGCCTCTCGGGCTCGATCGAGGAAAACCCGCTGCGCCGCCGCCGCTGGAACTTGTTTCAGCTGGGCCTTGCCGCCCTGCCTGCCCAGGACGTGCCGGATCTCCGCAACCTCGCGGGGCTCACTCAGTTCGCAGTTGCTGAACGCTCGCGCTTCGTGCGGGGCTTCAAGTTCTATGACGTGCGGGCGGCCGAGACTTCCTACAAGCGCACGTCGGGCGCCATGCTTTCCGACTCTTCGGGCACGCGCATCGAGGACAATCCGGTCAAGTGGAGCTTCGGCCGGCCGTGGGATAACAGCCACACGCTCACGCAGGCTGAGTTGACGGCCCTTGGTGTGTGGATCGCTCCCTCGACCGATCCCTTTACCTGGGCGAACGCAAACTTCCCCTGGTCGCTGGCAACGTTCCCCTGGGGAACGCCGGTGAACAGTGTGCGCGCCGGCATCATGGCCGCGCTTCTCGGCACCATGGGTTGCTGGACAGAATTCAAGGACTCGGGCGGCAACGTGATCGGTTACCGCAAATGCCGTGCGCTGCACCAGGTGGCCGCTGCCGGCACGCCGCCTGGCCTCTACCAGGTGGGCAGCAACGGTTACGATCTCGCCAGTCCGTCCAGCCCGCTTCTGTACGCCGAGGCCATGACGGGCTTTGGCGACGGTTTAGGTCATGCTGCTGCCACTGTGGCCCTGCGCTTCGGCGCGACCCCTGCAGCTGGGCAGAAGCCCGGCGCCGTGTGGCTGGGCCCTGGCCAGCTGACCATGCCTTTGGCGGCCGTCGCCGTCACGAATTTCAATATCACGTTCCGCCGCACCGTGCGTGAGCGTGTCCGCTTCCTTCTTGGGATGACCTGATGACCGAAGATTTCCGCCACAAGTCTGGCCTCGCCAAGGCCTATGACCGTACAGCTTTGCGCCCGACCTATACCGACCTGGTGTTCACTGAAGGCCAGATTATTCAGGGCGCGGATCTGAACGAAATTCAGAGCCGCCTCAAAAATCGTGGCCAGCGCGTGGCCGAAACGCTTCTTCGCGACGGCGACCGGATCTCGGGTGCGGATATTATCTTCGACTCCGGCACGGGGAACGCAACACTCACCGCCGGCAAGATTTATCTGCAGGGCGACGTCCGCGATGTGGCCACCGCGTCTCTGACCGGGATCCCGCTCACGGGTTCTGTTTCGGTCGGCATCCGCATGGTGACCAGTGTTGTTACCATGGATGATGACGCCGCCCTGGGCGGCCTCGAGCCCGGCACCGACGCCGAAGGCGAACCGGGCGCTGCCCGCGAAGTCGAAACGGTTTCGTGGGGCTTTGAAGGTGACGGCAATCCTGGCGCACTGTTTGCGGTGTACCTCATCAAGGATGCGACGGTCATCGATCAAACCCCGCCGCCGCGCACCACCGGTGTGGAAGCCCAAATTGCGATTTATGACAGCGGCGCCCACGGCAATTATGTTGTGAGCGGCTGCTCGGTAACCGCGATCGGCGTTGTCTCGGGCCAACAGGTTTTCTCGATCGGCGCTGGCGAGGCCAATATCCTCGGCTGGAAGCGCACGCGCTTCAACGATTATCGCTGGACCCGTGCTGAAGATCCCGACACGCAGGTCGTGACGGCCGAGCCGCACACTTTTGCGGACGGCGGCACCGGCACGGTGAAGATCCCGGTCAATCACCCGCCGATCTCGGCCGTGACTGCGGTGGTGATCGAAAAGATCATCACGCAGACCATCACGCACGGCGCGATCACGGGATCACTCGATGCGCTGCCGAAGTCGAGCGTCACGCAGATCATTTCGGTCAGCCAGGGCGCCACCACCTACACCGCAACGGCCGATTACAAGCAGACCGGCGACAAGGTGGACTGGACGCCCGCCGGCCTCGAGCCCGCACCTGGGTCAAACTATTCGGTCACCTACCGCTATGTGGAAGCGGTCGGCTCCTCCACCGACGGAACGACCGCCACGGGTTATTTGGTGGACGCCACCAGCATCACCGTTGCGGGCGGCGTGACCGGTGGTCAAGTGTCGTTCACCTACTCTTGGAAAGTGCCTCGCGTCGATCTGCTTTGCTTTGACCAGGCTGGCACCGTTGCCTACGTCAAAGGTGTTTCTTCGCCGACAAGCCCACTTGCGCCGCCTGTGCCTACCGAATTGCTTCCGCTCGCGGTGATCACGCAGAGCTGGACCGGCCTTCCCTCCGTCGCGCAATCCGGCGTTCGCTCTATCACCTTCGCCGACGAGAAGCGTTGGTTTGACCTGGTGGATCAACTGCAGGATCTCGTTGCGCTCAATCGCCTGCAAATGAGCATTTCCTCGATCGAGCCGGTTGCCAAGAAGGGCATCTTCGTCGACCCGTTCCTCGACGATCGCTATCGCGATGACGGCACTGTGCAGACCGCGGCGGTGTTCGATGGGCAAATGAGCCTGGCGATCGACGCAACGCCGACCCGAATGGTGATGAGCGGCCCGGTGCTGCTTGACCGTCTGGCGGACGAAGTGATCGTCGATCAGAGCCTCGGTTCGGTTTGCATGCTGATCAATCCGTATCAGTCATTCTTGCCGACGCCTGGCTCTCTCGCGCTGGATCCTTCCGACGACTATTGGACGGTGTTCAGCACCGCTTATCTTTCTGACGTCACAAAGCGGGTAACTGGCAGCAAGAAGTCCACTGTCACTACCGACAAGTCGATTTCCACCACTGACACCACCATTGAGCTGCTTCGGCCGATCTCAATCAACTTCACAATCCGCAGCTGGGCCCCCAATGAGCACCTGACTGCGCTACTGTTTGACGGTGTGGACGTGACTCCGGCTGGCCCGCTCATGGCGGACAGCCACGGTGTGATCACCGGCAGCTTCACCATCCCGAACCTGGTGAAGGCCGGCACGAAGGTTGTTCACGCGGAAGGCTCGGCCGACTCTGTGGCCGAAGCGATCTTCGTCGGCCAGGGCACGCTCGAAACCAACATTCGCCAGAAGATCACGACCATCACTGTTGTGCCGGCGATCCCGGTCGTGACGACCGATCCCGGCTCGAGCAGCCGCGGCGGTATGACGACGGTTTCTGAAGGCGGCCACCTTGATCCGCTTGCACAAACCTTCAGCCTCACCGAAGGGCGCTACGTTACGGGCGTGAACCTCAAGTTCTGCGCCGCCGGCAACCGCAACAAGCCGGTGATCATTGATCTGCGCACAGTGCAGAACGGCGTTCCGACGAATGACATTTACGCCCAGGCTGTGGTCGACATGAACACCGTTGTTCTCGGTGCATGGACTTCCTGCCTTCTCAAGGCGCCGGTTTGGTTGCCCGCCAATCAGACGTTTGCCTGGGTTATTAAAACCGATGACGCGGCTCATTCCGTCCTTTGCGGCAAGCTGGGCGACGCCGACATTCTCACCGGCAAGCGCATCGCCGGCCAGCCCTACACCGTGGGCGTGTTGCTTTCATCGTCGAACGCCGAAACCTGGACCGCGCACCAGGACATGGATCTTACTTTCCAGATCCTCGCCGCGGTGTTTTCGCCCACGACGAAAACCTTCAACTTCGGCACATTCACTGTGGCGAACCTCACCGACATGATGGTGATGGCCAACGCCATCACGCCGACTGTCGACGGGAATATCTGGTTTGAAGTCGAACGCCAGAATGGCACGATTATCAAGCTCTCGCCGTTCCAGGCATTTCAGTTTGCGGAATTTGTCAGCGAGCCCCTGAAGTTCCGCGCGATGCTCACCGGCACTCGCACCGTGTCGCCGATCCTCTATCCAGGCGTGACCTGGCTTTGGGGAACGATCCGCAGCACGGGTTCGTATGTGACCGATGAATTCGTCGTCGCAAGTCCGCCCGGCACGGTCACGAATTACATCAAGTGCTACCTGCCCTCGGGTTCGGGGATCACCTCGATCAAGGTGAGCGGCGACGGTGGCGCCACCTACACGAACATGCCCTACGTCTCGCAGGCCGTCTTGGACCTGGGCGTAGTGGAGCAAAAATACGAAGTGACTGGCTGGAATAGCCCGAAGGCCAAGTTGCAGATCTTGTTCTACGGCACGCCAGCGGCGCGCCCGTGGTTTACCGATGAACGCTGCCTTGCAAAGTGAGGGTGATACATGACCATTACTGACACCCGCACGACGAACCGGAATTACAAGAAGCCGGTTTCGACCAACAATCTGGCGGATGACGTCGCGCGCTTGGGTAACCAGGTCGATGCGATTGATGCCGATGTGGCGAGCTTGTTCGCCAGCATGTCGGGCAAGGCCGACGCAACCTCGCTAGGCAACTATCAGCTGCTCTCGGGCCGCAATCAGCCGAACGGCTATGCTGGTTTGAACGGCTCGGGCCAGATCGATGACACGGCTTTGCCTTCATCGATCAAGGGCGGCCTTGTTCCAAAAGGCAACTGGAACGCTGCCACCAACACTCCGGCGTTGCCGGCCGCTGCTTCGGGCAACAAGGGCTGGCTGTACTTCGTCACGGCGGACGGCACGTTCCCGTTTGCCTTCGCCAGCGGACAAAGCACCGACGTGCTGACCGGCGATGCCGTATGGTCTGATGGCACCGACTATCACAAGATCGACAGCACTGATCGAGTGCAGTCGGTTGCCGGTCGCACCGGCAATGTCGTCCTCGTCATGGCCGATATTACCGATCTCGCCAAATATGGCCTGATCGGCGCGTCGGCAACGGCAAGCGCGCTCTCGACGGTGAGCGCTAACAACCAGCTGCTCACTCTCACTGGCTCGAGCACTTACGTTACGACTCTTTCCAATCCGACGGCGGGCCTCAATTATGCGCCCTTCATCACGATCTGGAATAAGTCGAGCGCGGTTCAGACCCTCACCTGCGCGGCCAACATCATCGGCCCTGGTGCGCCATCGCCGGCGTCGAGCAGCAAGTCGATTCTGGCTGGCCAGATGGTCACCTTGGAGTGGAGTACCGCCGATAATGCCTATGTGGCGGTCGATGGCGTGACGCTCGGGGCAAACACGTTCCTGGCCGACCAGACTGTCAGCGCCGCCGCCGGCGGCATGGTGCATGTCAAGAACAGCACCAGCACCGGCAC
>Ga0105240_10004477_pt1 | contig 21282 bp, 19 predicted proteins | sample KBSC54metaG_FD_80426 | JGI IMG/M metagenome (GOLD analysis project Ga0105240, IMG submission 80426) | Corn rhizosphere microbial communities from Kellogg Biological Station, Michigan, USA - KBS C5-4 metaG | ecosystem: Host-associated > Plants > Roots > Rhizosphere > Soil | place: Michigan, USA... | reverse complement strand
GATCGCGCGCGGCCCGCTCGGCCATTTCCCGCCGGAGCCGATCCGCTATGTCGGCGCGCACGTCGTGCGCAATGCGATCCGCCGCAAGGAGCGCGCGGAGGACGAGAACCGGCAGCCGTCGGCCGTCGATACGTGGCTCGCGAAGTTCGCGAGCGCGGCCGGGAAGGCCGACAAGGCGTGACGATGCGTTCGACGTGACGACGATAACGACGCAATGCAAAAGGGACGCTGCAAGGCGTCCCTTTGCTTTTTATCCGGCGATTCTTGCGGCTGCGTCAAGCGCGCGCGGTTTTCTCCCGCGCCGCCTTGCCCGCTACCGGCAACCCCTGCTCGTGCGTGCGGCGCATCCGCGCGAGGCCATGCGCGACGTGCTCGCGCACCAGCGCGACGGCCTTCTCCTCGTCGCCGCTCGCGAGCGCCTGCACGATCTTGTCGTGCTCGGCCGCCGACACCGCGATCGCATCTTCCTCGGCCTCGATCGCGGCCTGGCGCAGCAGCCCGAGCTGACGCACGAGCCGGCGGTAGGTGTCGGTCAGGTGCGTATTGCCGACGCCGACGACCATCGCGTCGTGGAACTGCACGTTCAGCTCGGTATAGCGCGTGACGTCGTGCGACTTCGCGGCGCCCTTCATCGACTGGATGATGCCTTTCAGCACTTTCAGCGTGTCGGGCGAGATGCGCTTCGCGAGCGCACGCGCGACCGACTCGTCGAGCATCGCGCGCACTTCGTAGATCTCCTCGGCCTCGCGCAGCGGCACGACGCGCACGGTCACGCCGCGGTTCTTCTCGTTGCGCAGCAGGCCGGCCTGCTCCAGCGCGCGGAACGCTTCGCGCACGGGGCCGCGCGACACGTTCAGCTTCGTCGCGATCTCGACTTCGTTGAGCTTCTCGCCAGGTACGTATTCGCCGGAGACGATCGCGCGCTCGAGCATGTCCTGGACGATCATCGCGAGCGACTGGCTTTGCAGGAGTTCGATGGCACTGAGCGTGTTCGGGGCAGTCATGGTCGGGCAGGCAGCGGGGCTGCGGGTGAAAACGAGGGCGCCGGATCGGCGAATGATCCTTCTATACCCTCGGCCCGATACATTGTCAACAGTCTTCAGTTTCCAAAAACCAATTCCACCTGCCGGGGTGCATCCGGCGGGCGGCCGTCGCACGGCGGGCGAAGCTTGCACGAACCGCGCGACGTGTGACGACCGTCAGGCCGTGTGCTTCACCGGCCCCGGGTCGCTGTGGCTCGGCCGGCCCGTTTCGACGTGGCCCGCGAAGCGGCGCACGACCTTGTCGTCGCCGCCGCGCAGCGTCGTCGCGGTGATCGTCAGATCGTACCAGCCGTGGCTCGCCGACAGCTCGAAGTGATCCTCGACGCGTTCGCCCGGCTCCAGCGTGTAGGTGCGCGCATGCGCATGGCTGTACGCGTTGTCGACCGTCACGCGGCACGTCGCGCGCCCGCTGTTGCGCAGTTGCAGGTACACGTGGCGGTTGCGCACGTCGTAGCCGATCTTCGCCTCGGGGTTCGCGTGGCGGCCGTCCGCGGCGAGCCGCGTGTTGCCCTGGAACTCGCACAGATAACCGTTCGGGCCGTATGCGGCGAGATGGTACTCGCCGTGCGCGGCCGACGTGCTCCACGTATCGACGAAGCGGTCGTGCGCGGACACCGCATAACGACGCGGCGGCGTCGCCGGGTTGCGGCGGTCGTACACGTAGAACGCCGCGCCCGCGTCGCCCGAGTTCGCGAAGTCGAGCGACACGCTGTCGTCGTGCCCGCTCACGCGGCTGTGCACGAACAGCTCGTACGGCAGCGCACGCGCGGGCCGCGTGCCGGGCTCCTGCGCCGGCATCGACTGCTGCGCGGGCACCTGGTATGCGTGGCCGGCCGTCGCGATGTGCTGCGGCACCGTGAAGCTCACCGTGCGCGTGTCGGGGCGCGCGGAGAAGTCGAATGCCGACGTGAGGTCGCCGCAGATCGACCGGCGCCACGCGCTGATGTTCGGCTCCTTCACGCCGAAGCGCGCTTCGAGGAAACGCAGCACCGACGTATGGTCGAACGTCTCCGAGCAGACCCAGCCGCCCTTCGTCCACGGCGAGATGATGATCAGCGGCACGCGCGGCCCGAGGCCGATCGGCTGGATGCCGCCCGGGTCGGCGCCCGGCACGAGCGGGCCCATCTCGCCCGGGTACTTGTTCAGGTCGAGCAGCTCGTCGCCGAGGTTCGACAGCAGGTTCGACGACACGATGCCCTGGCCGCCCACGCCGCTCGTCACCGGCGGCACCGGCGGCACCACGTGGTCGAACAGCCCGTCGTTCTCGTCGTAGTTGAGGATGAACACCGTCTTCGCCCACACCTCGGGGTTCGACGTCAGCGCCTCGAGCACCATGTTGATGTAGAACGCGCCGTCGGTCGGCGATGCCTGCGGGTGCTCGCTGTACTTGTACGGCGACACGATCCACGACACCTGCGGCAGCCGGTTCGCCTGCACGTCGGCCTTCAGCTCGGCGAGCGTGTGGTCCGACGCGCCCTTGTCGACCAGCGGGCCGCTCGCGCCTTCCTTCACCTGGAAGCGCTTGAAGAACATCAGCGAGTTGTCGGTGTAGTTGTCGGTCGGGTCGCCCGGGATGCCCGTGCCGCCCTGGTACACCTTCCAGCTGATCTTCGCGTTTTCGAGGCGCTCGGCGTAGGTCGTCCACGTGTAGCCGTTCACGTCGTCGCGCTCGCCGATGCCCGGGCCGTTCGGCGGGTTGCCGTAGATGTTGCGCGGGTCGACCGTGCCGGTCCACAGGTAGATGCGGTTCGGCGCCGTGTCGGCGTGCGCGGAGCAGAAGTACGAATCGCAGATCGTGAACGCGTCGGCCAATGCGTAGTGGTACGTGAGATCCTGGCGCTTCAGGTAGCCCATCGTCAGCACGTCCTGCTTCTGGTTCACCCATTGGTCCCACTGGCCGTTGTTCCAGGCGAGGTGGCCGCTGCTCCAGCCGTGGTTGGTGCCCGGCTGGAATTCGGTCGTCTGCTTCGGATCGAGGTAGAACGGCAGCACGTACGGCGCCGACGGATCGAGGCCGCGCGAATGGTAGTTCTTCGTGAACACCGATGCCGGCGGCTGCTGCCACACCGGTGCGCCGCTCGGCAGCAGGTGCGGGCGCGGGTCGTCGAAGCCGCGCACGCCGCGCAGGCCGCCGAAGTAATGGTCGAACGAACGGTTTTCCTGCATGAAGATCACGACGTGTTCGACGTCGCGGATCGTGCCGGTGCGATAGGCGGCCGGCATCGCCAGCGCATTGCGGATCGCGGGCGGGAAGCCCGCGTAGGCGGCCATCGCGCCGGCCGACTGCGCGGCGAGGCGCAGGAAATCGCGTCGATTGTTCGAGGACATGAAGAAGACCCTGTGGTCGGTAGGAGTGGGGCGCCGGTCGAGCGGGGCCGGCGGTCGGTGCGTTGCCGTTATTACCCCGCACCGGCATGTCCCGGCCGTGACCGGTTCCAGCAGGTTTCTTGCGGTGACCCCCAGCTTTTTTTCGAAGCGGCATACGACGCGCCTTTCATGCGGCCGACACACGCATGCGCTACGCTGACGCGCGATCAAGAGGGGGAGAAGCCGAGTCGTGTTCGATCAGTTGAAGGCGTTCCACGCGACCGTCCGACAAGGCAGCATCACGCGCGCCGCGCGCCACCTGGGTGTGAGCCAGCCGACGATTGCCGCGCAGATCCGGCAGGTCGAGCAGGTGTACGGCGTCGAGCTGTTCTACCGCAGCGGCCGCAAGCTCGAGGTCACCGAGACGGGCATCGAGCTCCTGCCGCTCGTCGAGAAGATGATCGCGCTCGAGGCGCAGGCCGACATCATGCTGCGCAACGTCGGCGGCCTGTTCGAAGGCCACCTGCGGATCGGCGCGACGGGCCCGTACTACATCATGGACGCGGTCGGCCGCTTCTCGAACGCGCATCCGTCGATCGCGCTCACGTGCCGGATCGGCAACTCCGAGGAAATCCTGCAGGCGCTGCAGGAATTCCGCATCGATCTCGCCGTCTCGTCGCAGCGCAACGACGCCGACGGCCTCGAACGCAAGGTGATCTCGACCGATCCGCTCGTGCTCGTCGTGCATCGCAACCATCCGCTCGCGCGTTTCGACGCGATCGATCCGGTGCAGCTCGCCGACGTGCGGCTGCTGATTCGCGAGGAAGGCTCGGTCACGCGCCGCTGCACGGAGACGATCCTCGCGACGGCCGGCGTCGCGGCCGCGTCGGTCGCCGAGATCGGCAGCCGCGAAGCGATCCGCGAGGCGATCCTGCATGGCGTGGGCGGCAGCCTGTTTCCGCTCGGCGAAGCCGAGCGCCATCCGGACCTGCGCGTGATCGCGCTGCGCGGCATCGACACGACGATCGACGAGTACGTGTACTACCTGAAGGCGCGCCGCCAGAGCCCGGCGATCGACGCGTTCCTCGCCTGCATCCTGCCCGCGGAGCACGCAACGCGCGACGCGGCGCGGCGGGCGAACGCGCGCTGAGTCGCCGCGCGTTCGCCGCTTTTTGTGCATTTCCTGGCGCTTTTCGCCGCGCCTTCCCTCGTTATTTCCTCGTGCCTCCCTTCTCACATCCGGCCACGCGTCACTTCGGCAGCGCCGGGATCATCCACGTGAACACGTGCTGCTGCAGGAACACGAGCACGCCGAGCAGCAGCGTGAGGATCACGCTGTGCCAGAAGGTGCGCGCGAACACGACGCCTTCCTGCCCCTTCAGGTCCGTCGTCGACACGCCCGTCGCGATGTTCTGCGGCGAGATCATCTTGCCCATCACGCCGCCCGACGAGTTGGTCGCGGCCATCAGCACCGGATCGAGGCCGAGCTGCCTGGCGGCGACGACCTGCAGGTTGCCGAACAGCGCATTGCCCGACGTGTCGCTGCCGGACAGGAACACGGCGATCCAGCCGAGCGACGCGGACACCAGCGGGAACAGCGCACCCGTCGACGCGACGCCGGTGCCGAGCGTGTAGCTGATCCCCGAGTAGTTCAGCAGGTACGCGAGCCCGACGATCATCATCACCGTGACGATCGCGATCCACGTCTGCCGCCAGGTCTTGACCACGCATTCGAGGAATGCGCCGGCACCGGTGCGTGTCAGCACGGCCGTGACGATCGCCGAGAGCAGGATCGCGGTGCCCGTGCCGAGCGGCTGGAAGTCCCAGACCGCCGCGTACGGCTTGTGGTACAGCGACACGAACACCGCGTTGTGCAGACCCGGCCACTTGATCTTCACGTCGCCGATCGCCGCGACGTTCGCGTGCACCCACACGATCACGACCACCGACACGACGAGCCAGGGCAGCCAGCCGCCGAAGCCCGCGCGCGCGGCGCCGGCCGCTGCGGGCACGCTGCGCGCGAGCGCGTATTGCGGATCGGGCTGCGGCTTCCACAGCTGCAGGAAGCCGATCGTGACGATCAGCGACGTGAGCGACGACAGCACGTCGGTGAGCTGGTAGCCGAGGAAGTTCGACGTGACGAACTGCGCGAGCGCGAAGCTGGCGCCCGACACGAGCAGCGCGGGCCACAGCTGCTTGATCGAACGCAGCCCGCCATACGCGCCGACCACATAGAACGGCAGCAGCAGCGCGAAGAACGGCAGCTGGCGGCCGACCATCTGCGCGAGCGTCGCGGGCGGCAGCGACGTGACCGCGCCGAGCACGGTGATCGGCACGCCGAGCGCGCCGAACGCGACCGGTGCCGTGTTGAACAGCAGCGTATAGGTGAGCGCTTCGAGCGCGGGGAAGCCGAGCGCGATCAACAGCGCGCTCGTGATCGCGACCGGCGTGCCGAATCCGGAGATCCCTTCGAGCAGGCAGCCGAACGAGAACGCGACGACGAGCAGCACGAGGCGGCGGTCGTCGGGCAGGTTGTCGAGCATCCACTGCCGGAACTGGTCGAAGCGGCCCGATTTCACCGCGATGTTGTACAGCAGCAGCGCGTTGAAGACGATCCACATCACGGGCACGACCGCGAGCGCCATGCCCGCGCCGACCGCGTTGAACGCGAGCCCGGCCGGCATGCCCCACGCGCCGATCGCGACCGCGAGGCCGGTGACGAGCCCGGCGAGCGACGCCTGCCAAGCGGGGCGGCGCAGCACGCCGAGCGCGATCAGTGCGACCGCGATCGGGATCACGGCGACGAGGAAGGACAGGAACAGCGAGTTGGCGACCGGCGTCAGCGGCTGCGCGAAGACGATGCCGGGCGGTAGGGCGTCGGTGGGATTCATCGTGTCTCCAAAGGCGACCCGGGTTGGCGCGTCGGCGCCCCCGGATTCGGTGCAAAGCGACGTTCTGCAGTCGCGACAACGATCGGGCACTTGTGCACGCAACTACGTTGCACGGCCAACCGATCGGTCGCTTAAAAGAGGTTAGGAGGCGTACGGCGCTTGTACAAGGGGGACAAGCCCGAAATGCAGCAACCCGATACGGACCATCCGACGCACGATGACCGGCAGTTGGCGGGCCGCTGTCGCACCCGACAGGAAACCCGTCGCGAACGGCCCCTCGGCGTGCGCGACGTCATCACCTGCGCAATGTTGCGCGCGCGACAAAGGAGACTACCGGCAAGCGGGATGTTTCGTTTGGCATCCGAAGCCTAGACTGGCCGCATCGATTCCGCCCGCGCCGACGACGACGCGGCACCGGAACCTCACGGAGCGAACACAATGAAGACGATAAAGCAGGCGGCATGCGCATTCCTGCTGATCGGCGCGGCTTTCGCCGCCCACGCGCAGGCCGCATCGACGCTGACGCGCGCGGAGGTCCGCCAGGAACTCGCGGAACTGGAGGCCGCCGGCTACCGGACGAGCCTCGCGAGCAGTCCCGACTTTCCGGAGAACATGCAGGCGATCATGCGGCGCGCCGCGCAGGCACGCGGCGACGATGCCGGTTACGGCAACGACGGCCGGGCACACGTTGAATCGGGCAAGCCGGCGCTGCCGCACGCGATCGATCGCGGCACGTACGCGCATCACTGATTGCTGACCGAACCGGATTGAACGGGTAACGGCGCGGCGCGACCAGCGCCGACCGACACGTACGCGGCGCACACGCCAACGCGCGCGGCCCGCGTGCGCGATCCTCAGACGCTGAAGCGATTCAGCGTATACGCGCGATAGGCCGCGACGAACGCGTCGAACGATCCGGCCTCCTTCGCTTCGAGTTCGGCCTGCTCGGCCAGCGACTTCGCGGCGAGTGCCTGCTCGGTGCGCAGCGTGTCGGCCGACGGCGGATGCGCGCGGAAATGCGCGGCATGCGCTTCGCTCTGCGCCAGCGCGAACGCAAGGAACGACTGCCCGTTCTCGCGCATCGTGCGCAGCACGCGCGCGGACGGCGTGCGCTCCGGATCGGCGAGCTTTTCGCGCTGCGCGGCGATCGCGCGCGCATGTTCGTCGCCGCCGCGGATTTCGTCGAGGCGGCGGCCGACGGTTTCGATATCGGCCATCAGGTCGTCCGCCCACGCCTGTAGCGTGATCGCCTGCCCGTCGCGCGACAGCGCGAGCCCCGGCTTGCGGCCTTCCATCGTCACGCTGCCGAAGTTCGCGTTCGCTTCCTTGTAAGCGTCGCAGTCGAGCGGCGCGCTGTCGTCGAGCGCGCACGCGAGCAGGAACGCGTCGATGAAGCGCGCGGTCTCCAGCGCGATGCCGGTCGGCGCGAACGGATCGATGTCGAGGCAGCGCACCTCGATGTACTGCACGCCGCGCGATGCGAGCGCATGCAGCGGGCGTTCGCCCGAATACGTGACGCGCTTCGGCCGGATCGTCGAGTAGAACTCGTTCTCGATCTGCAGCACGTTCGTGTTGATCTGGATCCACTCGCCGTCGCGATGCGTGCCGATCGCCTCGTATGCCGGATACGGCTCGCTGACGGCCTTCGACAGCGCGTCGAGATAGCCGGGCAGCGTGTTGTAGTCGACGTGCAGCGCGGCCTGGGCCGTCGTGTTCGAGTAGCCGAGATCGCTCATCCGCAGGCTGGTTGCATACGGCTGGTACAGCGTATCGGCGTCGAACGTATCGAGCCTGTGCGGCTTGCCGCGCAGGAATTTCGTGTCGAGCGCGGGCGACGCGCCGAACAGGTACATCAGCAGCCAGCTGCGGCGGCGGAAGTTGCGAATCTGCGCGAAATAGCGCTCCGACTGGTAATCGACGAGCGTGGCCGTCGACCCTTCTTCCGCGTGCAGGCGCCGCCACACTTCCTCGTGCAGCGAGTAGTTGTAGTGGATGCCGGCGATGCACTGCATCGTGCGGCCGTAGCGATACGCGAGGCCGCGCCGGTACACCGTCTTCAGGCGGCCGATGTTCGACGTGCCGTAGTCGGCGATCGGAATCTGGTCGTCGGCCGGCAGCAGGCCCGGCATCGAGTCGTTCCACAGCATCTCGTCGCCGAGCGATGCATAGACGTAGCGATGCAGCTCGTCGAGGCGTTCGAGCGTGATCGCGGCGTCCGGTTCCGCGGGCGTGATCAGCTCGATCAGCGCTTCGGAGTAGTCGGTCGTCAGCGACGGGTGCGTGAGTGCCGAACCGAGCGCGCGCGGATGCGGCGTGAACGCGATCATCCCGTCGCGCGTCACGCGCAGGCTTTCCTTTTCGATGCCGCGCAGGCCGTCGGGCAGATGCTGCCGCGTCGGGCCCGAGCTCAGCGCTTCGAGGCGATTCAGCAGCAGTTCGGACTGGCGGTGAGTCATGGTGTTCGACATGGAGACGCAAGTGCGTGACGGCCGCGCGCAGAACGCCGCGCGCGGCCGGCTGGATTGTTGGTCGCTTCGTTGGTAGCGGGCACTTTAACATCTCGCCGGAACACGCGCTTGAGGTGGCCGCAGGCATGGCTCGCGGGCCGGAGCGGGCCGCCGGACGGGCCGATCGCGGCTGTCACGGCTTGTGTTACCGGATTCGGGCGGCACTGATCGGCACGTCGGTCACGTGAATTCGTCCGACGGATCGTGAAGCGCGTTGCGGCCTCGTCCGGTCGCACCCGAGCGCGGGCCGCCGCCGTCACCCGCCGCGCGCGCCGCCCGCCCGGTCGGCCACTTCGTTCCACAAATGCAGCGCCGCATACGCGCGCCACGGCCGCCAGCCTTCGGTGCGGCGCTTCTGGCTCGCCAGCCGGTCGAGCGACGGATCGCGCGCGGCGATCGACTGCATCAGCACGAGATCGGATGCCGGCCACGCGTCCGGGTCGCGCCACGCGCGCATCGCGATGTATTCGACGGTCCACGGGCCGATGCCGGGCAGATCGAGCCACGCGCCGCGCAGCGTCGCGAGATCGGCATGCGTGCGATCGACCGGCACGTCGCCGGCCGCCACCGCACGCGCCACGCCCGTCAGTGCGGCAACGCGCTTGCCGGGCATCCCGATCTTGTCGAGATCGCACGCGGCCAGCGCGTCGGGCGTCGGGAAACGCCATGCGGGCGCGCCATCGTCGATATGCACCACACGCTCGCCGGCCCGTTCGACGAGCCGGCCGACGATCGTCGTCGCGGCCTTCACGCTCACCTGCTGGCCGACGATCGCGCGCACGGCCAGCTCGAACCCCGACCACGCGCCCGGCACGCGCAGCCCCGGCGCGGCCTCGACGAGCGGCGCGAACCACGGATCGCGCGCGAGCCCGCCGCCGATCGCGGTCGGATCGGCGCCGAGGTCGAACATCGTCGCGACACGCGCGGCGAATGCATCGTCGACATGGCGCGCGACCGCCCCTTCGACCGTCGCGATCAGGCAATGCTTGCGCGGATGTTTCGTGACGGTGAGCCGGCCGGAGTCGCCATGCAGGTCGACGATGCGGCGATACACGCCGTCCGCGACCTGCTCGACACCCGGAATCGCGCGCCCGCTGAAGAAGCGCAGAACACGCGCCCAGTCGTAGGGCGCGTTGAAGCGCAGTTCCATCTGCGCGGACGGCGGCACATGGCCGCCGTTCACGGTTGACGTGATCGTTGTTTTCGCGATGCTCAAACCGCACTTCCCTCCGTCACGGCTTCGTTTTCATCGTGATGCGCATGACGCGCTTCGGCCGCGAGCAGCGTCGCCTTGCGGCGCACGCCCCAGCGATATCCGGCGAGCGCGCCGCCCTTTTGCACGACGCGGTGGCACGGGATCGCGAGCGCGACCGGGTTCGACGCGCACGCGGACGCCACGGCGCGCACCGCGCGCGGCGAGCCGAGCGCCTCGGCGATCTCCGAGTAGCTGCGCGTTTCGCCGTACGGAATATGCGTCAGCGCTTCCCACACGCGCTGCTGGAACGCGGTCGGCGCGATGTCGAGCGGCAGGTCGAATGCGTGCCGCGTGCCGTCCAGGTACGCGCGGATCTGCGTGACGAACGGCGCGAGCCGCGCGGACGATTCGACCAGTTCGGCGCGCGCGAACGCGTCCTTCAGCTCGCCGACCAGCAACGCTGGCTCGTCGCCGAACGCGATCCGGCAGATGCCCTGTCCGGTCGTGGCGACGAGCACCGTGCCGAGCGACGTCGACGCGGTCGCATAGTCGATCCGCAGGCCGGCGCCCTGGCGGCGGAACGCGGACGGCGCCATCCCGAGCTCGCGCGGCACCGACGCATAGAGCCGCGACGGCGAGTTGAAGCCCGCATCGACGGCCGCCTGCGTGACCGGCTGCCCGCTTTGCAGCGCCTGCCGCAACGCGGCGCCGCGCTGCGCGGCCTGGTACTGCCGCGGCGACACGCCAACCACGCGCTTGAAGAGCCGCTGAAGGTGGAACGGGCTCACGTGCACGGCATCGCTCAGTTGCTGAAGCGTGAGCCGCTCGGCATGCGCGTCGAGCACCGCGCACGCGCGGTTGACGATCTCGAGCTCGCGCGGCAGCCCTTCCGGCTGGCACCGCTTGCAGGGCCGGAAGCCTGCCGCACGCGCGGCCGCCGGATCGGCGAAGAAGGACACATGCTCGCGGCGCGGCAGCCGCGACGCGCAGGTCGGGCGGCAGAACACGCCGGTCGTGCTCACGGCATAGAAGAACGCGCCGTCCGCATGCGGATCGCGCTCGGTCACGGCGCCCCAGCGGGCATCGTCGGTCGGATAGGCGGTTTTCATCTGAACCTCGCACTCTCTAGTGTAGATGGTGCCTACTCTAGACATCGGCACGTGCCGTCGCGCCCTGAATCTTGCTCTGTGATTCGCGCCGGCGAACCGGGGGCAGATCACCCCGAAATAAATCGGACAAAACGCCCGCTCCAGCTGATCCGGCGCGGTTTTCGTCATCGTCCCGTCACCAATTTGCTGCAGTGCGGATGCGACAAATCGCCGTCCTGACGTTTTTTTGCATTCTGAATATTGCGTCGCACCATCGCCGTGTGTATAGTTGGAACTGTCTCCTCCATGTCTCCTCCTGATATGGATTAAGCCCGTTCCGCTCTGCGTGAACGGGCTTTTTTTCGTCTGTCGATTGTGCCGCGTTCCGGCCGGCAGCGCAGGCGCGATGCGTCTACACTCGATGCTCGTCGACTGCGAAGGAGTATCGGCTTATGAAACCCACCATCCGCGCGATCGATCACATCGTGCTGCGCGTGACCGACATGGCAGCGATGACGCGCTTTTACTGCGACGCAGTCGGCTGTCACGTGGAGAAGGAACAGCCCGATCTGGGCCTCGTGCAGTTGCGCGCCGGCGATGCGCTGATCGACCTGCTGTCGGTCGGCGGCCCGATCGACCGTCCCGACAGCGGCCCGCCCGGCACGGGGCGCAACCTCGATCACCTGTGCCTGCGCGTCGAGCCGTTCGACCCCGACGCGCTGATCGCGCATTTCGCCGCGCATGGCGCGCGGCCGGGTGCCCCCGCGGAGCGCTACGGCGCCGGCGGCTACGGGCCGTCGATCTACCTGTTCGATCCCGAAGGCAACATGCTGGAATTCAAGGGGCCGCCGGCCGCGATCGGCTGAGCACGGCCGGTGTGCGGGCCGTCACGCGCCCGCGCGCGCCTTCAGCACCGTCCATTCGACCGCGACCGGATCGTGGTCCGCGCTCGAGATCCACGCCGCGCCGTCCTGCACCGTGCACTGCAGGCGCATCGTGCGCTCCGCGAGCTGCCCGAGCTCGGCCGCGACGCCATCGGCGAGCGACAGCACCTGCACGTTGCGCAGCCGCTCGACCTTGCTGCGCACGCCCTGCCACCAGATATCCGACGTCTTGCCGCCGTACGCGATCACCGTGACCTGCCCGGCGCGGCCGGCCGCCTTCGAGATGCGCCGTTCGTCGGGCTGGCCGGCCTCGATCCACACGTCGATCGCGCCCGTCAGGTCCTTCTGCCACAGATCGGGCTCGTCGACGTCCGACAGCCCCTTGCAGAATTCGAGCCGCTCGTGCGCGAACAGTGCGAACGCGACGATGCGCACCATCATCCGGTCGTCGGTTTCCGACGGATGGCGCGCCACCGTCAGCGCGTGATCGGCATAGTAATGCCGATCCATGTCGGCAATTTGCAGTTCGGCTTTGTAGATCGTGGATTTCAGCGCCATGCGGATGCGGCCCGGGCGGGCATTCGGTTCGGTCGGGCCGTGATGATACCGAATGCGCGCCGTCCGGCACGTGTCATGTGTGCCCTCACAGCGCAACGGCCCGGCATGCGCCGGGCCGTGTTCGGTTCGCGCCGCCGGTTGATCGGGCCGGCGCGCTCGCGCGTCGTGCGACTGCGCGGTGACTGTGCGGTTATTGCTTGACGAAGCGCGAATCGGCCCAGAGACCCTGCTGGTCGCTGTTGTCTGCGCTGACGAACTGCACGTCGCCCTGGTCGACCGACACCACGCGGAAGCGCTGGCCTTCCGGCACCGACAGGCAGCGGTAGTCGTCGAAGTACTGCTGCTTCGCCTGCGACTTGCCGTCGCGCTCGTGATTCAGTACGGAATCCAGATTGTCTTTCGACAGGCAGCCCCAGGCATTCTTCGTCAGCTGGATTTCCTGCTTCGGCTTGACGGCCGAATCGCCGCCGGCCTGGGCAATCGACGCTGCGCAAAATGCGCCGACGAGGGCAAAAAGGATACCGGTACGCTTCATCATTTTTTGTCTCCAGGCTTGCGGGCACCAGGCTTGGGTTAGCTATGTGTTTAAAGGTGATCGTGAACCCGCGTTTTTTACTTTAGAAGACCGGCAAGCGATAGCAAGCACATTTGTTGTGCGACCGCAATAGCGGCGGATTGTCGCACCCCGTGCGCAGCCCGTTTTCCGTGCGGGACCACACCTGCCGCGTGGCGGACAGGCTCGTGGCGCCGGGCGGAAAGCATTACCCGGCAAGACTTTCAGCAAAGTTACAAGGCGGCGGTTGAACGGTTTGGATAATCCATTTCGATATCCGGATCATTTTGATGCGCCGCACATAAAGACATTCGAAACGATCCGACTTTACCGCGGCGCGGAATCGCATTTACCTGATACAAGAAAAATGCCAGGTATAAGCGCATCCGTATTTATCCGTGTTTCCCCGCATGCATCCTGCGCCCGCGGAGGCCATGCCGCAGGCGTCTTTCGTCAGCGTGTTTACCCTGCTTTATTCAGGCCGATTGCTGGCGCTCGAAATAATCGCGCTGGAAGATGCACATGCGATAAGCATTGTGATACGCACCGTTGCCGAAAAATTCTTCCTTCAATTCAGCCTCGTGCTGGAACCCGCATTTTTCGTACACGTGAATCGCCGCCGCATTCGTCGTATCGACGATCAGGTACAGCTTGCGCATGTTCAGTACGTTGAATGCGTACTTGATCGCGAGGCGCGTCGCCTGGCCTGCATAGCCGCGCCCCTGGCATTGCGGCGCGATGATGATCTGGAACTCGCCGCGGCGATGGATGTAGTCGAGCTCGATCAATTCGACGAGACCAACCAGTTCGCCTTGCGCATCGACCGCGACGAAACGGCGCTCGCGCTGGTCGTGCACGTGGCGGTCGTACAGTTGCGACAGTTCCGAGAAGGTTTCGTACGGCTCCTCGAACCAGTAGCGCATGATCTTCGCGTCGTTGTTCAGTTCGTGGACGAAGCGCAGGTCCTGGCGCTCCAGTGGCCGCAGCGCAAGCGTGTTGGTATCGTTCTGGAGTTGCATGTTCATGTCCTTTTTGATGCCGGCGCACGTGCAGAACGCCCGCGCGGCGCAGCCGCGTTCGGACTCGTTCCGCCCTGTAAGAAGTTGAACGCGGGCGAAGTTCAGAGCCTAGAATGTGAGCAAGGGTTCCTGCCACTGCAGGGAGGCTATCGTGATCGAGCAAGTCATACTCGGTATTTTTCTCGTGCTGCCGCTCGTGATCGTCACGGCGTTGTTTTCCGACGAACTTTGGCAGGAACATCGGCGCCAGCATCCGCGCGACGAAAACGCCCCGCACATCGACTGGAAGCATCCGTGGCGCCGCGTGCGACGCGGGCATTGAGCCGATCGCCGCCTGTCCGCGGTGCGCGCCGGCCTGGGTGCCCCGGGCCGGGCAACGCGTGGTGCGCCACTAACTAATGTGCTTCGATCCGATTCCCGCCCAACCCGCGAGACGCCGACGTGAACGACAAGCCCGCCCTCCCTCCGCACGATATTCCCAACGAAACGATCGACCTGCAGATCGCCGACGTGCTGGCGGCCGTCCGCTACCCGGCGAACAAGGATGCGATCGTCGATGCCGCGCGCGATGCCGGCGCCAGCAACGAGGTGCTGTCGATGCTCGACGGCCTGCCCGAACAGGACTACGCGGACGTCGACGCCGTCACGCACTGGGTCGCCGGCAACTTCGGTCCGGGGCTCGGCATTTGAGCGCGCGCCAATAACGCGATAGGATCGGGCCGCACCGGTCGCGCCGCGGCCGGGATGCGCGCCGCCCGGCGCAAGACCGGGCGTTTGCGCACGCGTGTCCGGGGGACTCCATGGAAGGCATCCTGATCCAGCACACGACGCGTCGTCAGCTCTGGTTCGGCGCGCTGACGGCGCTCGTCATCCTGCTCGCGCTCGGAATCGCCGCGCCGCACGCGAACGTCACGCTGCCGGCCGTCGAGCCGTTCATGCCGATGTGCGCGCTCACCGTGTTCACGACCGCGAGCATCGCCGCGTTTTTCCTCGGTGCGCAGTTCACCGTGACGCGCCAGCCCGTGCTCGGCGCGCTCGGCGGCGCCTATGCGTTCACCGCGCTCGCCGTCGCGCTGCAGTTGCTCACCTTTCCGGGCGTGTTCGCGCCGCATGGCCTGCTCGGCGCACGCCCGCAAAGCGCCGCGTGGATGTGGATCTTCTGGCATGCGGGCTTCCCGTGCTTCGTGATGGCCGCGCTGCTCGCGCGCGAACGACTGACGCGCGCACCGGTCGGCGAACAGCAGACGCGCCGGTGGACCGTCGCGCTCGTCGGCGGGCCGGCCATCGCGGCCGCGCTGCTGTGCGCGCTCGCGCTGAACGTGTCGCTGCCGCCCGCGTTCCGTCCGCCCGGCGACGCGGCCGTGCTGCCCTTCAATGGCGTCGCGCTCGCCGTGTGGATACTCAATGCGCTTGCGCTCGTGGCCGTGCTGGCCACCGGCCGGCTGCGCACGACGCTCGATCTCTGGCTCGCGATTGCGGTGCTCGCGTGCCTCACCGACACGACGCTGAACCTGCTGACCACGAACCGCTTCACGGTCGGCTGGTATGTCGCGCGCGTGTTCAGCATGTTCACGCCCGGTGTGCTCGTGTGCGTACTCGCGTGGGAAGTGACGATGCTGTACCAGCAGTTGTTCGAGGCGCATGCAACGCTGATTCGCTCTTCCGCTCGCGACGGGCTGACGGGCGCGTTCAACCGCAGCCACTTCAACGATCATTTCCACACGCTGTTCCTGCAGGCGCGGCGGCAAGGCGAACCGCTGTCGCTGCTGATGGTCGACGTCGATCACTTCAAGGCATACAACGACGCGTTCGGTCACGTGAAGGGCGATGCGTGCCTGATCGCGATCGCAAATGCGCTGGCCGGCGCGGTGAGGCGGCCAGCGGATATCGTCGCGCGTTACGGCGGCGAGGAATTCGCGATCGTGCTGCCGAACACCGGTACGCGCGGCGCGCGGGTCGTTGCCGAGGAAGCGCACGAAGCGGTGCTGCGGCTGGACCTCGCGATGCCTGCTTCGCCGGCAGGACGCGTCAGCGTCAGCGTCGGCTGTGCGACCGTGTCGGCCGACGATCTGTCCACGCCCGATGCGTTGATCGAAGCCGCCGATGCCGCGCTGTATCGTGCGAAGGATGCGGGGCGAAACAGGGTCGTCGTCGCCTGAATACGTCTGCTGTTTGGGGCATTTGTTACGGTCATTTTGACCGGAATAATGCGCCGTTACGCAATGCGGGGCAGGGATACCAATGCTTACAGCCCCTGTTGCGGGCGCTCGCTATGCTGGGTTTCATATCGAACCCGAGCAGGTGAGCGCCATGAAGAAAACCCTTTCGCTGATTGCCGGCGTCGCCGTGCTATTGAGCGGCTGTATCGTGGTGCCGGACGGCGGGTACTACGGTGGTGGCGGGTATTACCACCATCATCGGCATTGGGATTGAACGACGAGGCTGCACGCATTGGCATGGCCGTATTGTCAGCAGGACCCGACCGCTGAGTAGTCTCCCCGCGCACAATGAGTCGCCCGTTCCACGCGCCACAATGAACGATCCGACGGTATGCCCAGGGAGCCGGCACCTTATGCCGAACACCAGATTGGCCCGATGGCCGGGCACACGAACTCGCCTTCGGCCTGTGTTAACATTCGTCGCTGCATTCCGATTCGAGGGCTCCCGTGGCGCAACTTTCATACGGCAATCAGACGCCTCGTATCGCTACACGCGATCGCGATGTTCGAACCGCCGTCATGAAGAAGGTTCTTGCGGAACCTCTCTCGAACCCGAATGTGTTGGTCGTGGAAGAGCTGGGGCTCGAACATGGCGCCTGCCGGGTCGACATAGCGGTCATCAACGGCGTCATTCACGGTTATGAACTCAAGAGCGACGCCGACACGCTTCACCGCCTTCCGTTGCAGATTGACGCCTACTCGAGAGCACTCGACAAGGCAACGCTAGTCGTGAGCGAAAGACACTTCGCGGAAGCGGCCAACCTGCTGCCGCCGTGGTGGGGCGTCAAGGTTTCTCGCGTCGGCCCTCGCGGAGCGATTCACATCCAGACCGAACGCACCGCGACGATGAATCCCGATCTGTCTCCGTTCCACGTCGCTCATCTTCTATGGCGAAACGAAGCACTCGCCATTCTGGAAACCCTTGGTATCGACAAGAAAGCGTTGCGCGGCAGCAGGCGATCCCTCTACGCGCTGCTCACGCAACACCTTTCTCCTTCGTCCCTCCGCACGCAGGTCAGGGAAGCGTTGAAACGCCGAACAAAGTGGCGACATCCCTCACAACCTTCGTGACATGATGGTTACTCCCGACCATCGGCCAGGTCGACGCGCCGCCGGTACTTCCGTCGCCGTTCGCGCAGTCCTCGATGAATTTGTCGCCGTATGAGTAGGTACCGCCCATGAATATGGGCGGCCTGGCTGACACGATGCTCCTGCAAACGTCCGCGTACTGCGCTCGTCCGTGTTTCTTGACCTGTACGCCCATGGCGATGAACCATTCGTCATCGATGGTGTATTTCACCTTTGCATTGGGATCGAGCATCCGCGGATCGATGAGCTCGGTCTCGGGATGCGCCACGCCATAGTCGCCGAAAGTCGGCACCCGCGCTCCTGCCGGGAGCATTCCGACAAGGGATTTATAGCCGAGCCAGTCATGACGCTTGATAACGCCCGACGGTCGGAACAGCGCCGATGGCAACGTCTGCGGAAAAGAAGTCCCGGCGATCGTAATGGACCGCCAGTCCGAAACCTTGGGCAATTCGTCGAGCAGCCCCTTCCAGATCAAGGCCTGCATTTTCGGACTGGTTGCGATGTCGGCCGCGCAGTCAAGAACGAGATCGCACGCCCCTTCGTCTATTCCGATTCCCTTCAGCAGCGCACCCACCTCTGCGCGCATTGAAACGCCGAAGTCGTCGGGCATCAGTCGCAAACATGCTCCCCGACCGTCTCGACCCACGATCGCTCTCACCGCGCCAACGTACGCTTCGGAACGCCCCAGCCCCAACACAGGAACAGGCATGGCCCCCGCAACTCGCGCGAGGTCGAAGATATGGGTCAGATGGTGTGTTCCATTATCGACACTTGCTTCGCCGTCTATAAAGGGAGAATCGACAAAACAACGCCGCGTATCCCATTTTTGTTTGAGCCGAACGCCGAACTTGGCCAGGTGTTCGTCCAGACTCTTGGCAGGTGCTTCGGCTTCAAAATCCCATGCTTCCGTCGGCACCTCGAACAAAGGTGTCACCCAATCCCTGACGGTTGGGTCCAATCGGGACAATGCGAGGTACTCTCCTTGACGCCACTTCAATACTGGAACGTAGTGGTTATGATCGAACATGCTTCCCTCGAAATAGAACTAAATAAGGATGCGAACTTACGCCACTTCCGAATGAAGTGCGCCATTTCAAGGTTACATAGGAATTTCGACACCACAAGAGCGTGCGCGGAGAATCAGAATCGCCTTGATTCCATATCTCAATATATTTTATCGAGCGAGCGTTATTTCTCCCATCTCGCCAAGGGTGCGTTGAGACATATTCGACCAGGCGGAGTACGGCACATCCCACGATTTCGTTGTCTCGCGCCTCCAGCCAGAAGTCCTCGAACACCAAGACTCCGGTGATATGCGTATGCGAAAGATCACTGTCGTCTCAGAGAGGACATGAAATGCGCAATTGCCGGGTTGCGGCAAAAAATGTTAAGAACCGTTTATTTCCAGCGCCGGGAAGACGCAGATATTCATTCTTACCTACCAGCAACAAACGACATTCCGCACTGAGCATTGCAAATTTCGGAACCGCGCCGTCGTTTATTTCCCAATACAAAACCTGCTGAAAATCACCCCCAGCAGATCGTCCGAAGTAAACTCCCCGGTAATCGCATTGAGCTGTTCCTGCGCGAGCCGCAGTTCCTCGGCAAACAGATCCAGCGACTGCGCCCGTTGCTCCGCATGATCCGCCGCCTGCGCCAGATGCTCCTGCGCCGCTCGCAACGCGATCAAATGCCGCTCGCGTGCGAGATACACGCCTTCGGCCCCCGCCTGCCACCCCGCGATCCGCAGCAACTCTGCACGCAGCATGTCGATCCCGTCGCCGCGCTTCGCCGACAGATGCACCTCGGTCAGATCCCCTTCCGCCGCTGGATGCTCGACGCAAGCCGGCACGCCGGTCAGATCCGTCTTGTTCAGCACCCGCACCACCGGCACGCCGCCCGGAAACCGCGCGGCGATCGTCTCGTCATCCGGCGTCAGCCCCGTGCGCGAATCGAGCAGATGCAGCACGACGTCCGCGCGCTCGATCTCGCTCCACGTGCGCGCAATCCCGATCCGCTCGACTTCATCCTCCGTCTCGCGCAACCCGGCCGTATCGATGATGTGCAGTGGAATCCCTTCGACCTGGATCGTCTGCGCAACCTTGTCGCGCGTCGTCCCGGCGATCGGCGTGACGATCGCCAGTTCCGCGCCGGCCAGCGCATTCAGCAGCGACGACTTGCCGACGTTCGGCTGTCCGGCAAGGACGACCGACAATCCCTCGCGCAGCAGCGCACCCTGTCGCGCATCGCCAAGCACGTGCGCGAGCTGCGCACGGATCTTCGCGAGCTTGCCGCGTGCATCGGCAGCCTCCAGGAAGTCGATTTCCTCTTCCGGAAAATCGAGCGTCGCCTCGACCAGCATCCGCAGCGTGATCACGTCTTCGACGAGCGCATGGATCTGCCGCGAGAACGCGCCATCGAGCGAACGCCCGGCCGACCGCGCAGCGGCCTCGGTGCTTGCCTCGATCAAGTCGGCAACCGCCTCGGCCTGCGCGAGGTCGAGCTTGTCGTTCAGGAACGCGCGCCGCGTGAACTCGCCCGGTTCCGCGAGCCGCAGCCCGAAGGCGCGCCCCGCATCCAGGCAGCGCTGCAGCAACAGTTGCATCACGATCGGCCCGCCGTGCCCCTGCAGCTCGAGCACGTGCTCGCCGGTATACGAATGCGGCGCCGGGAAATACAGCGCGATCCCGCGGTCGAGCGCCGCGCCGTGCTCGTCGAGGAACGGCACGTAGCTCGCATGGCGCGGCGCGAGCTTCTGCCCGCACAGCGCGTCGATCAGCGGCAGCGCGGCCGCCTCGCCGCCGCGCCCGAACGACACGCGGACGACGCCGATGCCGCCCCGGCCGGCAGCAGTGGCAATGGCGACGATCGGATCGGAATCGGTAGCGAGCATGGGAATCGGATGAATCGGGTGATCAGGCAGTGAGTGGTGCGCCCGCGCAACAGTTCGGGCATCGGAACGCCGGCATTGTAGCGTGCCGGCTCATACGCCACCGGACGCCACACGGGATTCGGACTTGCCCGAATTTATCCCACCGGGGATAAGTCGAGTATCAGTCCAGCGCGATGACACAGCCACCGTTTCGGACTAGTCTGCCTGCCGGAGCGGCCTGACACTGCGTCCCTCAATTCCGCTGCTCATCCTGTGCCAGTCCGGGATTAGTCCGAACGAGATATGTTTATCTCATGCGGTTGTCTGAAAGACGTCGGTGGAATTGCACAATCTCCCCCATGCCGACATCCGAAGAAAAAGCCGCGTTCTCGGAACGCCTGAAATTCGCCCTGCGGCGCAGTCCGGAGAAGATCACCGGCGCGACGGAGCTTGCGAACAAGTTCAATCTGCGCCACCGCGGAACGCATCCCGTTTCGCCGCAAACCGCGCACAAGTGGCTGACGGGCCGCACGATTCCGACGTCGGACAAACTCGAAACGCTCGCCGAATGGTTGCGCGTCGAACTGCACTGGCTGCATTACGGGCCGTCGCCGAGCGTGATCGAACACCCGACACCGCAACCGCTGCCGCGCGACGAACGCTATCCGCCGACGCCCGAAACGATCGAACTCGCGTCGAAGATCGAGGCACTGTCCCCGCATCACCGCTACCTCGTTCAGGAACTGGTCGAGCAGTTCTACGGCGATCCGAAAATCGAAGCGAAGAAATCCTGACCGGGAGCGGCTCGCGCATCGCACCCCGCGCGCCGCCGCCAAGAAACAACAAAGCCGCATGGGCGAACCATGCGGCTTTGTTTTTTTGCGCGCATCGCAAGCGGCTCGCCGCCCGCGTGTGCCAAGGACGTCAGGCCGGTTTCTTCTTGACCCCGCCGAGCTTGCGCGTGATGTAGTACTGCTGCGCGATCGACAGCACGTTGTTCACGACGTAGTACAGCACCAGGCCGGCCGGGAAGAAGAAGAACATCACCGAGAACGCG
>Ga0105240_10004474_pt1 | contig 21291 bp, 20 predicted proteins | sample KBSC54metaG_FD_80426 | JGI IMG/M metagenome (GOLD analysis project Ga0105240, IMG submission 80426) | Corn rhizosphere microbial communities from Kellogg Biological Station, Michigan, USA - KBS C5-4 metaG | ecosystem: Host-associated > Plants > Roots > Rhizosphere > Soil | place: Michigan, USA... | reverse complement strand
GGTCATGCCAGACATCCCATGTCCGATCGGGCCGCCACTCTGTGATGTCAGTGCAGATCCAAGTCACTTTCGTAGCCCGGTCGCCCAGCCGCACTTTCGTCCTGTCCAGCGCGGCTTGAGAAATATCCAGTACGGTGACGTCGTCGCGGCCTGCATCCAGCAATGCATCGACCAACCGCGAAGCCCCACCGCCGACATCGATCACCGATCCAACGGGCGCGACTTTGGCGATCATCGCCAGCGAGCGGGTGGGCATCTGCTGAAACCAGCTCACCTGGTCGTCGGCTTTGGCCGTGTAGGCGGCGTTCCAATGCGGCTTTCGGTCCACGCTAGCGCTGCGCCTTCACATCCGCCGCCGTGATCGCGCCGGAATAGCGGTTGCCGAAATGGGTCCGCACATAATTGACCACGTCCGCAATCTGCTGGTCGGAGAGAAGCCCGCCTAAGGCCAGCATCGCTTTCTGGCCGTGCAGGATCACCGCCACCGGATAGCCCGCTTCCGCCAACTTGGGATTGCTGGCCAATGCTGGAAAACCAGCGCCCGCGCCCATCGCGCCTTTGGCATCCGCCATGTGGCAGCTTTGGCAGACATGGCTATAGACCGCCTCGCCGCCTTGGAAGGAATAATCGCCCGGCCGCTGCATCGCGCCTTGGCCCAGATCGCGCTGCTGCGCCAAGGCAGGCGTCACATCCAACAGCATCAGAGCGATGACCGCGGTCGCCATGTTTTTCATTGGCCTTCTCCCTTGCCAACTCTAGGCGCTTTTCCCCGCGGGCTTCAACCGAGCGCCTGTTTCAGCCGCAGCGCCATCGCGCCCGCATGCTCCTCCGCGATGTTGGTAAAGCTGAGCAGCAGCCCCTCGCCCACGTCATATTTCACCGCTTGCGCCGACAGCGGCGAGACGGCAAGCCCGTGGCGGACACAGCGCGTCGCAAGCTGCCGATCCGCGCCATGATTGGGGAAGCGCGCCAGGATATAAAGCCCGCCGGCCGGCAGCGTGAATTGGACATCGTCGCCGAACACGTGCCGTAGCGCATCGGCCAGCGCCTGTCGCCGCGACTTATAAGCCTGGCGCATGCGGCGCAGGTGCCGCGCGAAATGCCCGTCAGTGAGGAATTCGGCCAGCGCCGCCTGTTCCAGGCTGGCATGACCGCGCCCGCTATCGCGGCAATGGCGCGCCGCCTCGTCCGCGAACCGTGCCGGCACCACCAGCCAGCCCAGGCGCAGCGCAGGAAACAATGTCTTGCTGAAGCTGCCGGCATGAAAGACGCGGTCTTCAGCATCGAGACTCTTCAGCGCCGCAGGCTTGAAACCGCTATAATGGAATTCGCTGTCGTAATCGTCTTCCAGCACAAAGCCGCGCGCCTCTCGCGCCCACGCCAGCAGCGCCTGCCGCCGCCGCAGAGACAAGGTTACGCCCAAAGGCGCCTGATGCGCCGGCGTCACCACCGCTAGCCGCGCCTTGCCACGGCGGGCCCGAGCGACGTTCATCCCCTCTTCGTCCACCGGCACGGGAAGAAGCCGCATGCCAAGACTCAAGAATGCGTCGCGCGCAAAGCCATAACCCGGGTCTTCGAACAGAACCGTGTCGCCTTGGCTCAACACCAGCCGCGCCGCCAGGTCGAGCGCGCCTTGATAACCACCCGTGATCGCGATCTGCTCCGGCGCGGCCGCGACGCCGCGCGACACCGCGAGATAGGCCGCGATTGCCTGGCGCAGCGCGGGCAATCCCATCGCATCGGGATAGGCCAAAGCCGCGCCCGCCGCGCGCTTCACTTCCCGCATCACCAGCCGCGACCATAGCTTGCGCGGCACCAGATCGAGTGCTGGAAGGCCGAGCCGGAAAGGCTTTAGATCTTCCAGCGCTTCCAGCTTGGTTATGGTGCGCAGCGCTTGCGGCCGCGCCGCCGGGACCGCGCCAAAACTAACAATGTCAGAGACGACGGTGCCGCGCTGGCCTCGTCCCAGCAAAATGCCGTCACCCGAAAGCCGCGCATAAGCCAGATCGATGGTGCCCCGCGCCACGCCCAGCTGTGCCGCAAGACTGCGGGCGGATGGCACCCGCTCCCCGGGCCGCAGCCGTCCCTCCGCAATGGCGGCGCGGATGCGATCGTAAAGCTGGCGGTGCAGCGGCGTGGGTGAGCTGCGGTCGAAGCGGAATCGGGAGAATTGGGTGGAAGCCATGGCCCAGCCAGTTTAGCGATTCATGGCACTTTGGCCTAGGCCATGACTGCGCCATGCTGGCGGCTGGAAAAGGAGGCGCACATGCTTCGTCTGACGGCCGTTTGCGCGGCTTTGTTAATCGCAGGCCCCGCCATGGCTCAGCCAGCACAAAAGCCCGCGCCCTATGCTTTCAACAACCCGATCCCAAATATTCCGGGCAAGAGCCTGCTGGCCGTGGTGGTCAATTACGCGCCCGGCGCCAAGAACAAGCCGCATCATCACGCCCCGTCCGCGTTTATTACAGCCTATGTGCTGGAAGGCGCGGTTCGGAGCCAAGTGGATGACGGCCCTCTCAAGGTCTATCATGCCGGCGAATATTTCACTGAGAAGCCTGGCGCGCATCACATGGTCAGCGAGAATGCCAGTGCGACCGAACCGGCCAAGATGCTGGCGATCTTTGTGGTCGATACGGATGTCGTGGGCTCGGGGGCGCAACCTTTATCGACGCCGGACCCATGAGCGATACCGTTGCCTTGCATGATGTGACGGCGAAGGCGCGCTTGGCGCCCTACGCACCCGTCGTGGCCGTGCTGGCCTATCCCTTCCTGTTGGATGCGTTTCACGCTGCCATTGCGTCGGAGATAACTGCCCTGGCGGCGCTTTTGCTTCTGGCGGCGCTGGCCGTGCCGTTGGTGGGCTTGATGACCGCTTATAATCTCGCCCAGACCATTCATCCCGATGCGGCCAGCTTGCGCGCTCGCCGTTTCGCTTATGCCAGCATGGCCGCGCCGCCTTTGTTCGTGTTTCTTGGCGTGGCGCCGGGCTTGGTCGGCATTCATCTGCCGGACAAGCTGCTTTGGATCGCGGTCTGGCTCCTACTCGCCGCCATCACTTGGTTGATGCCCGCACGTGCGGCAGCACCGGCCCGCGCGCCCAGCGCAAAATGGCGCGTGGCGCATGGTATCTCCGCAGCTCTGATCGCCTGTTTTGTGCTGTTCCATCTTTTCAACCACCTCACCGGGCTGGTGGGCGGGGCCGACATGCACGCCGCAGTGATGAAAGCAGGCCGCACCGTCTACCGCGCCAGCTTCGTCGAGCCGGTGTTGGTGACCCTGCTCGCCTTCCAGATCGCCAGCGGATTCCTGCTGTTCTGGCGCTGGAGCGCGCTCAAAGCTGATCTCTTCCGCGCCTTCCAGATCGGCTCCGGCCTTTATCTGGCGATGTTCCTGTTGGCGCACATGAATTCAGCCTTCATTTCCGCCCGCGCGGTGCATCACATCGAGACCAACTGGGCCTGGGCGGCGGGGCTGCCCACCGGCCTGATCCGCGACAGCTGGAACATCAGGCTGCTGCCCCACTACGCCTTCGGCGCGTTCTTCGTGCTGGGGCATCTGGCGTCCGGCGCGCGAGTGGTTGCGCTGAATCACGGCGTCGGTCTTGCCGCCGCCAACCGCTTCTGGTTCGCAGGTCTTGCCGCCGCCGCCTTGATCGCCACCGCCATCATCGCGGGGCTTTGTGGCGTCAGGATTTAATTTTTTTCTCCATGGGCGGACTTGATCCGCCCATCCAGGAATGCGCCCCGCCACACTGGATGGCCGGGTCGAGCCCGGCCATGGTGAGAAAATGAAGCTGTGTTCGACACAGTTCGCCTACCATGCCGTCGGGCTGTGCGGCTCCGCCATCAACTTCTTGAGCGCATCATGCGGCACCGCATTTATCGAATTGCCATTGATGCCGGTCATCGTCCGGGCGCCGACCATGGCATTGACGATGGCCTCTTCCGTCGCGCGGACGGTGGCGTCGAACAGCGGGTTCATCGCCCAATTGGGCAGCATGGCGATCTGCAGAGTCGGCGGCGGCGTGGTGGCTGGCGGCGCGCCCCTTAAGAACGGCCGCGGCGCGATATCGGCACCCGGATTGGCGGTGGAGAAGGAGACAAAGATGTCGCCGGAGCCGTCGCCCGAGGTGCCGCCGACGCGTCCCAGACCGAGCGTGGCGCGCCGGCAAAGCCGGTCCAACTGCGCCGCGGTCAAGGGCGCGTTGGTGGCGATGACGATGATGATCGAGCCGGTATCGACATGGTCGGAGCCATAGAGAAGCTTCGCCTGGCGGTCTTGATGTAGCTCCTGCCCCACCGCGACACCGCCAATGCGCAATTCATGCGCCGAACCGGTATTGCATTGCACCAGCACGCCGACCACATACCCGCCCTCGACAGTGGACAATTGCCTGGACGCCGTGCCGGTGCCGCCTTTAAAGCCGAAACACGCCATCCCCGTGCCGCCGCCGACATTGCCCTCGGCCACCGGGCCGGATGCCGCTGTGTCGATCGCATGCCAGGTGTCGGCGGAGGTGACATGAAAGCCGTTGATGTCGTTCAGGAAGCCATCATACGTCTCGGCGACCACCGGCAGCGACCAGGGATATTGCGTGGCGCCGTGTTTCATCTCCCAGTCGATCACCGCATCGCGCACCGTGCCGACGGAGTGCGTGTTGGTGATCATCACCGGCCCTTCCAGGAATCCGGATTCCTTGACCCAGTGAATGCCCGTCATCTCGCCATTGCCGTTCTGCGAGTAGAAACCGGCGAACACCGGATCCTTGAAATTCTTCCCGCGCGGCAGGATGGCGGTCACGCCGGTGCGCACCGGTCCTTTGCCCACCGTCAGCTTGCCGTCGCCGGAGATCAGCGTCGTAAAGCCGACTTCGACTCCCGGCACGTCGGTGATCGCATTGGAAGGCCCCGGCGTTCCCTCGAACGGGACACCCAGATCACGCGCGCGTTCGGCAGGCTGCGCCGCCAGCGGCGACCCCAGCCCCAGAAAACAGACCAGCATCGTCCCCGCCTGCCATAACGCTTTCATGATTGCCCCCTTTGCTGGAACGCTAAACCGTCATCGCTTTTTCATGCAAGCGCAGGATGGCATCGGTGGCCGACACCACCGCGCCTTCCTGCCAGGTGGGAAGGCGAGACGCATGCTCGCCCGCCAGCACGATGCGCCCGTCCAGCGCGCAGAGATTGTCGTAATGCTGTTCGCGCCCTGCTTCCGTCCACGAGCCCGAACACCCCAGCGTCCAAGGCACGCGATGCCAGGAAACCGAGACGCCGCATTCATATTCGCGCTTGTAATTGCCGGGATGGATCTTCTCGCCGAATTCCAGCAAGTCCTTGATGCGTTCTTCCGGCGGCTTGGCGGAGAGGAGAATCCCCGCCGGGCCTGACGCCTGCGACGCCACCAGAACGCCTTTACCTTTGGAGAAATAATCATACATCGGATAGCCGATCAGGGCGTTGGGCTGGTTGGTGAAGCTGATGCCGCCATAAATGCGGTCATCCTCCTCCCAGAAGCGGCGCTTGAATTGCAGGCCACTCTTTACATTGGCGCCGTACGGCAGCTGGTTGATCGCCGCCCGCATCTTGGGTCCCACATTCATCGGCATTTGCGAAAGGATCGAGGCGGGAATGGTACAGACACACCAATCGGCGGTGGCTTTTTGCGGCGCTCCTCCCTTGACGGCATCGACATAGGTGGCGGTGACGCCGCGATCATCCTGTTTGATGTCGATCACTTTGGCGTTGTAGGTGATGAGAGTGCCCAGTTCCTGCCCGAAGGCCTTGCCGATCACACCCATGCCGCCTTTGGGCTGGAACAGCGGCGTCTGATATTCGAAATCGTGGCTGTAGCCGATGGCGCGCCAAAGATACGATTGCAGCAATTCGCTCATCGCGCCCGGCTCGGAATAGGTCGGCAGCGAATTCAGCCCGCCGCCCTCATCGATCACGGGCCCACGCCGGTTCGAGGTCTGCCGTCCCTTCACATATTTATAGTTCGCGTCCAGCGCGCCCCAGGCCCGAAGCGCCTGCAGCAGGACTTCCTTGTCTTCCTTCGTCACATCCTGGTCGAGCACGCTTTGCTTAGTGCTCTTGGCCAGAAGCTCGGCGACATGGCCGTGGAAATCCGCCTGCACTTCGCGATAACGCTTGGGCCTGCCGCCGTATGCGTAAGTCGAATGAACATAGGCGTTGTAGTTCACCTGCACAAAAGGCTCGAGCGCCACGCCCAGCCGATTGGCGTAATGCAGGATGCCGTAATGGTGATAGGGAATGCGCCACGGCCCGGGATTGAGATAATGCCCCGGATCGAACTGCACATGCTGGGTGGCGCCGCCCAACTCGGTGTAGGTGTCGCCGCCATAAAGCGACCAGTTTCGCCCGCCCGCGCGGTTGTTGTACTCCAGCACTTGAACCTTATAGCCGGCGTCGCGCAGCTCGATCGCTGCCACCATGCCGGCCAGCCCCGCACCCAATACCAGCGCGCTCGCGCCCGGCTTAGCTTGGCCGAGTTTCGGCGGCCCCGCGTAACCGGATTCTTGCGCCAAGCCCATTTCGGTCATAGCGTTGTACATGGCGGTGGCACCCGCCACCGTACCGATCATGGTGAGAAGAGAGCGGCGCGTCGGTGTGCCGCTTGCTTGTGTCTCCGGGTGCTCGCTCATTCGGCCCCTCCGCCTGACGCTCTACGGCCGCTCGCCCAAGCTCGCGGCGTTCGCCGCTCAAAACGGTCCACTGGACCGTTTTGCCGCCTTCGGCGTCGCGACTCACCTCTGCGCCTTCACGTCTTCCGGCTTCACCTTGTCCTTATACTTGTTGCCGAAGCTGGCGCGCACATAATTCACCACATCGGCGATCTGCTGGTCGTTGAGCATGTCGCCAAAAGGCGGCATCGCCTTCTGGCCGTGAGTCACCACGGCCAAAGGATAGCCCGCGACCTGGAGCTTGGCGTCCGCCGCCAGCGCCGGATACATGCCTGCGCCCACCGCGCCTTTGGCGTCGGGCATATGGCAGCCCTGGCAGACGCCGGTGAAGATCGCTTTGCCGCCCTGGAAAGAAAAGGAATTGCCGCGTTCCAGCGGCTCGCTGCCATAGTCGTTGGCGGCGAAATGCTGGGCGAAAGACGGACCCGGCGAAAGACCGAGAGCAAGAAGCACCGCGAGCGTCAAACCGGTTTTCATGACCGTTCCCCTTGCCGCTCGTCAAAGCGGCGCTCCAAATTACCGCTGTGCCTTGACGTCCTCCGGCTTCACTTTGTCCTTATACTTGTTGCCGAAATTGACGCGCACATAATTCACCACATCGGCGATCTGCTGGTCGTTGAGCAGATTGCCAAACGCCGGCATTGCCTTCTGGCCGTGGGTGACCACCGCCACGGGATAACCCGCCACTTCCAGCTTGGCGTCCTTGGCAAGCGCCGGATACATGCCCGCACCCACCGCGCCCTGCGCCTGGGGCATGTGGCAGCCCTGGCAGACATTGGTGAAGATGGCCTGGCCGCCTTGAAAGCTGAAAGGCCCGCCACGATTCATCGCACCCGCGCCCATGTCCTGGGCGCCATCGGCGATAGCCGCCGACGACACGCACAGGCCCGCAACCGCCACCGCGGCGGCAAATACAAACTTCATCGAAAGCCCCTTCATTTTCTTCTTAAGCACTCATGACCCGTTGATGGAGGCGCGTGATCGCGTCCGTCGCTGAGGTGACGGCACCTTCCTGCCACGCCGGCAGCCGCGACGCATGCTCGCCCGCCAGCACGATACGGCCGTCCAACTCGCAGAGATTGTTGTAATGCTCAGCCCGCGCCTCTTCCGTCCATTGGCCGGCGCAGCCCAAGGTCCAGGGCACGCGATGCCACGCCACCGCCACGCCGCATTCGTAATTGGCCTTGTACTTTCCGGGATGGACGTTCTCGCCATACTCCAGCGCATCCTTGATGCGGTCTTCCGGCGATTTGGCCGCCGCCACGAACGCGCCCGCGCCCATCAGATAGGCGCCCAACAGCACGCCCTTCCCCTTGGAGAAATAATCCCACATCGGATAGCCGATCATGGCATTGGGCTGGTTGGTGTAGGTCAAGCCGCCATAGATGCGCTCATCCTCTTCCCAGAAGCGGCGCTTCATCTGAAGCCCGATCTTGAGGCCCGCGCCATACGGAATGGCGTTGATCGCGGCCTTCTTCTTGGCCGACACGTTCATCGGGATCTGCGACAGGATCGAAGCCGGGATGGTGCAGACGCACCAATCGGCGGTGGCCTTTTGCGGCGCGCCGCCGGTGCGACTGTCGATATAGGTGGCCGTCACCGACTTGTCGTCCTGATGGATGTCGATAACTTTGCAATTGTACTGGATCAGATTGCCCAGCGCGATGCCGAAGGCCTTGCCGATCTGGCCCATGCCGCCTTTGGGCTGGAAGATCGAGGTTTGATATTCGTAATCATGACCCCAGCCGATGGCGCGCCACATATAAGAATTCAACACCTGGGACAGCGTGTCGGGCTCCGAATAGGTCGGCAGCGAGTTCAGCCCGCCGCCATCATCCACCAAAGGACCGCGGCGAACGGACGATTGCCGCCCCTTCACATATTTATAGTCACCGTCCAGGGCGCCCCAGGCTTTGAGCGCCTGCAGCAGAATCTGTTTGTCTTCCTTGGTGACGTCCTGGTCGAGCGCGCTTTGCCGTGTCGATTTCGACAGCAGCTCCGCGACATGGCCGTGGAAATCCGCCTGCACTTCCCGGAAGCGCTTGGGCTTGCCGCCATAGGCGTTGGTGTTGTGGACTAGCGCGTTGTAATTGACCTGGGTGAAGGGTTCGAGGCCGACGCCCAACTTGGTGGCATAATGCAGGATGCCGTAATGGTGATGCGGCAGCCGCCACGGGCCGGGATTGATGTATTGGCCCTGATCGAACTGGACATGCTGGGTCGCGCCGCCCAACTCGGTATAAGTGTCGCCGCCATAGAGCGACCAATTCCGCCCGCCGGAGCGGCCGTTATATTCCAGCACTTGCACTTTATAGCCGGCGTCGCGCAGCTCCATCGCCGCCACCATGCCCGCGATGCCCGCGCCCAGAACCAGGACGCTTGAGCCCGGTTTCGCCTGACCCAGCTTGGGCGGCCCCGCATAGCCCGACTCCTGGGCAAAGCCCATTTCGGTCATGGCGTTGTACATGGCTGTGGAGCCCGCCAGCGTGCCGATCATACGCAGCAGGGACCGCCGGCTCACAGAGCCAGTTTCGACGTCACTCATAAGTCCTCCCCTAGAGGTCCGCTCTATATTTTCTTTAATCCTATACTGATTTTGCCGGGCGTGTGAACGGCGTCCTCTTCTCCAATTGTCGCTAATTGTTGCAGGTGTGAGCAGAAAAGCTCGGTAAATAAGGCTTTTCAGGCATGGCATTGGCTGTGCATCATCGCGGGCCGCAGGGCTGCTATTCGTGAAGGATAAGACGCACGTCAGCGCCAGTCGCGATCAGTCCGGCATCGGGAGCGAAATCCGCATCGAGATTCGATCAAAGGGGACAGAGATGAGCACTGCATCGCCAGAGTCGGGGACGAATTATCTGCGCATCGCCACGGAAGAAGCCTATCAGCCGAAAGAGATACCAGGCCTTTACCGCAAATTGCTCGAAGAGAAGAAAGTCAACGATCCCGGCTTTCTGTCCCAGTGGGGCTATTTTCTGGGCAATGCCGAGAAGATGCAGAAACTGGCGAGCCGCCTGGTTGATATCGGCGAAGGCCGCATCCGCGACATGGACTCAACCGGCATCGCGCGGCAGATCCTTTCGATCGCCAGTCCGGGGGTGCAGATATTCGATGCCGCAACCGGGACCTCGCTGGCCACCACTTTCAACGACGAGCTGGCGGAAGCCATCGCCAAACATCCCGACCGCCTCTCGGGTCTGGGCGCCGTCGCGCCGCAGAATCCGGTCGCCGCCGCCAAGGAGCTGGAGCGCTGCGTGACCAAGCTGGGCATGAAAGGCGTGATCATCAACTCCAACACCCAGGGCGAATATCTGGACGAGCCGAAATTCTACGACATTCTCGCCGCCGCCGAAGCGCAAGACGTGCCCATCTATCTGCATCCCGCCACGCCGCCCGCGCGCATGATCGGGCCCTTGATCGAAGCCGGGCTCGAAGGCGCCTTTTACGGTTTTGCCGTGGAGACCAGCACGCATCTTTTGCGCATGATTATGAAAGGCGTGTTCGACCGTTTCCCCAAGCTGCAAGTCGTGGCCGGCCATGCCGGTGAAGGCCTGCCTTATTGGCTGTGGCGCTTTGACCATTTCCAGCACAATTACCAGGAGAGCAATCGCTTTCCGCATATGCCCAAGCTGAAACGCAAAGTCAGCGAGTATGTGAAAGAGAACATCCCCATCACCGCCAGCGGCATGTTCTGGGAGCCGGTGCTGCTGTTCTGCCAGCAAGTGGTAGGCGTCGATCGCTTGATGTATTCGATGGACTATCCCTTCCAGTTCTCCGCTAACGAAGTGAAAACGGTCGACAATCTTCCCATCAGCGATGCCGACAAGAAAAAGCTCTACCAGACCAATGCGGAACGCATCTTCAAGCTGTCATGACCGAGCAGGACCAGGTCTTCACCAAATGCGCGTGGCACATCATCCCGTTCATGATGCTGCTTTTTGTCGTCAACTATCTTGACCGGGTCAATGTCGGCTTCGCGGCCCTGACGCTCAACAAGCAGTTGGGCTTCTCGCCTTCCGTCTTCGGGTTCGGCGCGTGCTTTTTCTTCGCGGGCTATGCGCTGTTCCAAGTGCCAGTCAATTTGATCATCGAGCGGGTCGGGGCAACCCGGGCGGTTTTCTGCATCATGGCGCTTTGGGGATTGGTCTCCGCCGCGACCGCGCTGATTCATGGCCCCTTCAGCTTCTATCTCTTGCGATTTTTGCTGGGCGTGGCGGAAGCCGGATTTTTTCCCGGGATGGTATTGTACCTCACCTTGTGGTTTCCCCGTTCCTATCGTGCCCGCTTCACCTCCATTTTCACCACGGCGATTCCCTTGGCGTCTATCATCGGCGGGCCCTTGTCCGGCGTCATCCTGGGCCTGAACGGGTTTGGCGGCCTGCACGGTTGGCAATGGCTTTTCCTGTTGGAGGGGCTTCCTGCCGTTTTCCTGGCCTTCGCGGTGCTCAAATGGCTGCCCAACGGTCCCGGCTCCGCGTCTTTTCTCTCCACACGCGAAAGAGAATTGGTTTTGACCAACGTCGAACGCGAGGATGCGGCAGCGGAACGAAATTTGTGGGCGGCGCTGCGCAATCCACGTCTCCTGGCGATTGCCTTGGTGGCCTTTGGCAACGCCGTCGCGCTCTATGGCATTCAGCTCTGGCTGCCGCAAATCATAAAAGGGATGGGCTTTTCCAATCTTGCGACCGGCTTTGTCACCGCCTTGCCTTATATCGCCGGTGGCGCGGCGATGATTTTGTGGGGACGTTCCAGCGATCGCCGGCGCGAACGTATCTGGCATATCGCCATCGCCTTGCTGGTTGCGGCGCTGGGCCTTGGCCTGGCCAGTATCGCACACGCGCCTTTGCCGACGGTGATCGCGCTCACAATCGCCATTGTCGGCTCGATGGCGTATTTCGGACCCTTTTTCAGCTTGCCTTCATCATTCCTCAGCGGTCCTGCCATGGCCGGAGGTATCGCCCTGATCAGCACTTTTATCGCCTTGGGCGGATTTGTGGGGCCGACATTGATCGGGATGATCAAACAGGCGACCGGAAATTATGCGGCCGCGATGCTTGTGCAAAGCGCCGGACTGGTCGTCGCGACCGCGATCATTCTTATGGCCGGCCGGTCCATCACCTCTCGTGAGATTCAAGCCGCCTGAAAATTCGCGCAAAGCGCGCGTCAGCGCAGTGCGATCAAGCCGGCATCGGTCGGGCGAAAGCCGCAAGCGTCGTTATAGAAGCGCTTGAGGTGCGGCTCGAAATCGACATGCAGCCACTCGCAGCCTGCCGCCTTCGCCTTTTCCGCCGCGAGGCGAACCATGCGCGCGGCGTGACCCTGATGGCGCGCATCAAGCGCAACCATGGTGTCGAGCAGGAAAGCATGCACGCCGCCATCCCAGGCGACATTGACGAAGCCGATCAGCCGGCCGGCCCGGCGCAGGCACACCCAGCCCAGGCTGTGGCGGTTGACCTGGCCCCACCAATCCTCTGCCAGCACGGAATGACCGAAGGCCTCTGCATGCAGCGCATTGATCTCGTCATTGGCGAACCTGCCGCGCCATTCGGGAATGAGGTCGCTCGGCTTCACGGGTGCGCCGCGGCAGCCTCTATCGATCGGCAAAATTCGCGATAGCCCGTAGGGCAACGAGTCTGTGCGTTAAGTAAGATCTGCTTTATGCCCTCTTCTGACATCGTTCCGTCCACATGGCGCAGTACGAATTTGCCAAAATCTTTGTCGGTCTTAAGCGGCAGAAATTTACCCATATCCCGCCATCGATGGGTCATCAGATATTCGACGCGATCTGAAAAACCCTCCGCGATAGCGCCATCATCGCAAACCGCATACGCTTGGAAATTTCTATAAAGCGACTTCCAGTCTTTGGCTGCAACGACCGCTTCTTCGGAGCGCATTGCCATTTCTCGGGTGCACTCCAAAGCTGCTGCCGCCTGAGCTTTTGGAACGAATGTCGCCATGGCAAGCACCAACGCTAATATCAGATAATAGCGCGCGCGCGGGATTTTGCGGCGTGAGCAGGGTTGCCCAGCGACAGCGTAGCGGCAACGCCCGGAGCGTGCGAATAGCACGTGAGGAGGCGCGACGAACTCACGACGCAAAAGACAAGCGCCCCCGAAATTAGGCATTCATGACGCGCTGATGCAGCCGCGTGACGGCATCGAGGGCCGACAGCGTCGAACCCTCCTGCCATTCCGCCAGGCGCGAAGCATGCTCACCCGCCAAGACGATGCGCCCATCCAGCGCGCAAAGATCGTTGTAATATTTCGCGCGGCTTTCCTCGGTCCAGCGCCCGCCGCAGCCAAGGGTGAAGGGCGAACGGTGCCAGCCCACCGCCGCGCCGGCATGGAAATTGGCTTTGTATTTGCCGGGATGGATCTTCTCGCCATATTCCAGCGCGTTCTTGATGCGCTCTTCCGGCGATTGCGAGGTGAAACGATAAGCTTCCTTGTCGAAGGTGTAGGCCGCCAGCAGCACGCCCGGACCCTTGGTGAAATAGCCCCATTGCGGATAGCCGATCTGGGCATTGGGCTGGTCGGTATAGCTCATGCCGCCATAGATATTGTCGTCCTCTTCCCAGAAGCGGCGCTTCATCTCCAGCCCGATCTTGATCGAGGCGCTGTAAGGCAGCTGGTTGATCGCTTCCTTCTTCTTGGCCGACACATTCATTGGGATCTGCGACAGGATGGTGGCGGGAATGGTGCACACGCACCATTGCGCTGTCGCCTTTTGCGGCTGGCCGCCTTTCTGGGCGTCGATATAGGTGGCGGTGACGCCCTTGTCGTCCTGATGGATGTCGATGACCTTGCAATTGTACTTGATGATGTTGCCCAACTCCTTGCCGAAGGCCTGACCGATCATGCCCATGCCGCCCTTGGGCTGGAAGATGGGAGTCTGAGATTCGAAATTCTGGCCGCGCCCCACCGCCGACCACATCTGCGACGACAGAATCTCCGACAGCGAATCCACATCGGAATAGACCGGCAGTGAATTGATGCCGCCGCCTTCATTGACCAGCGCGCCGCGCAGACGCGACGAGGCGCGGCCCTTCACATATTTCATGTCCTGGTCCAGCGCGCCCCAGCGGCGCAGCGCTTCGGCCAGCATCTCGCGGTCGTCTTTGGTGACGGCCTGGTCGAGCGCGTTCTGCTTCAGCGTCTTGCCCAAGAGTTCGGCGACATGGCCCTGGAAGTCGGCCATCACTTCGCGGTAGCGCTTGGGCTTACCGCCATTGGCTTTGGTGTTGTGAACCCAGGCGTTGTAGTTGACCTGGGTGAAAGGCTCGAGCTGCACGCCCAGCCGGCTGCAATAATGCAGGATGCCTTGATGGTGATAAGGCAAGCGCCAGGGGCCGGGATTGAAATATTGCCCGGGCGAGAATTTGACGTCCTGCTTGATGCCGCCCAGTTCGGTGAAGCTGTCGCCGCCGCGCAAGGTCCAGTTCCGCCCGCCGGGACGGTTGTTGTATTCCAGGATCTGCACTTTATATCCCGCGTCGCGCAGCTCCAGCGCCGCCACCATGCCCGCGATGCCCGCGCCCAGGACAAGAACCGAAGCGCCGGCCTTCACATTGCCCAGCTTGGGCGGGCCGGCATAACCGGACTCCTGCGCGAAGCCCAATTCGGTCATCGCATTGTACATCGCGGTCGAGCCCGCGACGGTGCCGATCATGCGAAGCAGGGACCGCCTGCTCATGCTGCTGGATTTTTGCGCGCCAGATTTCTGGCCGCCGGATTTTTGGCCGCTCATCGAATCTCCCCGTCGGTTCTGTATTTTCTTTAATTCTATACGGATTTGAGGCCTGCGGAAACGGCGTCCTTTTCGCAAAGTGTCGCCGCCAAGCTTACGTGAAGTGCCGCTGGATTTCGGCCGATCCAGGCTTGCGCGCAGTATTTTGCGGCGTGAGCAGGAGGATCGCGCGGAGCGGGCGACTAGCCCGTGAGCACGTCCGACGAACCCACGACGCAAAAGACAAGCGCCCCAAATTTCACACGCCTTTGAAGCGTTCCCAGCCCATGTCGGAATAATGCGGGCCCGTGACCGTCTCGCAGAATTTGATGTCGCAATGCCCGCCATTCCATTCGATCAAAGCGATGCCGTCATCGCTGGTGATGGCGACATCCCACCCGACTACGGAAACATGCGGCACCTTGGCGTGAAGGCTGAGGCAAAACTCCAGTACGCGGCGGAAATGCGGCACCACCAGCCCCGAAAGCGGCGCGCCGGTGTCGGGATGGGCGGCCAAGGCGCGCCATTCGCCGTCATAGCCCAATTCGTCCAACGCGCCGTCCGCGCCTTTCACGATCACATCGAACGCTTCCGCCGCCACCACGCAATCGCGGCCCGCCCGCCCCAGCCTGAGGAAAGCGCCCCGCACGCTGAAGGCACCGGCTGGATCGCGCGCCGTGGTGATGCGCAACGTCGCCACCGATTGCGGCGACAGAGCGTCGAACAAAGGATGCTGCCGGATCGGCCGCTGCACCACGCAGTCGCCCTGGAATTCATGATCGGCGATTGCCTTGGCGACGATCTTCTGCACCGCCACGCCGCCGCCGCTGCCATCTTCCTTCACAAAGACATGGCTGAAATCCGCCGCCAGCCGCGCCAGAGCATCCCGGTCGATGACAGCGAAATCGCGGTCGTAGAAATTGCCGCCGATGCGATAGGCGAGATCGGGCAGAGACTCCGTCTTCAGCACCAGACTGGTGAAGCTCTTGTTCCCTGTGACGCGGGAGATCGCGTTGCCCACTTCCGGCACCACGCGCAGATGATAGAAATTGTCGGGCATCCAGCCTTCCCGGAACGTGCCCTGATAGGCGGCATAGACATAAAGCCAGGGTGCGTAATCGAGACTTCCCAAGACATCCCGGGCATATTCGTCGGCGCGGCTTTTCAGGAAAGGCGAAAGCGGGCGGCGATTGTGATGGGCCATCACGTCCAAAATCGCCGCTGCCTCGCGATTGGCATCGTTCATGGCGCGGCGCTGGCGATAAAAGCCGATGCTTTCCAGTTGGCTGTCGCGGACCAGGCGAAGGCCCGTGACCCGCGCCAAGACATCATTCAATCTCATGAACCGTTCAATCATCAAGGCAGGCGCACCACGATAAGGGGCCCTCACCGCCGGTCCAGAATTAGACGTCCACATCGTTAAAACAACGGAACCCGCGCGTTCCGCATGCGGAATGTACAGGTGCGGCGGTGGGGCCTAGACTTGGCCGCTGCAGGGGGCGCACCTGCAGCGGGGGAGGCATGGGCACGGGACAGGGCCGGTGGGACGGGCGGCTGATTCTGGCCTCGGCGCTGTTCTGCACGCTGGCTTTCAATCTCGTTTTCTTCGCACAGGAATTGCTGCTGACCTTGCCCAAGGCTTTCGTGCCGGGCGTGCATGTGCGGCTTTATCACAACAACCACAATTGGACCGGCGACGATCCCATTCTGCCTTTGCTGCAAGGCACGGGCGGGCTGGCCGATCTGATTATGGGACTGATGTTCGCCGTTTGGCTGAAAGGCGCCGCCGACCGGTCACTGACCACGCGCCTCTTCCTGTTCTGGATGGCGTTTCAAGGTTTCTACGAAGGCCTGAGCCAGATCGTGATCGGCGCCCTGGTGCCGGGCAACGACATGGGCATGGCGTTCGGCTGGATGGGATTCTCCGCCGGCACCAAGCAATTTCTCTTCGTGCTGGGTCTGCTGCTGTCGCTTGCGGCCGGCTTCTGGCTGGCGCGAATTGCGATCCGCCTGATGGCCACCAGCGCCGAGACGGAAAGCGGTCTGGCACGGATGGGCTTTGCGCTACGCACCGTGTTTCTTTCCGCCCTGATCGCGGGACCGCTTCTCATTCCCTTCCGCGCGCCGCGCAATGCGATCGAGTTGGTGATCTTTCCCACGCTGTTGATGCTGTTCGGCGCGCTGTGGGTGATGCTTGGCGCGGCGCTCGCGCCAACCTCACCCAGGCCCGCGCGCCCCTCGCCGTCCCTGGTGATACCGCTCATCTGCCTGATCGCGGTGCTGCTGGTGTTCCAGCTGATCCTCCGCCCCGGCATCGCGTTTTCTTGAAGCGGAGTACAACCTCCATTTGCCTAGCGCGACTCAGGTAAACTCCTAGCGTTTGGTGGAGAAATACTTCTAATGAGAACAGATGTGCCTTGCGGATGGGGTGACGATCCTCTTTCGGAATATTTTCATATTGCTTATCGCAATCGCTTGGCGACATTCGCCAATAAATCTAAAGACTATGCTCGTTTGAGCAAAATCGACTCTTGTTTTGTAAAGGTTGCGGGTAATTGGCTGAATCCGCCTGACCTCCTTTCTCCACTGCTCTTTTTGAGATCCCATTCCTCGTATCGAGCGGCTTGCGAACACGCGCTAGCTGGGCAGGCTGGCGATCTTTTTGCCCAGTTGCGCTCCTGTCTTGAACGTGCCGGCTATGCCCTATTGATAGGAAAGATTCCGGATATCGGCGAAGTGTGGCTCAATAGACATGCAGACCAAACATCAATGGCAGCGTCAAAGAAAGCATTCACAGTAAGCGCAATAACAAGTTGCTTGGCACAATTTGATATGGACGGTGGGGAGCGTTTCCAGAAACTCTATCAACTCACGATAGATTTTGGAGCGCACCCGAACGAACGAGCCATAACCGGGAACCTTACTATTAATAAAAACGCCCGGGGCAAAGAATATTTGCAGGCTTACATGCATGGGGAAGGCATTGCGCTTGATCACGCTTTAGTTTCCACGGCCAGAGTCGGTTTGTGCGCATTAGAAACGGCACAAAATCTTTATGCTGCGCGATTTGAACTTCTTGGTGTAAAGGAAGAAATTCTGGACTTAAGGAGAGGTCTTTGAGTAAGTCTTTTTGATTCAAAATCGTACCACAAACTTCCCTCAATACGCCGTCCGCTCCTCGACGTGCTTGAGCACATCCGGGCGTTTCACCCACAGCGTGCGCAGCTTCCGCTCCGCCACAAAATGCAGCTGATCGTTGTTATGCTTCGATCCCGGCTGGCTGCTGTCGCCGTAAGACATCACGCCCATCGCCTTGATGGGCTTTGAGAACTCCACCAGCGAGACCCAGGTCTCACCCGCATTCACCTTGCGCTGGCCATTGTCCAGCTTGTCCCAGGTGATGGTGCGGAAGATGCCCAGATTGCCGAAGCCGCCATTGCCGGGAATGTTCACATCGCCGATGTGGAAGCGCGACACCTCCCCATAAGCCCGGTCGATCGCGCCATATTGCTTGACCGTTTCAGCCGCCGCGGTCTTCAAGCTGGCCACGCCCACCGCCGGATCGGCGATGCCGCGCGGCGTCTCGATGGGATCGGCGGCGTCCCATTTCACGGCATAATTCTTCTGGTTCGACATGCCCGCGCCCGCGAACGCCTTCACCCATTCCTCGAACAAAAGCGCCCCCTTGCTGTCGGCATTGTATTGATGGTCCCAGGCTTTCAGCACCGCCAGCGCTTTTTGCACATCCGGATCGTTGGAGGACGCTGCCGCCTTCTCGATCTCGGGCACCATGCGATCAGCCAGCAGCGCGCGGGTGGTGTGTTTGAGGCGGATGAAATCTTCGTACGAAATCTTGCCGCTGTCGGCCATCAGATGCAGCGACTGTTCGTTGCGCATCGACAGCGGGCCTTCCACCGACACATAGGGCGGATAATCCTTGTAATGGATCGCCTGGGGCATCGTGGAGGTAAAGGGCGGATCGTTGGTGTTCTGCACGAAATGCGACGGCGGATTGGCGACATGGGGAATCTCGTCGAACGTCATAACGTCCGCATCGCTCCATAACGTCTCCGACGTGTCGCCCGGCACCAGGCCTTTCCAATAGGCGAAGTCGCCATGTTTGCGCTTGGGCTCGATGCCGTTATCGACATAGAGGATGTTCCCCTCGCGGTCGGCATAGACGATGTTGAAAGTCGGCACCTGCACCTTGCGGAACGCGGCCAAGGCTTCGTCATAAGTCTTGGCCATGCCCAGATCCCAATATTCCTTCAAGGCTTCCGGCCGCTCCAGCCCCGCAACTTTCAAGGCCACGGTGGCGCCCGCCTTGGTGACGAACACAGGGCCTTGCACGGCGCTGCGGATAGTCAGCTCCTCGGTCTTCATCGATCCATCCGCCTGGCGGATCTTGAAACTGGCTTGGCGCGTCTCGAATTTCTTCGCTTGGCCATCGAACATATAGCCGGCCTCGAAACCGCCCGGCGCAGGCGTGAGCTTGTAGATGGTGGCGCCCAGAATGGTGTTCACCGTGTTGGTGAAGCCGTGACGGTCGTCGAAATCGAAGCGCAGCATCGGCAGGCCGATCTGGGTGGCGCCATACATATGAATGCCCGGCCCTTCGAGGCCCGCTTCGTAATAGGTGAAGAAACTCGGCGCCCAGGGCAGATGCGGATTGGCCAAGAGCATGGTGTTGCCGCTCTTGGATTTGGCGGGGGCGACGGCCCAGGCGTTGGAGCCACCCACATCGTGGCTATCCTTGATGTTCTGCACCTGCTCCAAGGACGTGACATAGATATAATTGAACAGCCGATGCGCATGCGCGATCACATCCACGCCAGTGATGGGAAGCGCCCGTAGCACCTCGGGATCGATGGTGGCCGCGTTCTTGCGCGCGCTGTCGGTCATGCCGGCGGCGAAGGCGTCCAGATCTTTCTGAAATTGCGGCGTCTGCTGCGAATACCATTTCGCGGCGCGCTCATGCACGCCGTTGGTGATCACCCAGCGGTCGCTCTCGGCATAGGAGTCGCCCCAATATTCCGCAGCGCGGCCCTGCGCCTGGCCATAAAGACGCAGCACCAGATTGGCGTGGCTCTTCACCTGGGCATAGCCGAAGCCATAGAAGACGCCGGCTTCGTCCTTGCCGAACACATGCGGCACCCCGAACGTGTCCCAGAGAATTTCGCCGTGCGGTCCGGAAGCGGCAGGCGCGGAACCGGCCGGCAGCGCCAGCACCGCCGCTGCCGCCGCACCCAACAACAGACTTTTCCAGCGCCCTGCCATCACGACCCCCAAAACGATTCTCGGCTTCCCTATTTGAAGTATGTCGCGAAGGCCCTCACCGCACCACCGGACCGCCATATCCGGCTCTTCGCCCCGGAGATGACACGCGCTACATGAAATTTCGCCAATTCCGCTCGCAATTGTCGCAAAGTATGTCAGTACAAGCTATGCTGCCGCCACGAATTCAGAAGGCTGTGCAGGGGGATGACAGACGACGGTGAACTGGACCTAGCCCGGTCCATGATCCGCCTTTACGGACAGGATGCCGAAAAGGTCGCGGCCGGGCATGCCGAAACCCATGCCGAACTGGGGGAAGAAGTGAAGAGCGAGCGTTGGCGGCGGATCGCGATGGCGGTGGCCCGCCTGCGCGGCCAAGTCAGGCCAAATTGAGTTTCTAGTCGGTGCCCGCCGTCAGTTCCGCCACGCTGGCGAACAGCCGGTCCTGCTTCAGCTTGGTCCAGATCATCAGCCCGCCAAGGATGGCGCCGGCCAGAAGCCAGGTTACGCCTTTGGGCCAGCCGATCGCCAAGCCGACCAGGAACAGGATCAATTCCACCGCGAACACCAGAATCAGAAGGGCGAAGCGCAAATCGTGACGTTTGCCCGCTTCCGCCATCAGCGAGCCGCCAAAGACCGCGCCCGCCATCGCCAGGCTGGCGGTGATCACCATCACGAAGCCGGAGATCGCTTCCATCGCGACATCATGGCTGCGGACCAGGGTGCCGAAGCCGAAACCGAAAGTGAGCACCACCGTCATGGTCATCAGCGCGATGATGCCGCCGCAGATCCAGGCGGCGGGCTGGGCGTGGAAATCCGCAAAGCCGAAATCGCCGCTGGAGAAAAGCGCCCCGATAATCGATGGCTGATTCGAACCCGTATCAGGCGCTGCCTCGGGCTCGCTGGCTCTGGCAGCTTGCGCACGCGGACGCGCGGTCGTGGTCACCGGACCGCCGCGCTTGCCGAATGAAGACCGGGCATATGCCATCGCCATCCCCTTGGCGAATTTCTCCTGGCAAAGGATAGAGGCCCAGAGTTACCCAATCGGTAACGGCAGGGAAAACCGGGGTTTTTCCGGTGGTTAAGCGGCCATCTTGGCTCTGCGCCAGGCCGCCGGCGCGATGCCCAGGCTGCGCTTGAAAGCACGGCTGAAGGCGGCCTCGCTCTCATAGCCAACCTGGCAGGCGATCTCGGCGATGGAGTCGACACCATCCTGCAGTAGGCTGGTCGCCAGCTGCATGCGCCAGTTGGTCAGGTACTGCATCGGCGGCACGCCGACAAAACAGTTGAAACGCTCCGCCAGCGAAGAGCGCGACAGCCCGACCGTCCCCGCCATCTTCTCCAAGGTCCAGTCATGGGATGGGCTGCCATGGATAAGATTGAGCGCGCGTCCCACCGAGCGGTCGCGCAGGCCCGCCAGCCAACCATGCTCGGATTGCGGCAGCTTCTCGATATGCTGACGGATCACTTCCACGAACATCAGTTCGCTCATGCGGCCCAGGATGCTTTCGCCGCCCGGCCGCTTGTTGCCGCATTCCGCCACCGCCACGGGAATGAAGAGATCGAGCCAGCTCCCAGGCTCGCGCTCGACG
>Ga0105240_10004472_pt1 | contig 21294 bp, 21 predicted proteins | sample KBSC54metaG_FD_80426 | JGI IMG/M metagenome (GOLD analysis project Ga0105240, IMG submission 80426) | Corn rhizosphere microbial communities from Kellogg Biological Station, Michigan, USA - KBS C5-4 metaG | ecosystem: Host-associated > Plants > Roots > Rhizosphere > Soil | place: Michigan, USA... | reverse complement strand
TTATCGCGTGCAGTTGTCGCGCCGGGAGTTCCGCTTTTTCGGGGACTGCCGGGCGGTGGCGCAGAACCGGAGCTCACGGGAGATGCGGGTTGCCTACGAGGGCGCGGAGCCCGTGGCGTAGATCGCGTTGAGATCAGGCGCCATCGGCCGTAACCCCTCACCCTCCCATTGCTGCGCAATGGGCCCCTCCCTCTCCCTTTGGGAGAGGTGTTGGTGGGGCGGCCTTCATGCACCTCTCCCATAGGGAGAAGGAGGGGCCCGCGCTGCGACGGCAGCGTGGGAGGGTGAGGGGTTACGCTGACCGGCCTCGATCGGACCGCGCTGCGATCAGGCGCCCTTGTGCGCCGGGGCCGCGTCGCCCTCACGGGGCGTGATCAGGCGGCCGAGCCGGGGGGTCAGCCAGCCTTCGAAGTCGTCGACAAACTCATACACCACCGGCACCAGCACCAGCGAGAGGACGGTGGAGGTGATCAGGCCGCCGATCACGGCGACCGCCATCGGCTGGCGGAACTCGGCGCCGATACCGAGCCCGAGGGCGGTGGGGAACATCCCGGCCATCATGGCCAGGGTGGTCATCACGATGGGACGGGCGCGTTCGCGGCAGGCCTCGAACAGGGCCTCGCGCTGGCTGGCGCCATCGCGCTCGCGCTCGATGGCGTACTCCACCAAGAGGATCGAGTTCTTGGCGGCGATACCCATCAGCATGAACAGGCCGATCATCGACGGGATCGACAGCTCGGAATGCCCGAGCAGCAGGGCGATGAAGGCGCCGGCCAGGGTCAGCGGCAGGGCCGAGAGGATGGTCAGCGGTTTGAAGAAGCTGCCGAACAACAGCACCATGACCCCGTAGACGAGCCCGATGCCGGCGAAGATGGCGATGCCGAAGCCGGTGAACAGCTGGTTCTGGGCCTGCTGGTTGCCGATTGCGGGGCGGGTGATCCCGGGCGGCAGGTGGCGGAACACCGGCAGACGGTTGAGCTCGGCGTTGGCGTCGCTCATCTTGGCCCCGCCCGTCAGGTCGCCGAGGATGATGATGTCGTCGCGCCGGTCGTAGCGGGTGATCTCGGCCGGGCCGGCCTGGAAGTAGACATCGGCCACGCTGTCCAGGGTGGTGAAACCGCCGCTGGCGGTGGGCAGGCGCAGGGCCTTCAGGGTCGGCAGGTCGCTGCGGGCGCTCTGCGGCAGGCGCACCCGGATCGGAATGCGCCGGTCGCCGACGTCGAGCTTGGCGACGTTGGCGTCGATGTCGCCGACGGTGGCGATGCGGGCGACCGAGGCGATGGTCGCGGCGCTGACGCCGAGGCGGGCCGCGTCCTCCGGCCGTGGGCGGATGATCAGCTCAGGCGCGGGCGGCGAGGCCATCGGACGCGGATCGGCCAGGGTGCGCATGCCCGCCATCTGGCGCTGCAGCTCCAGCGCGGTCTGCTGAAGGCCGGCGCCGCTCGGGCTGGCCAGCACGGCCTGGATGGTGGAACCGCCGAACCCGGCCCCCTGGAAGGTCACCCGCGCGTCGGGGATGTCGTGGAACTCCGAGCGCAGACGGTCGCGGATCTGCGGCACCTTGGCCGCGCGGTGGCGCTTGAGCACGGCCACCGCCACGGCGCTGTTGACGTTGCCGCCCTGGCCTATGGCCGTGAACACGTGCTCGGTCTCGGGCTGGCGCGCCAGCAGGGCCTGAACCCGCGCCAGCACCTGCTCCGTATCCTGGATGGTCGAGCCGGGCGGGCCGACGACGTCGACCTGGTAGTAGTTCGGGTTGCCCTCGGGCTGCAGGCCCTTGGGCACCACCGCCACGGCCAGGATCACGGAGGCCAGGAAGATCACGAAGCCGCCCAGCACCGAGAGGATCCGGTGGTCGAGGGCCCAGTTCAGGCTCTTGATGTAGAAATCCGGCAGCGGGCGGCGGGGCTTGGCCGGCTTCGGCTTCAGGAAATAGGCGGCCAGCAGGGGCGTCAGCAAGCGCGCGACCACCAGCGAGAACAGCACCGCCACCGACACGGTCAGGCCGAACTCGCGGAAGAACTGGCCCGGAATGCCGGGCATGAAGGACACCGGCGTGAACACCACCACGATGGCCGCCGTGGTGGCCACCACCGCCAGGCCGATCTGGTCGGCGCCCTCCATGGCGGCCTCGTAGGGGCGCATGCCCACGCGCACCCGTTTCTCGATGTTCTCGATCTCGACGATGGCGTCGTCGACCAGGATGCCGATCACCAGCGTGAGGGCGAGCAGGGAGACGGTGTTGAGCGAGAAGCCGGCGGCGGCCATGAAGGCGAAAGCCGGGATCAGCGACACAGGCATCGCCACCGCGGTCACCGCCGTGGCCCGCCAGTCGCGCAGGAACAGCCACACCACCAGCGAGGCCAGGGCCATGCCCTCCAGCATGGTCTCCCGCGTCGCGTTGAAGGCGCCGCGGGTGTTGTCGACCTGGGAAACGATGCTGCGGATACGGACGTCGGGCCGGGTCGCGGCCGTCTGCGCCCCCGGGCCGCCCGGCGGCCCCAATCCGCCCATCGGGCCTGGCTTGGCGCCGAACACCATGTCGTGCAGCGCGCGGTTGACGCCGTCCTCGGTGGAGATCTCGCTGGCGTCCTTGACCTTGGTCACCTGGAAGCCGACCACCGGGCGGCCGTCGTAGCGCGCCTCGGAGCGGATTTCCGCCGCGCCATCCCCCACGTCGGCCACGTCGGCCAGACGAATGAAGCGACCGCCGGTGGTCGGCAGGCTGATGCCGCGGACCTGCTCCACCGTCTGGGCCGCGCCCAGCACGCGCAGGGTCTGTTCTCGATCGCCCACCTGCACGCGCCCGCCGGCGGCGTCGACGCTGACGCTGGCGAGGGCGGTGTTGATCTGCGGCGCGGTGATGCCAGCGGCCGCCATGCGCACCGGGTCGAGGGAGACCACGATCTCGCGATTGACCCCGCCCACCCGCGACACCTGGCCCACGCCGGGAACCGCCTGCAGGGTGCGGGCGATGTCGTTGTCGACGATCCAGGACAGCTCCGCGTCGCTCAGGGTCACGCCTGGCGCGGGGTCGACCGCGAAGGTCATGATCGGCTGGTCGTCGAAGTCGAACCGCTGCACCAGCGGCGGATCGACCTCGCGCGGCAGCTGGGCGCGCGTCGCCTCCACCTTGGCGCGGACGTCGTCCATGGCCCTCTGGAGGTCGGTGCCGAGGTTAAACTGCACCCGGGTGACCGAGCTGCCCTGGGTGACCGAGGAGCTCATGGCGTCGACGTTGGTCAGGCCCGACATGGAGTCTTCGATGACCTGGGTCACCTGGGTCTTCAGCTGCTCGGGCGCGGCGCCGCTCTGGGTGACGGTGACCACGACGACCGGGAACTGGATGTTGGGGAACAGCTTCACCGGCAGGGTGAGGTAGGACAGCACGCCGGCGATCACCAGGGCGATGAACAGCACCGCGACCGGCGTCGGGTTGCGGATCGCCCAGGCGGAGATCAGCAGGCGCTTGGCGGTCATGGCGCGGCCGGCCTCGCGCTCCAATCGGGCGTGACATAGTCGCCGGGCAGCAGCTGCGAGCCGGCCTTGGCCACGACCACCGAGCCCACCGGCGGCCCGCTGAGCAGCTCGACCAGTCCGCCCCCGCGCTCGCCGGTCCGCACCGGGACCTGACTGACCTTGCCGTCCGCTGCGACCACCATCAGCGACGCGCCGGTGGCGTCATAGCGCACCGCCGTCTCGGGCACGCTGGCGACGGCGCGGGTGGTGTCGACAAAGCTGGCCTTGGCGTAGCCGCCCGACCGGATGTCGGGGCGCACCGGCAGAGCGACCCGGACCCTGCCCAGCTGGGTGTTGGCGTCGACGCGCGGGCTGACCAGCCGCACCTGGCCGTCCACCACCTGGCTGTTGGCCAGCGTCACCTTGGCCGCGAGACCGGGGCGCAGCTGGGCGAAGTCCGCCTCGGAGACGTCGGCGTTGAGCTCGATCAGGCCGCCCTCGGCCATGCGGAACCAGGGATTGGTCCCGCCCCCGCCGGAAAGGTCGCCCTCGCGCACGTTGCGCTCGATGACCAGGCCGGCCACCGGCGCGCGGAGGGTGAGGTGCTCGAGCCGGGTCCGCGTCTCGCGCACGGCCGCGTCCTGGGCGTTGGCGGCGGCGCGGGCGCTGCGGGCGGCGAATCGGCGCGCGTCCAGCTGCTCCTGCGACAATACGCCGGCGCCCTGCAGGTCCGACACGCGGGCCGCCTCGGCCTCCCGCTGCTCGGCGGTGACCTTCTGCTGGGCCGCCAACGCGATCTGCTGCTCGAGCTGGGCGCGCAGGACGGCGGAATCCAGCTCCGCCAGGGGCTGGCCGGCGCGCACCCAGGCGCCCTCGTCGACCAGCAGGCGGGACACGCGATATCCTGTCACGTCGGCGCTGACCGCCACGTCGTTGCGGGGCGCCAGCACGCCCGACGCGATCAGCCCGCCGGGGATCGGCCGCATCTCGACCTTGACCACGCTGACCGCCCGCGCCGTCTGATGGGCGCTCGGCGGGCTGGCCTTGCCGTGGCAGGCCGCGAGCCCCAGCGCCAGGGCGATGGCGATCCATCGTCTCGTCGTCGTCATGCGGCGCGCTCTCACGGGGTGCGGACCGGGGTCTGCTCGGCCGCATAGGCCCATCCGCCGCCCAGGGCCTTGTAGGTCTGGACGGCGCGCCGCAACGCCTGCACGCGCTGCGCAGTGAGCGCGGTGCGGTCGGTGCGCCAGCTCTGTTCGGCGGAGAGGGCGGTGGTGAGATCGTTGATGCCGGAGGTGTAGCCGATTCGGGCCGCCTCGTAGGCGCGCCGGGCGCGCGCCTCGCCGTCTTCCAGCAGCCGGATGCGGCGCTCGTCGGCGCTCAGCCGCACCAGGGCGCTCTCGGCGTCGCCATAGGCCGTCTGCACCGCCTTCTCATAGGCGATCACCGCCTGCTCGGCGCGAGCCCCCTGGGCCTTGGCGTCCTGGAGCATGCGCGGGATGTCGAGCACGGGCTGGGTCATGCCGATCCCGTAGGACCAGAAGCCGGTGGTGGTGGTCTGCTGCTGCAGGCCGAAGCCGCCCCCGGGCAGCAGAGCCACCCCGGGCGCCACCGCGCGGGCGTAGCCGAGCGCCGGCTGCAGCACCAGGTTGGGGAAGATCTGCTCCTTGGCCAGCTTGGTCTTCAGGACCGCCGAGCGCATCTGGAATTCGGCCTGGCGCACGTCGGGCCGGCGGGCGAGCAGTTCCCCCGGCACCGCCTCGGGCACCGGCGGCGGGTTGGGCACGTCGGCGACGACCGGCAGGGTCTCCACCCGGTCCGGGCCGCGGCCGACCAGGATCAGCAGCAGCCGCTGGGCGACGTGCAACTCGGCCTCGAGGCTCTCGACCTGGGACCTGGCCTGGGCGAGGTCGCCGGCGATGCGATCGGCGTCGGCGGGCGGCCCGAGGCCATGGGTCGCCTTCACGGTCGCGACCCGGAGAAGCTCGCTCTGGATGCGCACCGTCTGGTTGGCGTCGGCCAGCTGGATGGCAAGGCCCCGGGCCTGGAAGTAGCTGTCGGCCACATTGGCCACCAGGCTGGCGCGGGCCGCCTCGACCTGGAAGCGCGTGACCGCGAAGTCGGCGCGGGCGGCCTGGCGGGCGGTGCGCAGGGCGCCCAGGAAGTCCAGCTCCCAGCTGACGTTGAAGTTCAGCGCCTCGTTCTCGGAGCGACCGCCCACCGGCAGGAAGGAATCGGCGTTGGAGCCCAGGTCGGCGGTCTGCTTGCGACTGGCCGATCCGGTGAGCTGCCCGGTCGGCATGAAGGTCTGCAGAATGGTGCTGCTGCGCGTGGCGCCGGCTTCCTGCAGCCGCGCGATCTGGGTCCTGGCGTCGGGGCTGTTGCGCAGCGCCTCGTCTTCCAGCGCATTCAGCCCGTCGTCGGCGAAGATCGTCCACCAGGTGTCGAGCGCGGCCGGCGGCAGTTGCACGTCGCCCGCCGGCGCCTCGTAGGCCTGGGGCAGGGTGAGGTCGGGCTGACGCACGCCGGAGGCGCAGCCGGCCAGCAGCGACGCGGCGGCCATCGCCACGGCCAGCGCACCCGGCGCTTTTGCTGCGTGGCGGCGTTTCACCGTTGAGCTTCCCCGAGACGCTGGCTCGAAACGAATCGCCGGAGCATAGGGTGCAACCACGTTTCCCTAGCGTCCGGCGGCGCGCGAGATATATCGATCTAGACCGCCAAGTCCAGCGCTCGCGGCGCCGCACCGGCGGCGCGTCCGTCCTTGCCGCGGCGCAGTTCGTGGCTTCGCCGGCGCAGTTGGAGACGGCGGGGGCGCCTCGGAGGCCGGCGCCTGGTTGATCCGGCCGGCCCCGGAGATCTCCGTGCGAAGGTCCGGCGGATGGGTGAGCAGGTTGATCACGCCCGCGCCGGATATGTGCACGTCCGCCGACTGGGTCGGGGCGATCGTGGAGCGTCCGGCCCCAGAGATGCTGATGTCGGCGCTGACGGTGTCAAGCCGCCCCATGTCAACGTCGCCGGCCCCGGAGATGCGGACCGTCACCGCCCGGGCGCGGCCCTGGGCTGTGACGTCGCCGCGGCCGCTCACGTCAACGTCCAACTGGTCCTGGGCGAAGCCGGTGATGGTCAGCCGGTTGTCGCCGCTGAGGGCGAAGCGGCTCACATTCGGCGCGGTCAGCTCGATCCGCACCTGCGGGTGACGCCAACCGAACCCCCAATCGTCGTAGCCGATGCGCGACCCCATCACCGAGATTCGGCTCACCACATCCTGCGGACCGGAGATCACCAGGCGCGCCGGGCCCGGCGCCTGGGTGAACTGCACGTCGCCCGGCGCGGAGACCTGCAGGGAGTCGCCGCCGGTCCAGGCGACCTGACGGCTGACGGTGGGGCCGCCATCGTGGCCCGGCCGCCAGTCGCGATGCAGCACCGCCGCGCCGCCCAGGGCGGCGGCCCCCGCGAAGCAGCCGGCCGCGAGGACCAGGCTGGCGCCGGCGATGAGGAGGAGGGTGCGGATCATGATCTGGCAAGCTCCGACTGGGAGGAGAGCGAGGGCTCGATCGCGGGTTTCAGCAGGCGGTAGTGCAGCCGTCCGTACCAGACGAGCCCGTTGACCAGGCCGATCGAGACCAGGGTGAGGATCGAGGCGAAGGCCACCGCCAGGGCCATCAGGCCGAGGCCGATCAACAGCGGCGTCCACGGCCCGCCGGGCAGGTCCTGAAACGGCCCGAGGGCGAAGACGGCGACGCCGCCCACGAAGATGGCGACGGCGGTGATCGCGAAGGCGAACATCATGCTCACCCCGGCGATCAGGATCGGCAGCAGGATCAGGATGTCGATCGCCCCGAGGCCCAGCACGGCGAAGACGGCGCCCGCGGCCGCCTGGGGATTGCGCTCGGCCTCCCAGCGCCTCACCCCGGCCTCGGCCCGCTGCTCGCGCGCCAGGCGGTCGGGATCGCCGAGCGCGGCGGCGATCTCGTCCTCGGGCCGCCCTGCCGCCAGCCCCTCGGCGAAGTGGGTCTCGTAGTCGGCCACGATCTCGGCTTTCGCGGCGTCCGGAAGGCCGGCCAGCCCGCGCCGCAGCTGGGCGATGAACGCGTCACGGGTCATCGGGTCTCTCCCAGGATGCCGTCGACGGCGCGCGCAAAGCCGCGCCAGGCCGCGGTCTGGGCCTTCAGCGCCGTGCGGCCGGCTTCGGTCAGGCGATAATACTTCCGGGGCGGGCCGGCGCTGGACTCGACGAGATAGGTGTCGACGAGGCCGTCGGCCTGCATGCGGCGCATCAGCGGATAGATCGTGCCCTCGCCCATATCCACGGCGCGCGCCATCCGGCTGGCGATGTCGTAGGCGTAGTTGTCGGCGCCGGCGAGGAGCGCCAGGACGCAGAGCTCCAGCACCCCCTTCTTCAGCTGAACCTCGACGCTTTCGGGCATCTCGCGGCCGCTCCTCGCCACACTCTATATAGCCAGGTACCTGTCTATGCAAGGTATCATGCACCGCATGTATGCGGCCGGCCCCGAAGCGGCGCGGACACCACGCAGGGTGGAGAGTGTGGGCCTCGGCGCATCTCATGCTAGGAAGCGCGCAGAGGCGATGAGAGCATGAGCGGTCGGATCTTCGCGGGCGTTGGCGGCTGGACCTTCGAGCCCTGGCGCGGGGTCTTCTACCCCAAGGAGCTGAAGCAGAAGGACGAGCTGGCCTACGCCAGCCGCCATCTCACCGCGATCGAGATCAACGGCACCTACTACTCCACCTTCAAGCCCGACAGCTGGCGCAAGTGGCGCAGCGAGACGCCGGACGGCTTCGTGTTCGCGGTGAAGGGATCGCGCTTCACCACCAACCGGCGCGAGCTGGCCGGCGCGGGGGAATCGCTGGAGCGGTTCTTCGCACAGGGGGTGGCCGAGCTCGGCGACCGGCTGGGCCCGTTCCTGTGGCAGCTGCCGAACACCAAGAAGTTCCACCCGGACGACCTCGACGGCTTCCTGTCCCTCCTCCCGAAGACGCTCGAGGGGCGGCCGCTGCGACATGCGATCGAACCGCGGCACGACAGTTTCCACACGCCGCAGTTCGCCGCCCTGCTGCGCAAGCACGGCGCGGCCTGCGTCTACGCCAGGCACAAGACCTACCCGGAGATCGCCGACCTGACCGCCGACTTCGTCTACGCCCGCCTGCAGACCGGCGACGACGACGTGCCAACCGCCTATCGGCCGCAGGAGCTGGACGAATGGGCCGGGCGGATGAAGGCCTGGGCCAAGGGAGAGGCGCCCCCCGACCTGCCGCTGATCGACGCGGACCATCCGGCGCCGAAGACGCCGCGGGACGTGTTCACGTTCGTGATTCACGAAGGGAAGATCCGGGCGCCCGCGGCGGCGATGGAACTGATCGAGCGGTGCAAATCCTGACCTCCCTACCCTTCATGGCAGGGCTATCGCACTTGACTTTGCGGGCTGTTGCGCGCGCCGCAAGCGCCCCAAGAATGAAACCGCAGAGATCGCAGAGACACGCGGAGAACGCCCAGAAACTCCGCCGTCTCCGCGTGTCTCTGCGATCTCCGCGGTTGAACTTCCTGCGGCTGCGCCGCTTCCCCGCCATATGCGATTGCCCTGCCCCGCAGGGGGAGGGACAGCGTCGCGCAGCGACGCAGGGTGGGATGTCTGACACGTCATGATATCCGACAGGCGGCGAAGCCTTCTCCAGATTCCCCCACCCTGACCGCTTCGCGGTCGTCCCTCCCCACTTCGGGGAGGGAGGGCATGGTTAGCGCGATCTTAAGCATGATCGGGCACGGTGCCCGGATGCGACGGCTGCTCATCATCCTGTCCGCGATCGCGCCCATCGCGGCGGCCACCATCGCGCTGGCGGCCGATGCCGTGGTGCAAGGCGGCCGCATCACCGTGCCGGCGCCGGCGTCGCGCCCAGCGACGGCGAACCGGAGCCCCGCTCCGGCGGCCAGCTACCTCGTCCCCTCGCCGCCGCGGGCGGCCGTCGCCGATCCGTCCGACTGCCGGATGTCCTGCGCCCAGTCCAACTACCAGTGCCGGGTCCAGAACGACGCCGAGGACTGCTCGCCGATCTGGAGCCAGTGCGTCGCGGCCTGCACCATGCCGAACCTGGGGCCACCGGTGTCGACGACGCCCTGATCCCCCGCGACAGCAAGGCCGTGGACTTCGAAGGACGGGCGCCCGATCCTAGGCGCATGGCCGAAGTCGCTTTTCTCCAGCCCGGCAAGCGCGAGCAGACCAAGCTCGCCAACCGCCAGACCATCCTCGACGCCGCCCGCGACGTGTTCGGCGAGCTGGGATACGAGGCCGCCACGGTGCGGGACATCATCCGCCGGACCGGCCTCTCGGTGGGCGCCTTCTACAACTACTACCGCTCCAAGGAGGAGGTGTCGGAGGCGCTGGCCGACGACGGCGCGCGGCGGTTCCGGCCGATCCTGCACGCCGAGTACGAGCGGGCGACCGACTTCGAATCCTACCTGCGCGGCGCCGTGCGGGCGTTCTTCGACTTCCTGGCCGACGAGCAGGAGACCGTGCGCAGGGGCCGCCCGCCGCAGGAGACCGTGCCGCACTTCCGCAACACGCCGGGGATGCTGGCCGTCTACGAGGAGGTCCGCACCACCTTCGCGGACGTGATGGAGCGGGGCATGGCCCCGCGCGTCGACCTCGACTACCTGGCCACCGCCTGCATCGCCATCGCCCGCGAGGTGGGCGAGGCCATGCTGCGCCGGCAGCCGCCGGACGTGGCCGGCGCCACCGAGTTCTGCGTGAGCCTGATCCTGGGCGGGCTCAAGGACCTGCCCCGCGCGAACCCCTGAATGGCCGATACGGACGTCCAGCGTGCGGTGCTGAAGGGCCTGCTCGCCCTGCCCCGTCCGCTGGTGCGCCTGATGTCCGGGGGCGCCGCAACTCACGTCGGCGGACGCACCCTGGATCCCGCTTTCCAGTTCCTGGCCCACCAGGCCCGCGGCCGCCCGTCGCCGACCACCCGGTCGCCGCAGGAAGTGCGGCCGGCGATCGCCGCTGGCTTCCGGATCGTGGCGGGCCGGCCCGAGCCGGATTTCGCCATCGAGCCGGTCTCGATCGAGGAGCCGGACGGGATCATCGAGGCCCGCGCCTACCGGCCCAGGCAACAGGACCCGGCCGCGCCGGTTCTGGTCTACGCCCACATGGGCGGCGGCGTGATCGGCGACCTCGACACCTGCGAGGCCTTCTGCACCATCCTGGCGCGGATCGCCCGCTGCCCGGTGCTGTCGGTGGACTACCGCCTGGCGCCGGAGAACCGGTTCCCCGCCGGGCTGGGCGACGTGCTGACCGCCTACCGCTGGGCCCGCGACGGGGCCGGGCGGTTCGGCGCAGAACGCGGGCGCGCCGCGATCGGCGGCGATTCCATGGGCGGCAACTTCGCGGCGGTGATCTGCCAGGAGCTGAAGCGGCGGGGCGAGCCGCAGCCGGCGTTCCAGCTGCTGGTCTATCCGGCCGTGGATACGGCCAGCGAGACACCGTCGATGACCACCTACGCCGACGCCTATCCGCTGAGCCGCGGGATGATGGACTGGTTCATCGGCCACTACATCGGCCCCGAAGCCGATCCGGCCGACCCGATGCTGTCGCCGATCCGCACGGCGGACCTGTCCGGTCTCGCGCCAGCCATCGTCGCCACCGCCGGCTTCGATCCGCTGCTGGATCAAGGCGAGGCCTATGCGCGGCGGCTGCGGGCGGCGGGCGTGCCGGTGACCTACCGCTGCTATGATTCCCTGGCGCATGGCTTTACGGGCTTCACCGGCGCGGTGCGCGCCGCCGACGCCGCCTGCCGGGAGATCGCCGGCCTGGCGCGCGGCCTCATCGAGGGAGGGGTCTAGAGCATGCGGGCGGTCATGGTGCATCGGCTGGAGCCCGACTACGGCGGGGTCGAGATCACGGACCTGCCGACGCCCGATCCGGGACCGGGCGAGGTGCTGGTGGAGGTGCGCGCCGCCGCGATCAATTTCCCCGACATCCTGATGACCGAAGGCAGGTACCAGCACAAACCCCCGCTGCCGTTCGTCTGCGGCACCGAGATGTCGGGCGTGGTGGCGAAGCTGGGCGAGGGCGTGGCGCGCTTCCGGATCGGTGACGCGGTGGTGGGCGGGGTGCTGCTGGGAGGCTACTCGGACCTGGCGCTTTGCAGCGCCGACGCGCTGCGGCCGAAGCCGGCCAACTTCTCGTTCAGCGAGGCCGCCGCGTTCGGCGGCGCCTACATCACCGCCTACGTCTCGCTGGTGCGCCGGGCGCGAATCGAGCCCGGCGAGTGGCTGCTGGTGCACGGCGCGGCCGGCGGCGTGGGCCTGGCGGCGGTGGACATGGGCAAGGTGCTGGGCGCGCGGGTGATCGCCGCCGGGTCGTCGGACGAGAAGCTGAAGGTGGTGGCCGAGGAGTACGCCCCCGATCACGTCATCAACGTCACCGGCGGTTTCCGCGAGCGCGTCAAGGAGCTCACCGGCGGGCGCGGGGCGGACGTGATCTACGACCCGGTCAGCGGCGACATCTTCGACGAGAGCGTGCGCTGCATCGCCTTCGACGGGCGCCTGCTGGTGGTGGGCTTCACCTCGGGGCGGATCGCCAACGTCTCGGTCAACATGCCGCTGATCAAGGGCTTCTCGGTGGTGGGCGTGCGGGCCGGCGAGTACGGCCGCCAGTTCCCCGAGCGCGGGATCGAGAACCGCGACGCCATCTGGAGGATGGCCGAAGAGGGCAGGCTGAAGCCGCGGGTGCACCAGGAATATCCCCTGACCGGCTGGCGCGACGCGTTCGATTCGCTGACCGATCGCCGCGTGGTCGGCAAGGCGGTGATCTGCCCCTGAGCGCCGCCGCCCCCGAGCCGACCCTCGCGTCGATCCAGACCCTGCGGGGCCTGGCGGCGCTGTCGGTGGTGGTGTTCCACGCCTTCCAGTGGCTGAACGACGACTTCTGGATCGGCGCCGCCGGCGTCGACGTCTTCTTCGTGATCAGCGGCTTCATCATCTGGACGGTGACCGCACGCGGCGAGTCCGTCCCCGGCAAGTTCCTGTGGCGGCGGGTCACGCGGGTGGCGCCGGCCTACTGGCTGGTCACCCTCGGCGTCGCCGCCATCGCGGTGGCGAGTCCCAGCTTCCTGCCGCAGGTCTCGGTCAGTCCGCGCCACCTGCTGCTGTCGCTGGCCTTCGTGCAGCACACCGACCCGCACGGCCTGGTGTTCCCGGTGCTGCCGCCCGGCTGGAGCCTGAACTACGAGGCGATCTTCTACGTCACCTTCACCGGCGTTCTGTTCGCGCCGGCAAGATGGCGCTTCCCGCTGATCCTGGCGGCGCTGGCAGGGATCTGCATGGTCGGCCTGCTCGACCCGCCGCTCTATGGCCTCGCCGCCAACCCGATGATGCTGCAGTTCGCCGCCGGGGTTTGGCTGGGCCGACGGCACGTGCTGGGACGCCGCATCCCGGCGGGCGCCGGCGCCACCTTCGCGGCGCTGGGCCTGGCGCTGTTCGCGGCGATGCTGATGGTGAATTTCCGCCAGCGAATCACCTTCACCGTCCACGAATTCTTCCGCCCGCTGATCTGGGGCCTGCCCGCGGTGATGATCGTGGCGGGGTTCGTGGCCATCGAGGAGGGCGGCTGGCGACGGTGGGCTCGCCCCTTCGTGAAGCTCGGCGACGCTTCGTACGCCGTCTACCTGTGCCACATGCCGGCCGTGGCCCTGGTGGCGCATACGCTTGGTGTCCGCCCCGCCGCGCTGTTCGTGCCGGCCGCGGTCGTCGTCTCCGTCGCGGCAGGGGTGGGGTTCCATCTCGCGGTGGAGACACCCCTGATCGCGGCGTTCCGTGCCGGGCCGCGCCTCCTGACAGGATTGGCGCTTCGAGAGCCCCCTCCACCGCTGCGCGGTCCCCCTCCCCCAGAGGGGGAGGAGACTCGAAGTCGCGCCATTTCATCTCCTCCCCCGTTGGGGGAGGGGGACCCCGAAGGGGTGGAGGGGGCACGCGGCGAGACACGGATTTCGCCGACTTGACCTGCGGCGTTGCGGCCCAGCCTGAGAAGCGATTTGTTCATCACCAAGGCCGCAAGATGACGAGGTTAAAACCCTGGGGTGGGATCGACTTCCTTGTCTGCCGTGGCCCTTCGTTCGCCGTCGGCGCACCGCGCGCCGGATCCTGTCGAGACGCTCGGCGTCGCCGACTTCGCCCGCATGATCTTCCAGGATCAGGATCTGGGCGCGGTCTGGGATAAGCTGATCAACCGTGCGACGGCCGGCGCCCCTGATCCGGGCGCCATGCTGGACCTGTCCACGCTGCTGCAGCTTACCGGCCAGCGCGAGCAGGGGCTGGCGCTGCAGGCCGACGCGCTGAAGCTGAACCGCTGCTACCGCCGCGTGCTCGGCAACGGCAATGGCCCGACCCTGCTGGCCCTGGTCGCGGCCGGCGACCTGATGGCCAACACGCCGCTGGAATTCATGCTCGACGGCTTCAACGGCTGCCTCGACTACCTCTTCCTGGACCGCGCCCTGCCCGAGCAGATCCCGCCCCACGACCTGGCGATCCTGGCGGTGGGCGAGTCCGACGACAACGCCCGGCTGCTGGCCGCCCTGGCCGAGCCGCTGGCCCACTGGCCGCGGCCGTTGCTGAACGGCTCGCCCGCCCATGTGCTGGCGCTGGGCCGGGACCGCCTGCCCCAGCGGCTGGACGGTATCGACGACGTCCACGCCCCGCCCACCCGCCGCGTCCGCCGCGGCGAGCTGATGGTATTGGCCCAGGACGGCGCGCTGGTGCAGACCCTGATGCCCGGCCGCAGCTTCCCGATCATCGTGCGCCCGGTGGGCTCGCACGCCGGCTCGGGACTGGAAAAGATCGACACCGTCGCCGAGCTCGCCCTCTACCTGCAGCGCCAGTCCGGCGAACTGTTCTACCTCGCGCCCTTCGTCGACTACGCGTGCCGCGACCGCTCGTACCGCAAGCTGCGCATCGCCTTCATCGAGGGCCAGCCCTACGTCGCCCACATGGCCATCTCCGACCATTGGATGGTCCACTACCTCAACGCCGACATGGCCGAGTCCGCGGCCAAGCGGGCCGAGGAAGCGGCGATGATGGCCACCTTCGACGTCTACTGGGCGCGCCGCCACGGCAAGGCGTTCGGGGCCCTGGCGGAGCGGATCGGGCTGGACTACTTCGCCATCGACTGCGCCGAGGATTGCGACGGCAGGCTGCTGCTGTTCGAGGCCGACACGGCGATGATCATCCACGACCTCGATCCGCGCGACCTGTATCCCTACAAGGGCCCGGCGATGGCCGAGCTGTTCGGCGCCTTTCAGGACATGGTCCGCCGCCGCGCCGCAGCCTGAGGCCAGAGGGGCGAGGCAGGCCCATAGGCCTTCTCTATCGAGAGCATGAGATCAATCGATTGGACGGGCCGAGCGCCTGGGCCTAGGACGTAGTCCGCCCGGGTGGCCTCGCCGCCCCACCAGTCACCAGCTCACGAGGGAACGCCCCGATGTCGCTCGCCAACAGCAAGACCCTGCAGAACCTGAAGGACGCCTTCGCCGGCGAAAGCCAGGCCAACCGCCGCTACCTGTACTTCGCGCAGAAGGCCGACGTCGAAGGCTACAACGACGTCGCCGCCGTGTTCCGCTCCACCGCCGAAGGCGAGACCGGCCACGCCCACGGCCACCTGGAATTCATGGAAGGCGTCGGCGACCCGGCCACCGGCCTGCCGATCGGCGCCACCGACCTGAACCTCAAGGCCGCCATCGCCGGCGAGACGCACGAATACACCGACATGTATCCCGGCATGGCCCGCACCGCCCGCGACGAAGGCCAGGACGAGATCGCCGACTGGTTCGAGACCCTCGCCAAGGCCGAGAAGTCTCACGCCGGCCGCTTCCAGCGCGCGCTGGACGGGCTGGAGTAGGATCTGAATCCCTCCCCCTTGAGGGGAGGACTGAGGGTGGGGGTGCTTCAGGCACACCCACCTCAAGCTGGCTTCGGGCGCACAGAACTTCTCTGCGACAGCCCCCCACCCCCGGCCCCTCCCCGCAAGGGGGAGGGGTGTGAGGACGCTTATGACCGAAGCACCGCCCAAAGGACCCGCCGGCGAAGGGTCGCTCGACGCGCCGTTCCGGCGTCCGATCGCCTGGCAGGACCCCGAGTTCTACGACCTGGTGAAGGTCGAGGCCGAGATGGAGCGGGTGTTCGACATCTGCCACGGCTGCCGCCGCTGCTTCAACCTGTGCGACAGCTTCCCGCGCCTCTTCGACCTGGTGGACAATGGCCCCACCGGCGAGGTGGACGGCGTCAAGAAGGAGGACTTCGCCCAGGTCGCCGACGCCTGCACGCTCTGCGACATGTGCTTCATGACCAAGTGCCCCTACGTGCCGCCGCACGAGTTCGACCTGGACTTCCCGCACCTGATCCTTCGCCAGCGCGCCGCGGTTCGCAAGCGCGACGGCGGCGACTTCGTGCGCGAGCAGCTGGGCGAGACCGACCGCAACGGCAAGCTGGCCAAGCCGATCGCCGGCCTCGCCAACTGGGCCAGCGACAAGGGCAACAAGCTGACGCGGCCGCTCATGGACGCGGTGCTGAAGATCGACGCCGACGCGGTGCTGCCCAAGTACCACTCGCGCACCGCCAGCGACCGCGACCGGGCCGATCACCCCGAGCCCGATCCGGCCGGGCCGTCGTTCGGCCGCCGCAAGGTGGTGGTCTATTCGACCTGCTTCACCGAGTACAACCAGCCCTCCACCGCCAAGGCGGCGATGGCGGTCCTGGCCAAACAGGGGGTGGAGGCGAAGATCGTCTATCCGGTCTGCTGCGGCATGCCCCAGCTCGAGGCCGGCGACATCGCCGAGGTGGCCGACCGCGCCCGGCGCGTGGCCGCCGAGCTCGGCCCCTGGATCGCCAAGGGCTACGACGTGATCACCCTGACGGCCAGCTGCGGGCTGATGATGAAGTTCGAGTGGCCGCTGATCCTGCCCGGCAGCGAGCCGGTGAAGACGCTGAGCGCCGCCACGCGCGACATCTGCGAATACGTCGTCGAGCTGAGCAAGGCGCACGGCCTGGCCACAGGCCTCACCCCCGTCGCCGGCGGCGTCACCCTGCACCACGCCTGCCACGCCCGGGCTCAGAACATGGGCGCCAAGTCGGCCGAGATGCTGCGGCTGATTCCAGACACCAAGGTGGACCTGGTCGAGCGGTGCTCCGGGCACGGAGGCACCTTCGGGGTCGTCAAGCCGACCCATGACGTGGCCATGAAGGTCGGCAAGCCGGCGGCGCGGCAGGTTTCCCAGAAGGGGAATGAGACGCTGTGCTCGGACTGCCCGCTCGCCTGCAAGCACCTGGGCCAGCTGGTCAGCGCCGACCTGGCCGAGGGCGCGCACGCCCCCGCCCAGGCCCATCCGATCGAGATCCTGGCGCGCGCCTACGGCCTCAACTGAGAGGGACGTCCATGCCCGCCGCCGACCGCAAGATCACTGCCGCAGACGTCATTCCTGACCAGGAATTCGCCGCCCAGCGCAAGGCGCGCCGCGCCGCCCTGCTGCCGATCAAGCGCCTGCGGCGCGTGTCGCTGGGCCCGTACGCCACCGCCTATTTCGAGACCTATGACACCATGCTGTTCCAGGTCCAGGAGATGCTGCTGATCGAAAAGGGCGGCGAGGCCCAGATCGCCGACGAGCTGGAAGCCTACAACCCCTTGATTCCACAGGGCCGCGAGCTGGTCGCCACGGTGATGTTCGAGATCGATGACCCGGACCGCCGGGCGCGGGTGCTGGGTGAGCTGGGCGATGTCGAGGACCACTTCTTCCTCGAAATCGGCGACACCCGCGCGGCCGGCGTGCAGGAAGGCGACATCGAGCGCACGCGGGAGGATGGCAAGACGTCTTCGGTGCATTTCCTGCGGTTTCCACTCACCGACGGCCAGATTACTGGCTTCCGCGATCCGAAAGCCCGCGTGCTGCTGGGGTGCGACCACCCGCGTTATTCGCATCTGGCCGTGCTGGGCGAAGAAACCCGCGCCGAACTGGCGCATGATTTAATCTGATTCACCAATTGGCGTGAATTTGGCAGGACAACCGAGCAGTGTGCCGTACCGGGAGTAACCCGCGCGGCGTTTCGGGGATTTTGTCCAATGTCCGTATCCACCCTTCCTGCCCGGGCCGTCGTCGTCGATCGTTCGCCCGAGTCCCTCGCCGAGCGCATGCGCCGGTTGCGCGCCGAGGCCCGCGCCAGCGCCCGCGACCATACCGAGGTCTTCATCCGCACGATCTCCGACCTGGAGACGATCGCCACCGACATCGCCGGGGGCGGCGAGGCCTACGGCGAGGGCGTGCGCGAGATCGCCCGCCGGCTAGGCCCGGAACTGGAGACCGCGCGCCTGAACCTCGAGGCCCTCGCAGGCCGCGAAGGCTAGTTCCAGGCGGATCAGACGTCTGGCGGCGCAAGGACGCCCCGCGACAGGGCGGCCTTGCCGGCCGGGCCGTGGCGCGGTGACATCGCGGGGCGCAGGGGCGCGTCGCGGCGACGGAAGCCTGAACGGCGGGGAGCCGGCGACGGTCGTCCCGACGCCTCGAGCCTGACCCCGAAGGCCTCGGCCTGCGCGATGTGGCCACAGAGCCGGCAGCACCAGAGCCGGTCCCACCTCGCCCGCGCCGACCGGTGAGCGAGCTGCATCCGTCGCAAGCCTTCCCACACCTGCTTCCAGGGCGCCGTTAGCCCGTGCGCCGCAGGCAGCCTTCGCGGCGCATGCGGCGGGCGGGGCTCGACGCCGCCGCAAGGACCGAAGGCGGCGCTCTGTTCGTAGAACACCGACAGGTCCATCGAGTAGCAGCCGTGGCACGACGGGCATGGCATGCCGCACCGATTGCACAGGGCGCGGCAGGCCGCCATGCAACGCATTACCGCAGGGGGTGTGCGGCGCCCGGCGGGCTCACCCGCCGGCCCTGACGTCAGAACCCGGGCGCAGTCTCCGTCCGATCCTGGGCGGCAAAGGTGTCGCGGGGCCAGCTGCGCCGGCCCCGGAGGCGTCGCCTATGATTCTCGGCGTCCGCCACCGCCCGGACCGCCCACCTGGATGGGCCATGATTGTCCGGGAAGGTTTTCACCTGACCGATGACGCCCCGGGCCGAAAGCGCCCGCAGGGCTGTGCCGGTAGCGCTGCGTTGGCTGGCCGTCACCCGGGCCGGTGGCTGACCTGGACTCTCGCTGCCTGATGCGACGAACGCGGCGCACTGACGCGTCGTGCGAACCTCGCCCGCCTGTTCGAGGTAGGCCAGAAGCGCTCGTTGCAACCGTCCCAGGCCCCGGCTCATCCGAGGCCTCGTGCGACGGTCGGCAGGGCCACCGTAGGCATGGAGCCATGCTTGCGCACAACCGACCCGTCCGTGGCCACGACCACCGCACCTTGCGGGCCGGCTCCAGCGAGGAGCAACCGTCGGATCGCCTCGGGCCGGGACGGATTGTCAGCCTGCGTCGCCGCCCAGGCATCCACGACAGCCAACTCCGAGGGGTCCAGCCGCAAGCAGATCGCCCCCGGCGCTGGCCGCTCGTTCGCGCTCGTTTGCGCCGTCATTGTCCCCCCCGGGCACAGCACGTTTTGCCCAGGCTGGCACAAGTCGCGCCACGAGATAACGTTGCTATTTGACGCAGTGGGAGCGACGCGCTTCAGGCGCGCGGGGCTAGCCTGACCAGTCGGCGAGCTTGTTGACGAAGGACGGCAGCCACAAATTCTCGCCCGCCACCTGGAAGAGGTTCTGCTGAAGTATGCCGGACATCCACATCAGCAGCCGGATCCGGTGTGGCTTTGCGAGTTCGAGCGTTCGCCTGTGTATGGTCCAGGGGTCGAGGTTTCGCGCGTTGAGGCGCGCAACCGCCTCGGCGACAGCATCTTGCGATGGTTCGACGGTCTCAACGTAGTCTGGATGAAAGAACACGTCCCGGCCGCCTTTTGACGGCGTCGTCACGACGGGCAGGCCGCAGAGCAGATATTCGGCGGAGGCGTACATGGCCCCTTCCAGTTCGGAAAGGGCGAGGCCGCAGCGCGAAGCCACCAGGACCTCGCGCACCTCCTCGGCCGACAGCTGCCTGCGGCCCGAGCCGGGTTCGAAGTTCACATAGCGCAGGTCGTCAAATGCAGAGATGCAGGCGGTCGCGTATGCCTCGTCAAACTCATACCTGCCGCTGATGATCGCCATGCGGGGCACGTGCGCGGCCAGCTCGTGGCGCTTCATCCGGACAAGGCGGCCAACATAGACGGCGTCGTAGAGCTTTTCCCTGTCGGGCTCGGGATGAAAGATGCGCTCGTCCAGGAAGGCGTTGTGGTTGCACCAGATCGAGCTGAGGCCGGATCGCCGGAACAGCAGATCGTCCTCGGGAGTCGCGGCGGCGACGGTCATCCGTACGTTCGGCGCGATCGCGGCGACCAGTTTGGCGGCCCGAAGGATGTCGGGCAGCTGGGCGGGGCCATGCCAGGAAGGTTGCAGCAACAGGTAGGCCGCGGTTCCATTGGCGCGCGCCGCCACCTTTTCCGCCGCCTCGAGCACCGCGCCCCCGCCGTAGGTGACGGCGATCAGGGGGTCCTGAGCGATGAAGTGGAGGCTGTGTCTCGCCATGCCGTCCCTTCCGGCGGGGTCTGGGCGGCTGGGCTCCAGCGCACCGCCACCAAGCACCTGAACAGAAAGGTGAAACTGGTGGAGCCGAGGGGAGTCGAACCCCTGACCTCCTCATTGCGAACGAGGCGCTCTACCAACTGAGCTACGGCCCCACTTCGCCGTGGCGAAGGGCGCCGCACATAAGGTTGGGGGCGGCGGGCTGTCAAGGCGACGCCGCGCGTCGAGCCATGCGGCTTCCTTGCGGCGCCGGTCGGGGCAGGATACCTAGGCTGCCTTCCCAGACACTTCGGCGCGGAGCGCAGGACGCAGGTGGCGGCGACGGCGATCTTGTTCGTGATCTTTGTCCTGCATCTGCTGCTGCAGGCGGTGATCTGGGTGATCATCGCCAACGCCATCATGAGCTGGCTGGTGGCGTTCGACGTGGTCAACATGCGCAACCGCATCGCCAACCAGGTGGTGCGCGGATTGGACGCCGTCACACGGCCGCTGCTGAGGCCGTTCCGGCGCTTCATCCCGCCGCTGGGCGGGGTGGACGTGACGCCCGTGATCCTGATCATCCTGATCCAGGCGACCGACGCGGTGCTGCTGCCCTACCTGAGCGCCTGGCTGCTGTCCCTCGTCGGAGGCCCCGTCGCCGGGACCGTTCTGGTTCGGTGAGATGGCGCGGCTGACCGTCCGCGTGACGCCGCGCGGGGGGCGGGACGCGATCGACGGCTGGAGCCGGGACGCCGCGGGCCGGGCTGTGCTGAAGGTGCGGGTCGCCGTCGCGCCGGCCGACGGGGAGGCCAACGCGGCGGTGATCGCGCTGCTGGCCAGGGCGCTCGGGCGGCCGAAGAGCGCGCTCAGAGTCGCGGCCGGGGCGACGGCGCGGGTCAAGCAGATCGAGGTCGAGGGGCTCGGCGAGGCGGAACTATGCGCCCAGCTTGGCCTCGGCGGCGGCGAGGGCTGAGCGGGCGGCGTCGGGGAAATTCTGGGCCGCCAGGGCGTCGGCGAGCGCGGTCAGGCACAGGCGCACATGCCAGGGGGTGGCCGAGGCCCCCATCAGCCCCACCCGCCAGATCCGGCCCTTCAGCGGCCCCAGGCCGGCGCCGATCTCCAGGTCCCAGCGGGCCAGGACGTGGGCGCGCACCGCCGCCTCGTCGACGCCGTCGGGGACCTTGACCGGGTTGAGCTGCGGCAGTCGGCAGGCCGGGTCGGTGAGCAGCGCGAGACCGCCGGCCTCGAGCCCGGCCGTCA
>Ga0105240_10004470_pt1 | contig 21302 bp, 16 predicted proteins | sample KBSC54metaG_FD_80426 | JGI IMG/M metagenome (GOLD analysis project Ga0105240, IMG submission 80426) | Corn rhizosphere microbial communities from Kellogg Biological Station, Michigan, USA - KBS C5-4 metaG | ecosystem: Host-associated > Plants > Roots > Rhizosphere > Soil | place: Michigan, USA... | reverse complement strand
GCTCGTCCGGGTCGACCTCGCCGGCTTTAGTCAAAAGGCTAGATTCGGCTTGCGGATCCATTTACTGACTTTAAGTGGGGCCGGTGAAGGATTTCGGGTACCGCCGCTGAAAATTTAATGAATCAATGGACCGCCCCGTCCCGGGAGACCATGGCTGGCGCTCGGAGCGCTATCAATACGGCACTCTGCCCGGCGATACAACGGGACCGGCTCGAGACTGGCCCGGCCTGTTTTGCCGGATTCTTATGCGATCCGGGTACCCGGTTGTTCCTCGTGATTCCACTTACCTGTTCAGAAACGCTTCTGAAGGCCACAAGGGTGCCCTGCAGGTGTTATGCGACGAATACTCAATTGGAGAATATCCTTGAACAAGTCGGTATGCGCTGGATTGCTGGTCTGGGCGAGTGTCGGCGCCGCGCTGGCTCAGCAGCCAGCCGCGCCTCAGCCCGTCCTCGAGAAACCCGTTGCGCTGAATCTGCCGTCCGAGCCTTTGGAGGATGCGTTGCATGAGTTCTCGCGCGTAACCGGCCTGAAGGTCATGCTCTACAGCAATCTCGGGCGTGGTGTCACCGCGCCGGCCGTTCAAGGTACTCTGACACCGCAGGCGGCGCTCGAGTTGCTACTGAAAGGCTCCGAGCTGCGCTTCGAATATCTCGATGCGCAAACTATTGCAGTGTTGCCGCTGCATGACCCCGGCAACGTTACGAATTCAACCTCTTCGACACAAGACTCTGCGCCGCAGCTGGATGAGATCGTCGTTACGGCGCAAAAGAAGGAGGAGCGGCTGCAGGATACGCCGGTGCCCGTCGCAGTACTCAATGCCAACACTCTGGCCGAGAGTAGCCAAGTGCTGATTCGCGATTACGCCTCCAGCGTTCCAGGGTTCGCAGTGACGCCCGGAATCTACCCTGGGTCCGTTTCAGTTTTGACTATTCGCGGCATTAATTCCGGCGGTGGAGTTCCCAGCGTCGGAGTGGTGATTGATGATGTCCCTTATGGAAGCTCCTATGGAGGACACACGGGCGCCGACGTACCTGATATCGACCCCGGTGATCTCGCGCGCATTGAAGTGCTACGCGGTCCGCAAGGCACGCTCTACGGCGCGGGCAGCATGGGTGGCTTAGTTAAGTTTGTGACAAAAGATCCCTCGACCACAGGATTTAGCAGCCGCGTTGAGGTGGGCACTGACTATGTCGCTAATGGCGCCGAACCGGGGTTCGACGCACGGGCCTCGGCGAATATACCCATAAACGACAATTTGGCCGTTCGCGTGAGTGCATTCACGCGGCAGGACGCCGGGTACATCGACAATGTCATATCAAGGGTCAACGGCGTCAACGAGGGCGAGGCCAGCGGTGGCCGCGTCTCGCTCTGGTGGCGGCTGTCGGAGGATTTTTCGCTGAAACTCAGCGCCCTATATCAGCATGTCCGGACCAACGGGGCGCCCGATGCCGACGTACTACCCGGCTTAGGGGATTTGAAACAAAACTATATACCGACAGTAGCAGGTTACCCTACCGGGCTTGGCGGCAATCTACGGACGGACCAACTCTATAGCGCCGTTTTAAAAGGTAAGTTCGCCGGGATCGAGCTAATTTCAGTGAGCGCCTTCGGCCGTGATTATAGTTATAACTCCCTGGATTATTCGTATGCGTTCGGCGGGTTTTCCGAACAGCTTTTCCAGGTCCCGGGCGCGCCATTCTATAACTATGACAGCACCAAGACTTTATCGGAAGAATTCCGCCTCTCGAGTTCCCTCTGGAATAAACTCGACTGGCAAGTCGGCGCGTTTTACTCGCGCGAACTGGAGAATGACTTGCAAATCTCGGATGCCGCGACCGCAGCCGGAGTCGTTGTGGGGCCGGGAGCGGTGTTCCAGAACTATTACGAAGGTAGTCCGAAGTTTCAGGAGTACGCAGCCTTCGTTGATTTGACCTACCACTTCACGGATCGCTTTAGCCTTGAAGTCGGCGGACGCCAAAGCCATATCAGTCTCGCCTATCCAACCAATATGTTCGCCCTTGCCGGGCCGCCTATTGCTAAAGCAGCGGTGTCATCCAGCAGCACGCCGTTCACCTATTTGGTGACACCTCAGTTCAAGGTCGGACCGGATTTAATGTTATATGCGCGCTTTGCGTCGGGGTTTCGGCCTGGCAGCCCGAATGCCCCCCTCCCGGGCGTGCCGGGCGCAATGGACCCGGATACGACGCAGACCTACGAAACTGGGATTAAGGGGGATTTTTTGCACCACACGTTGTCATTAGACGCCTCCCTCTATTACATCGACTACAGCAAGATTCAGCTGACTGTGAGGGTCGAAGATGGAATGGAGAAGGGCACCGTTTACGGGGCCAATGGCGGGCAAGCAAAGAGTGAGGGCTTGGAGCTCTCACTCACGTCCCGGCCCCTGACAGGCTTGACGATTTCGGGGTGGGTTGACTATGACGATGCAGTCTTAACCCAGTCTTTCCCAGGCAACAGTACTGTGTATGGAGCCTCAGGGAACCGACTGCCCGGCAGCAGCCGCTGGTCCGTTAGTGTCTCGGTGGAGCAAGAATTCCCATTGCCGGATTCCACGATCGGGTTCGTTGGTGCGGCGGCGAACTACGTCGGAGATCGAGTAGGCAACTTCCAGGGGGCCGGTGTCGAGCGGCAACTGTATCCTTCATACACCAGAGCCGACTTGCGCGCCGGCGTTAGATACAACGCCTGGACCGTCAACCTCTATGCAAACAACATCGCCAATGTTAGAGGTGAGCTCGGTGGCGGCCTTGATGCGGCTGCGCCTTATTCCTTCACTTTTATTCAGCCGCGCACGCTCGGCGTCTCCGTCGCGCGTCAATTCTAGCGCGCGCCGGGAAGATAGAGCTTGCGTTCTGCTCACAGCCAGCGATTCTGCGGCGACCGTCGCTGGCTAGTAAGCGCTTTAATTAGAAGGCTCTCGACAGCGACAGCCCCACAGTGCGCGGCTGTATTACAGTAGCGTAGTACCCTTGCGTTACGCCCAAAGCCGCTTGGGGCTGAAGGCCAATGACTGCGCGCCTATCGGATACGTTATTAACGAACACGTTCAGCCGCCAGGAGCCACTGCGCACGCCCGTGTGCAGATTCACCTGGGTATAAGCAGGAAATCCAAGACGGGCGGACGGCGACTGTCCAGGCCCGGGGGCTGTTACGAACTCATACAAACGCGAGCCCAGATAGTTCACATCGGCGCCGCTGAAGCCGACCCAGTCGTTCGATAGCCGGATGTCTTGGTTCACACCGATACCGCCCGAAAATCGGGCACTATAGGGCAACCGGTCGCCCGCTTTTCCGTAAGCCGTCGAAGTGACAGGTAAATCCTGAGTTAGGATGGCGTGATCGAAGGAGCCTTGGGCGGTGATCGTCAGTCCTCGAGTCGGGCGCGCCTGGAGCGAGAATTCCAGCCCTTCGCTTTTGGCATTACCCGCGTTGGAGATGTAACTCGCGGTGAATTGCCCAACTGGTTTGGTGACGGTAAGCTGAAAGTTGCTCCAATCAATGTAGTACGCTGCTGCGTCAAAGCTCAGACGATGATCGAGCAGCGCGCCCTTGATTCCCAGCTCATAATTCGTCGTCTTATCCGGAGCGTAACCCGTGGGGATGGCATCTCGCAACATGATGTTGGAATAATAGTTCGTTCCGCCGTTGCGATAGCCTGTGGCCACGCGCGCATAGGTCATGAGGTCCGGGGAAATCGCGAATTTCGGTGCTACTTGATAAGTGAAAGCGCTTTCGTCAGCCGTAGCAGTCGGGACGACGTAGGGCGGCGGATATCCTGCGAGGTTTTCGGTACCCGGTCCAGTCTGGACGAAGCCTTGTTGTTGTTTATGCCAGCCCTCTCGGCCGCCGAACTCGATGCTGAACGGCTCTGAGATGTGGACAACCAGGTCGGCGAATGTGGCATGCTCTGAGAACGAAATATCGGTGCGATTGATCAGCGTCTGTCCGAGGAAGGAGCCGGTCACGATATCCGCTGCATTGAATGCCTGGTACGAATCTGGGTTCGTCTCGCGAGTGTAGAAACCGCCGATACGCCAATCCAGCCAATGGCCTACAGAGGAGGAGACCCGCAGCTCCTGGGAGAATTTATGCGTGATCCATTGCTGATTGATGAAGGTTGCTGATGCTTCTGGAAAATAAGGCGTAGCAAAATACGGCACGCAACAACCGGTAAAGTCCAAGGAACTTGCTATTTTGCGTGTCGAATAGCCGGTAAGAGAAACGAGGCTTACGCCTGCGACGTCGTAGTTCACTACGGCGGAATACAATTGCGTTCCGGTGTTGTAATCGCTGGTCCGCGGAAGGCCTGTATATTTGAGATCACCTTGGGGAAATTGATCCAGGGCGTTTGAATTCACCAAGCTCGCGGCGCCATGCGAGTTTTCGAGCAGCGCACTGAGTTTGAGGGAGAAATCGGCTGCTGGGCGCCATAAAGCGGCCAGATGGCCGCCATAGTTGTCGACGGAATTGAAGTCGCTTTTCTCCGAAGTCAGATCGTCGATGTAACCCGGATCTCTGCGATAAAAACCACTTGTGCGGATCGCAAAGGTATCGGTGACGGGCATATTGGCTGCGCCACGCACCGCATAGCCAATGCCTCCAGCGGGAATATCCATGCCGGAAATCTCAATGCGGCCGCTCGGTTGCGCCGCCGAGGGGTCGGCAGTGACATACTTGACCAGGCCGCCCAGACTATCCGCGCCGTATAACGTCCCTTGCGGACCCTTCAACACTTCGATACGCGCCAGGTCGCTTGGATCCAAGTCCGGTTGCGTGAAAGAGCCCCAGTTGAAGTAAGTGCTCGCCCCGACCGGGATATCGTCAATCACCGTCGCGACAGTGGCGTTCTGGTTATAACCCGCGCTGAGACCCCGGATTGTCAGATACTGGGTTCCACCTCCGACAGACCCCGTCGTCAGGTTTAACCCGGGGATGGTGGCAAAATAATCCACCAGACGGCTTTGTCCGTTGTCGGCAAGCTTATCTGGGTTTAGCACCGTCACCGAGACGGCCACGTCTTGCAGTCTCTCCTCGCGTTTTTCGGCGGTAACCAGCACCTCTTCTAACCGAACAACTTCATTTTGCGAAGGGTGGTCTCTTTCTATTTCTATGGAAGTAGCTTCTGTAGAAGGCTCTTGAGTTGCTTGAGACATCCGAAACCCGCCTTGCTGCTCTACGGGTTCGTTGGAAGCGTTATCAGCACCCAGCGTGCTGTCCCACGGGCGCGTCGCTGATGCGATGGGAGACGAGGCCAGCGGATGGATCGCCACCGTCTTGGAATCGATGATGTCATAGCGCAGATTTGTACCGGCGAGGAGCTTCTCCAACGCCGTGCCGCTGGGGAACGTACCGATGACGCCGTCGGAGGATTTTCCCACCAGGAGCTGAGAGGGGCTGGTGATTTGAATGCCCGATTGCTCGGCATACTGGAGCAGGGCCTGATTGAGAGATTGGGCAGCGATGTTGAAGCGCACCGTATCCTGCAGGTCAGCCGCCGCCATGCCAGACTGAATGCTGGCCAGGGCCAAGAATAGGGCGGTTGAGGTAGACCTCATGAGATAGATGAAGGATACGCTGCGGCCGAATGAAATGGATCTCACATCAAGTCTCCCGTTGGCTCGCGTCCAAATGACGCGTTTTGCTGGAGACTTGACGCGATAAGCGGAATGATCGGCACATTAGTTCACAATGATCAAAAATAGCGTGCCGGCCTGCGGGGCTCGCGCGTCTAAGCCTTTGGAGTAAATCCCCCGCGCATCGGGCGTCAAATGACCCAAGAGCAGGACACAGAACCCGTAGTGGATCCCCAAGAACAGCCGGATGGACCGGCAGTCCAAGCTTCTCCTCGTGCAACCCTCGTCCAGAGGCTATTTCGTGAACACAATGAATCGTTGCTGCGCTTCTTGACCACGCGGCTACGATCGCCCCAGGATGCACGAGAAGTGGCGCAGGAGGCTTACGTACGACTGCTCAGTCTGGACGAGCCGCATGCAGTGAGTTACCTGCGGGCCTTCCTTTTCAGGACGGCGGCTAACTTGGCGGTGGATCGTTTACGCCGGAACGAAGTACGCGTGCGAGCGGTTGATACTCCCTTGTTTGGGGAATTTGCGGACATCCGTACACCGGAAAGGCAGGTTGCGGGTGCGCAGGCCGTGGAGCGACTCAGTCGACTGGTCTCGGCAATGCCGGCCGGTCCCCGCCGTGCCTTCGTGTTGAGTCGAATTCACGGGTTGAGTACCACTGAAATTGCGAGGGAGATGAAGGTCTCTGAGCGTGCCGTGCGAATGTATGTGCTTCGGGCACTGCTCTACTGTCGCGCTGGCTTGGATGGGGAGGTCTGAAGATGGAGCGCGAAGAACACTTCCCCCGATGGTGGACCAATGTCGAGTGCGACAGTATTCATGAAACTGCGGCGGAGTGGTTCGCTCGAATGCAGGAGCCCGCTCTGAGTCTGGAAGAAACGGCTGCATGGCAAACCTGGCTCCACTCTGATCCTAGGCACATCCAAGCCTATCAACGGATCGAAGAGGTTTGGACTGCTGCTCGCCGGATCGAAGACCGCGGCGACCACAGCAGGTTGTCTTACGATTTCAACATCCCTATCGGAGAATGGCTCGAGCGAAGGGTTGCGCGCCGGCGAGCGCTCTGGTGGGGTATGACTTCGGCAGTTGCTGCGGTCGTCCTCAGCGTCGCTGTCTGGTTAGTTTTTGCGCCGCGCGGACTACGTATCGAAACCCGAGTAGGGCAGCATCGGACTGTGTCGCTCGCTGACGGCTCGCAGGTTGAGGTGGGAGGAGCGACGGTTATTCGGGTTCGATTTAACGATGCGCTCCGTCGTGTTGAGCTCACCCGTGGCGAGGCCCTATTTACGGTTGCGAAGGACCCGACGCGCCCTTTCCAAGTTGGGGTTGATCAAGCCACGGTTACGGCTGTAGGAACTGCCTTCAACATTCGGCGTGTCTCGCAGAAAGTGGAGGTCGCGGTGATTGAAGGGAACGTGAAGATCACGGACGCCAACGCTGCAGTCTCTGTCCCGCTCGCGGCGGGTGAACAAACTGTTGTCGTCAAATCGCGCATTGGCACAGCCACCCGAACGGCAAGTCCCGCCACTGTCACCGCTTGGACCTCTGGACGACTTTCGTTCGATCAGGAGTCCTTGCAGGACGCGGTGGACGTAGTGAATCGTTATGCGGCAAAGCCGATCGTAGTAGAGGATGCTTCGGTGGGCCAGCTGCAAATTACCGGCGCGGTCCGCAGCGACAACATCGGCGCTTGGATCAGAAGTTTGGAAAACGCGTTCGGACTAATGGCCGTAGAGACGGCGGATCACATTGAGCTGCGGCGCAACGCCCAGTAGCTATCTCTCCGGACGCCGCCGTGGGAGCCTCAGTCGTGTATAGCGCTACGAGCCATGCTGCGGCGGCCGGGAAGATTCCTGGCGGCCGCCGCAGCGCGTGTTCCATCCCTTAGGGCGTTACCCACAGAAGAATCAGCCCGTCGCGATTCTGTAGCGTCACCGAGCTCACTGCGGCGCCGTTATTGAGCGCCGGATTCTGTGTACCGAGGATGTGTTTCAAACCCGTGTGGCCTGAGGGGCTGACGAGTCCCGACACACTCACCGTTCGGGCGCCGTTGCCTTTCGGGTTCCACAGAACTACGCCGCCCTGGAATTCACGCTTCCATACGCCGTTGCTCCAGGCAGTCGTCTGCGGATTGCCCGCCGCGGTGGCAACCGGGTTCCCCAGGTAACCTTCGCCACGACCCGCATTGTCGAATTCGTCAAACCAACGGCGATTGGTCGTGGTCTCTTCGTCGTAGACGCCGCCGTCGGCGAAGTAGTAGCCGTTGTTCATGAGAGCCGCGGCAAGTCCGTAGCGCATACCCTGCCAGGCCGGGGACCAGGTTGCAGGTACTGCACCGCTATACGTCACCGGGTCGCTGCCGTTGGCCTGTACACTGCCGTGACTCAAGATTATCAGTTTGGACCCGCCGGCGTTGCTCAGCGCTGTTCGATACCATTGTTGCAACGCTGCCGCGCCGCCCCAGGTCTCGATGGAATATGACTTTCCGACAGCGTGCTCGATGGTGCCGCCGCCGATGACGCCACTCAAGGCGAAGGTGGCCGACAAGATCTGGCTGTTGAGAGTTGGATCGGTACCGCTATAGTAGTTGGAGTTGGCCAGCCCAAAGGTTGCGCCCACATTGCCGAGCTGCTGGCTGCCCGGCCAAGAGCTGGCGAGATAGGTATAAAACTCCTTTTGGCCAGCGATCATAGTGTTATAGGTGGTGGCCGCATTGTGAGCCTGAGTGGTGTAGTTTCTCTCCCAGTCGCCGTTGGCGGCATTGCCCGCGCCGTTGGATGGATCGATCAGAATATTGTCCAGAAAGAAACCATCCAAAGAGGGAGCCGCGGAAGTTCCGGAGTATCGGCCCAGGTGGAATAAATCGTTGAGGTATGTCGCGCCCCAGGCATAGGGGCCCAGGCCCGTGGCCGGATCGACCGGGACGTTCGGTCCCATGTCCACGAGCCATCTTTGCGATGATTGCGGGTCGGCCACTGGAGTGCCCGTGGTGCCGACCGGATGCAGCCACCAGTTTCGGGCGTTGACCTGTTGATACCAGGTGGCAAACTCGTTGTTGCCGGCGTAGCTGGAGTTGTAGAGCGAGTTCAGAGAGGCGTACTGAAACACGCGGGTGTTCACGTGCGATTGGACTTTAATGCTTGCGATGACAGTCTGCTTGCTGTAACCGGCACCTCGTTGCCAGCCTTCCCAATTACCTCCAATGATGACTACGTTGTATCGCGCAGCGAACGTTTGAAACGAGCTGGCGTACTTTTGCGGGCCGGCGGTTGAAACCATGCCGAGGCGTGGAAACTTATCGCTCCCCGCCGCGGGGCCGGCGAGTGCGCACACCATGCTGCCAAGCACGGCGACCCGGACAAAATGACCCGACCCAAACCGTTGTTTGGTTATATTCATACAAACTCCCAGGAAAATGACTCCGATGCCGGCCGGACGGAATGAAGACATCAGTCATAGGAGGTTGCGCGAGAGTGCGGCGCAGCTTGAGGTGCTGGCTCTTCTCACGAGGCAATGCGCCCCGGCAACTCCGCTGTCATAGGCCTTCGTGCCGTTAGACCGGAAGCTTTGCGCCCCCGCCTTTCAGCGGGTTTGCTTTTTGGTGACCCGGGCGATGCCGCACCACCGCGACGTATTGCAGGTGGCGTGCCAACCTGATCTAACATACTGACACTGTTGAAATTCATAGCTTGGCAGCGAGCGCGGCAGGGAGCGTGGCAGCAAACTGTAGGAACAATGTTTGTCTGCATTCGCCGACAAGCAATCCACGTGTTTGTTTTACTGGCAGCCTAATACAATGTTTTGCAAGAGAAAAGCGCGGCGTCTCTGATTAGAGACATTGTGATCATGAATTGTGGGCCCGAGTCAGTTACCCGAGAGATGAACGCGGAAAAACCGCCGCCGAAGCTACAGGCTGTAATGTCGTCGATTGGCGACAGTGCCTATGCCTGCTGCGTTTGTCGGCGCGGCTTCTAGGGGCGTTTCCTGCTGTTCTTCAATTCTGTGAGAGCCTGGCTCAATAACGCGGCGTCCATCTGATCCTTGGGTCGTTGGCCCTGCTTTGTGAGCAACAAGCCTTCCAAATTGAGCAGCGGTAAAGGCACACCATCGAGATCAATAGTCTCTATGTGACTGCGCATTTCCTGCCACGAGTGCCCTGCAATGGAAGGCATGATGTCGATGGTAATCTCATCATTGATCCGCAGCGCATATCGCGCGTCGGTAGCAAACACGTCGGGGTCTGAGGCCAGTTCTCGAGTTGCGTGATCAGGCAGCTCGCTTAATGCGACGATCCAACGGCGGGAATTTTCCGCCGCTGGATTGACGAGAATATCGATGTCTTCGGAAAACCTGTTGAAACCGTGCGCTGCGATCGCGTAGCCGCCGACAAGCGCGTATTCGACACCAGCTCCGTTCAGCAGTTTCGCAAGCTTCTTGACGTCGTCCCAAGTTGCCGGACGCGTGTACTCAGCCACGTTCAGTTTGCCTGGCGATCACAGCCTCAATAGTCCAGCGCTCCCGATCCCGAATCATTTCCTCGTGGTTCTTGTAGAAGAAAATGCCCTTCGGGGCCCGGGTGAGATAGCGCGCGTTGGCCGCCATAGCTGCTCGAGCTTCGGGACTGGGTAACGCACCCGATGGCGGCGTGACACGTTTGCCGATAGTCCGTTGAATGGGCTGCTGATCCGGGTGGACCCGGGATCGTGGCACTTTAAGATTTTGATCGGACATAGCCCGCATCATAGGGTCGGGGCGACAAGATTTGAACCTGCGACACCTAGGTCCCGAACGGGGTCCGCTTCGCCTGTACGCGATGAAAGTACAATAATTTCAATAGATTAGCTTACAGGAAGGCCAAGGTAGGGGTGTCGGCGCTAGTGAAAGACGAGGCCGTTGGCAAAGATTGCCGTAGATTTGCAGGCCCGTTGCACTGTGCGATCAGAGGCTTACCTATGTGAGTAGTCTCAGCGCAGTCGGCACAGGCAGTCGGGTGCCACGGTTGACCTAGCGAGGCGACCAAGGTCGCGACCGACATCTCATGATATGAATAGCTCGAACTGCTCGACAGAGACCGTCTGCTGGTCTTTCTGCGTGAGTCTGCTGGTCTTTCTGCGTGAGATTGAGTGATACCGGTTTCGCCTCTCAGTAGCTTACGGCCATGGCGCAATCTCTCGACTGATGTCATGGCCAAGTAGCATTCAAACCCGTGATGTCGAGGGTGCGCGAGCGGGCCTCCATCCGAGGTCTGCCTCCAAGGCGGTCTTTCCCTACAACCTAATACGCACGACTTTGGATTCGGGAACCGAAGTCTTGATTTTCTTCTTGAACTCCCCCGTATTCCCGGTCACTCTAAATGACAACGGGCAGGAGCTCACAGCTCCCATTGCAGAACTAAGCTCCGAGCACTGTAGGCAAATGGCTGCAAATGGCTGCAAAAGTTTCGCCCTCTGACCTTCCGGATGGCGCGAGCTGGGTTACGCAGATGCGCCCGGCGCTCGTGAAATATTTCCAGCGTCGAACCGGCAGCGCCGCCGACGCGGAAGATCTCTCCCAAGACGTGTTGATCAGCGCGCTGCTGCACCTAAAGGCGACATCTCCAGAGCAAGCCAAAGGTTATATCTTTCGCGCAGCCGTCAATCGCCTTCGCGACCGGCGGCGTCGACTTCAGGTGCGAGGGGTTGTCATTCCGTATGAAGAAGAAAATATTGAAGTAGGTTCCGAAGACCGCCCGGATCGCGTATTAGTCGCTCAGGAAGAGTTGATCGCTATCGATAAGGCACTCGAGGACTTGAATGTCCGCACGAGAACCGTGCTGATGTTGGTCAAGCTAGAAAATCTGAATACCGCCACCGTGGCGGAAATGCTGGGCATTTCGGTACGCGCGGTTAACAAGCACGTGCAAAAAGGCGTGGCATACTTAGCGAAGGCACTGGCGAGCGAGGAGCGCTCATGACGCCGGCAGCGCAAGACAAGATGTCAATCGAAGACGAAGCTTCCGCGGTGTTCTTCCGAACGCAACAGGGTGAATGGACACCGAGTGAGCAACAGGCGCTAGAGATCCGATTGAGCCGGGAGCCAGCGTTCGCGGATGCCTATCGACGCGTGCGAAGAGCCTGGGCCGCGTTGGATACCCACGCTGGAAGCCCTCAGCTCCTGCGCAGACGACAAGAGGCGATCGCCTATGCCCGACAAGTGGCAGGCCGTCGTTGGCTCAAAACGAGTCGTTATGGAGCGCGCTGGGCAGCGGCGGCCGCGATAGCCGGCGTCGCATTAGCGTTAGCCGCATGGCCGCTCTCCACGATGTGGTATCACCCCGACCGTTACCGCACAGGCATAGGGGAGCAACGCCTTATTGAGCTTGACGATCATTCACGTGTTGCGCTCGACGCCGAAACTTCAGTTCAAGTTCGCTACTCGCAGGACGTGCGTGTGATTGAGCTGAAGCAAGGCCAAGCTCAATTCTCGGTCGCCAAGGATCCCACTCGCCCTTTCAAGGTCAAAGTAGGCGAGCGCATTATTATCGCGCTGGGAACTGTTTTTACAGTGGAGTTCGTGAACCAACAAATTCATGTTGCGATGTTGGAGGGGCGGGTTGCCTATGTCCCCCATTCCTCATTCCGAGCTGCGCTCGTGCCCCGTTCGGTAGCACCGTCTAATCCGCCAGCGTCCAGCGAGCGGAAATCACCGCAGGAGATGAGGAGCCATCCGTCACAGCTCTCGCAGGAGTACGCTATGGGGATGCCGCAAGAAGGTGTCATTGAGCTTTCCTCAGGTGAGGCTCTTAGCGTGAGCCAGGATGGGCGTGCAATCTTGACATCCAAGGCGGATCTCGAAGCCGCGACTGCATGGCGTGAGGGCAAAGTCATCTTCCGCACGGAACCGCTTGAGCAGGCCGTACAGCGCCTCAATCGATATTCCCGAGTTCAGATTGAAGTCGTGGATTCAACACTTGCTCGAGAGGAAATCAGCGGGGTGTTCGAGGCTGGCGATACGCAGGGGTTTGTCCGTGATATCCAGCGCTATTTGCCCGTTGTGGCCGAGTCTGATGGACTCGAAAGGATTAGACTGCGAATGCGGCAACGCTAGCGGGCTCCGGATAAGCCAGTTGTTGTACGGTCGGCGGTGAGAAATACTCATCGTGCGAAACAAAAGTTTTTTGTTTCGTGTCAATGCGGTTCCCAAATTCCATGTCCTGCGTATTAGGAAGTAGCTCGGAACCTATTCCGGGCTACGCAACATGGGGGGAGAGAATCGATGCGTAGGTCAAAGACGACGCCAGTGTCAGTAGCTTGGGCGAATAAGCAGAGCGTTGTCATCTCGAAATCGCAAAACCTTGTAGCCACGTTCATAGTGTTGGGCCTATCCACTTTGGGATTGGCCAGTGTAAGTACGATTGCACTAGCCGCCGCTGAGGGCAGCGTCACTTACAACCTCGACATTCCCGCGGAAAGTTTGAGTGACGCTCTACAGGCGCTGGCGCTCGCTTCAGGTCATCGGCTCTTGTACTCCTCAAAAGTAGTGAATGGTAAGCGTAGTTCCGGAGTGAGAGGCGAATTCACGGCTGAGGAAGCCATTCGTCAATTGTTAATAGGGACGGGGCTGAAATACGAAGTGACAGCGGATGGGTTGGTGATGATTCGGGCTGAAGGGAGCTTGGCGCCGTTGTCGATGTTGACATCAGACGGGGGAGTGGAAGCTAACCATTCCGAGGACGGCGCCCAGGGCGAAAGCCTCCGGGGCCGTTTGCACCTGGCCCAGGCGGATCAAGCGGCTTCTGCAGAAACAACTTCCGTAGAGAAAGAAAATAGGGAGCAGGGTTCGCAAAAGGAGTCTCTAATTCTTCAAGAGGTTGTCGTTACGGCACAGAAGAAGTCCGAGAGACTTCTAGACGTTCCCGTGCCCGTATCGGTTTTGTCAGGCGATACCCTGGCGTCTGAGGATCAGCTGTCAATCGCCGACTTTGCCCCCACGGTTCCGGGCCTGCTGGCGGCACCCGTGAACTTCGGGGAACAGCAATTGGCCATTCGTGGGATTACCACCAGTGGTTACTCATTGCCAACCGTTGCGGTAACCATTGATGGTGTCCCCTATGGGGGTCTCATTGACGTCCCAGACATTGATCCCGCGGACCTCGCGCGTGTTGAAGTTCTGCGCGGACCTCAAGGGACACTCTATGGTGCGAGCAGCATAGGCGGTTTGCTGAACTATGTGACCAAAGAGCCGTCTCTGAGCGCATTTTCGGCCAGCCTGCAGACCGGAACCGACACCGTTGCAAATGGCACGGGCATGGGCTATCAGCTGCGAGGTTCGGCGAACCTCCCCTTGTCCGATACCGTTGCACTTCGCGTGAGTGGGTATTCCTATACGGACCCAGGTTACATCAATAACCCGATTTTGAATCTACGGGGCGTCAATCGAACCGATGCGTACGGCGCTCGGGCAGCGATCCTTTTCCAACCCGCGGACTCCTTCTCGCTCAAGTTCAGCGCGCTCTACGATCACATCGACCACTTGGGCTCATCCGAGGTCAATATGCCGACCGCGGGTTTTCCGTGGACCCAAGGGCTAGCGGGCCTACAACAGAACTATCCCACGGGAGTTGGAGGCCAACGCGATGAGACTAAAGCCTACAGCTTGACGCTCAACTGGAAAGTGTTCGGGATCGATATCGTCTCGCTGACCGGGTACAACGACGTCTACGATCCAACCATCTTTGACTACCGCTTTGCGCTCCAGTCCGTCTCCCAAGCGCACTTCGGAGTCGACGGCGCTGACGCCTACGAGTACACGCGCTACAAGAAAATCACCGAAGAGTTGCGCTTCTCCGGATCGCTGTGGGGAAGCCTCGACTGGCTGGCCGGCGGCTTCTACGCACATACAAAGCTTTACGGCGATTTTGCAGTCGATGCCGCCGACCCCAACACCGGAAACGTTGCAGGGCTCGATTGGCTGCTCATCTACCCCCGTATCTATCAGGAAGCATCCGGCTTTTTGAATTTTACCTATCACTTTACCGACAGGTTCGATGTGCAGTTGGGCGGTCGCTTAAGCAACAACCGGGAGCACGATGAGCCTGAGCTCTCTTCCGGACCCTTCGTGGGGCCAACACCCAGCATTTCCCCAGTCCGTTCCTCGAACGATAACGCCTTTACCTATCTTTTTACACCGCGCTATAGGCTATCCAATGACGTGATGGTCTATGCGCGCCTGGCATCAGGATTCAGGCCCGGTGGCCCTAATCAGGCGGGTGCGGGCATCCCGCCAGCCTATGCGCCCGACAAGACTGAAAACTATGAGGTGGGTGCCAAGGGCGATCTGTTCGATCGCCGGCTGTCGATCGACACATCGGTGTACTACATCAACTGGAAGAACATCCAACTGCAAAAGTTTGCCGCCAACGGTCTGGCGTTCACAGCTAATGGCAGTGGCGCGAAGAGCGAAGGTGTGGAGCTCTCGTTGACGCTGCGGCCCGCGAACGGCTTAGCGATTTCTGGCTGGTACGCCTTTGATAACGCCGTGCTGACCCAGGCCTTCCCGGTCGGAAGTCCCTTGTACGGAGTTGCTGGAGACCGCCTTCCGCTTAGCAGCCGAAATTCCGGCAATCTTTCCATTCAACAAGACTTTCCGATTGACCAAATCACTACCGGGTTCTTGAGTCTTACGGAGATCATGGTCGGCGATCGAGTCGGCGTCTTCACCACGACCGCCGCGCGTCAGGATCTTCCGGGATACGCAAGTACTGATATCAGGGCAGGGGTCATCCGCGATGGTTGGAAATGGACTTTGTACGCCAACAATCTAACGAATAAGCAAGGCCTCACCAATGGCGGTACGGGGTATCTGTTGCCCTATGCATACATCTACATCAGACCTCGAACCGTCGGCCTGACGATCACCAAATCGTTCTAAGTGCCGCGCGATCTCTGCAAGAGACCAGGGGTGAGGTTTTATGCGACGCCTAAGGATACTCGTCTATGTTTGTTTTGCGATGCTTTCCGTGCCAACGTGGGCTGCGTATCCTGCCGGAGCGCTGCAAGGATTTGTTGAGGTCAACGGGGTCCACCTGCAGTATCTCGACTGGGGTGGGACCGGTCCAGCCGTAATTTTTGTTCACGGGCTTGGCGATGATCCTCACGCCTTCGACGATTTTGCGCCGGCCTTAATCGATCGATTCCATGTTCTCGCTTATGCGCGTAGAGGGTCGGGGAGCTCGGATCAGAAAGGGCCTTATGACTTGCGCACCCTGACTGAGGATCTTCGCGAGTTCATGCAAGCGCTCAAGCTCGATAAGGCCGTCCTCGTCGGCTACTCGGCCGGCGGCGAGGAGATTACAGAGCTGGCCGTCGAGGATCCTCAACGCGTCGACAAGTTGGTCTACCTCGATGCGGCGTATGATTGGTCCGGAGAGAGTTTCAAAGAGCTGCTTCGAGCGCTGCCAAAAAGCTTTTTTTCTCCGCCCACCGAGGCCATGCGCTCTCTTGAGGCGTTTAGGTCGTACCTGCATGCGACGATGTTTTCCGATGTGAAGGACATGAGTCGACTGGAAGCGTATGTGCGGGCTCGCGTCCTGATGCAGCCAGATGGGAGTGTCAAATATCGCATATCCAAAGAGACAGTAGAGGCGCTTTATGCAGCGCTCGAGTCCAACAAGGCACGCGATTATCGCAGCATTCGTTGTCCCGCGTTGGCTGTGTACGCTACGACTCTGTATGACCTCAAGAGTCCGGAAGGTCGCGAGCGCATGGAGCTTGCCAACTTCGAACAGGCTTACTGGAGGCCCTTTCAGGTGCAGTCTCTCGCGCACCTACGGCGCGAGTTGCGCGATGTGCAAGTGGCACGTCTCTCGGGAACGCATTCCAGTTTTCTTTTGACAAACCGAACGAACGCCGCTCATATCATTAGAGAGTTTCTTCTTGGGCGCTCTTCGACCGTCGGGCTTGCTGGGTGTGCCGACAGTGCGGAGGCAGCCGCCGCTTCCGGCGGGGCCTGCTTGCCGTGACTCCGAGCGCCGCACGACACCGTGTGGTGTTTTGCAGCTATAGGAGCGGACTCTATGTAGCTACTATCGCCTTTACGGTTCTCAGTTTCTTTTGCGGCATCGCGCATTCCGCACCTAGAGCCAGTCCAGTGTTTACGATTGTGCGTTCCGCACCGGCAGGCGGTCAACCGGTGACCGGACGGCTGTTTCTTATGATCAGTCGCACCAATGAACCCGAAGTACGCCTCCAGAGTACGTGGTTCAACTCCCCTGAGATCGTCGCGGTAAATGTGCATGAGCTGGCTGCCGGACAGAGTCAGACAGTCGATGCATCTGCACTCGGGACACCTCTACGGAGTTTGGAGGAGCTCCCGGAGGGTGACTACTATGTTCAAGCAGTATTAAACGTCTACTCACAAGTGCACCGCGCGGACGGGCACACGCTCTGGGTGCATCTCGATCGGGGCGAAGGGCAGCAGTTCAACAAGTCTCCGGGCAATTTGTACAGTGAAGTGCAGAAGCTTCACATTCGCGGCGCTCAGTCGTATCGGCTGACGCTGAATCGAGTCATTCCTGCGATCCAGCCCCCACTGGATACGCAGTGGGTGAAGTACATCAGAATTCAAAGCCAACTGCTCACGAAGTTTTGGGGGAAGCCCATCTACCTCGGGGCCGTGGTTCTCCTGCCGAATGGTTACGCCCAGCATCCTGAAGTTAGGTATCCGGTCATTTATTACCAGCGAGGCCACTTTAATCTCATGCCGCCCTTTGATTTCGCAACTCACGAGATCGAGGAGAAGGCATGGGATCGCCGCGAATGGCAAAGCGCGGGTTTCGAGAGCGGCTATGCGTTCTATCAGTCATGGAAGTCCGATCATTTTCCGAGAATGATTGCCGTGTCGTTCCTGGACCCTACGCCTTTGGGTGACTGGTCAGGAGGAGTCAATTCCGTGAACAACGGTCCCTATGGCGATGCGCTCATGACAGAGCTTATTCCCGAGATCGAGCGCGAGTTTCGCACGATCCGCGATTCGAATGCGCGGATGTTGACCGGTAAAGCATCGGGCGGGCGGGAGGCGCTCGCACTGCTGCTCCACCATCCGGACGTTTTCGGTGGGGTGTGGGTATTCCATCCGTGGGCATTTACATTCCGACACTACTTCACACTCGATATTTATGGTGAGGACAATGCATTCGTGGTCCCCACGGCGAATCTCCCCGAGTGGGCGCACAGTGCATCGAACTGGCTGCCTGTTGTGCGGCCGATCTTACGAACCCCCGATGACGTGCCCGTGGCGAGTTTCCAGCAGCTGAGTCAACACGATGCGGTCATGGCAAGTATGGCCGGCGGTGATTGTCTGGGCGCCGATGATGCCATTCTGGGGCCAGTTGGCACAGACGGTTACCCGCAGCCGCTATGGAGTCGGAAAACCGGCAAGATCGATCCGGATGTGGCCGCGTATTGGGGTGAGCATGGGGATCTCGTCAACTACCTACGAGCTCATTGGTCGACGCTCGGCCCTCTTTTGGTGGGAAAAATCCATCTTTATGACGGCGAGATGGACCATTTCTATCGTAACCAGGGAGTGCATTTCCTGGAGGATTTCCTCAGCCAGACTAAGGATCCGCATGAGCCAGGGGAATTCCACTACGGCGCGCTCGCGGCCGACTGGCAGCCAATGACTAACGCCGAGCTCGTTGGAATCATGGCCGACCATATTGTCAAGAATGTCCCAGCGGGGACCGACTTGACATGGAAACAACAGTGACTCAGTCCAATAAGCGCTATTCAGACCCATTCATGAGGGCACCGGGATGGATACTTGCGACACTATGAGCTCTGATTCATGCGCCCTTCGGCGGTGCGGCAACTGTAGTTGACGGCGGTGCGTTAGCTGACGACGGGTTCGAGCTGACCTCCACTCACCGGAAGCACGGCGCCAGTGATGAAACGCGCCTCACGTGAGGCGAGAAAGACGTATGCCGGCGCCATTTCCGCAGGCTGAGCAGGCCGCCCCAGCAGAGTGCCCGCGCCGAAGTTTGTTAGCTGTTGATCGGTTAGCGTTGCGAGCATTCGCGGCGCCCACACAGGACCTGGCTCGACGGCATTCACCCTAACACCTCGACCAGAGAGCTGCCGCGCCATACTCGCGGTCAATCTGGCGACGCCACCGCGATAAGCGGCGTAGGCACGCTGCAGTAAAGGCCCATGCTCTGACTGGGCCAATGTGGTCGCCACGATGGCGGCACCCGGCCGCATTTTTTCTCCGGCAAGAAGGGACAAACCAAATACGGACTCCTGGCCAGTCCGTATGGCCTCTTCGACGGAAAGCGCGTCATCTTGGTGGGGTTCGACATCGCCAATCCATGCCGCGTCGCTGGCGAGGATGTCGAGCGAACCGAGCTGACTGATTGCTTGATCGACCAAAAGGTGGCGATAGTCCTCACTGTTGAGATCACCGGGCAGCGCGATGGCGCGCCGTCCGGCTTCGCTGACCCACCGGGCCGTCTCCTCTGCGCCTTTATGGTCGGATCGATAGCCGATGAGCACGTTCGCGCCTTCGCGAGCAAAAGCGATTGCGACGGCGCGACCAATTCCTGAGTCTCCACCGACTACGACTGCCGCGTAGCCCTCAAGGCGGTTGGAACCCACATAGGTCCGTTCGCCATGGTCAGGCTTCGGGTCCAGATAGCGCGCTGGCCTCCGCACGCGGAAAGGTGGCTTCGGGCCGGCAAAGCGTGGGTCTTCTAGCATCCGCAAATCCGGACCAGGCTGTTTGGTGAGTCTCCAAACAGCAACCCTCGTTCCTCGACACGGGCCATCGCGCAGGACCACGGGCTGCCTTGAGCGCGTCAGAGCCGATTCTGTACAACGCCGGAACATCGGCGGTACAGAGTCGTTGGCTTCGTCATGTCCCATTGTCTTCGCCTGCAACGATGACCGCGGCCTGGTGGCAGCGTGGAGTGATTTACCAGGTCTACCCACGCTCCTTTCAAGACAGCAACGGGGATGGCATCGGCGACCTGGGCGGGATTCTGCAGCGGCTCGAGTACTGCGCCAGCCTAGGCGTGGATGCTCTTTGGCTATCGCCTATCTATCCCTCGCCGATGGCCGATTTTGGCTATGACGTGTCCAATTACACGGATGTCCATCCGCTGTTCGGCACTCTCGAACAATTCGATGAGCTCGCCGCCCAGATGCGGCAGCGAGGGTTGAGGCTGATTCTGGATTATGTGCCCAACCACACCTCCAACCAGCATCCCTGGTTCAAGGAATCCCGTGCCTCGCGAGAGAGCGCCAAGCGGGACTGGTACCTGTGGCGTGACCCCGCCCCCGATGGGGGTCCTCCCAACAATTGGTTGAGCCAATTTGGAGGAAGCGCCTGGGAATGGGATCCTTCCTCCAGGCAATACTACTATCACGCGTTTCTCAAGGAGCAGCCCGATCTAAACTGGCGCAACCCTGAGGTGCGTGCCGCGATGTTCGATGTGCTGCGCTTCTGGATGCGCAGAGGTGTCGACGGCTTCCGTGTCGATGTCCTGTGGCATCTGATCAAGGACGATCAATGGCGCGACAATCCGCCGAATCCTCGCTATCGTTCGGGTGACCCGCCGCATCTCAGCCAGATCCCTCTATATAACACCGACAGGCCCGAGGTACACGAGTTGGTAACCCAGATGCGCAGCGTGGTCGATGAGTTTGCCGACCGTGTGCTGATCGGGGAAATCTACCTTCCGGTCGAGCGCCTAGTGGCTTACTACGGCGCACGGCTCGATGGTGTGCACCTGCCCTTTAATTTTCATCTGCTACTGACTGAGTGGAACGCGCGCTCCATCGCATCGCTCATTGACCAATACGAGCGTGCCTTACCCACGGGCGGATGGCCGAATTGGGTTCTCGGCAATCATGACAATCCCAGAATCGCTACGCGCGTAGGCCCATTGCAAGCACGTGTTGCCGCGATGTTGCTCCTCACATTGCGTGGCACGCCGACCATGTACTATGGCGACGAGATTGGAATGACGAACACGCACGTGCCGCCTGAGAAGATTCAGGACCCCTTTGAAAAGAATGTACCCGGTCTGGGAGTGGGGCGCGATCCGTCGCGGACGCCGATGCAATGGACCGGTCATATGAATGCCGGCTTCAGTACCTCGGAGCCCTGGCTGCCGGTCGCGGGTAACTACCCCGTTGTCAATGTTCAGGTAGAGGATGCAGATCCACAGTCCATCCTGGTTCTCTACCGAAAATTATTGCAGCTGCGCCGAACCCATCCGGCGTTCGTGGATGGACGATACGAACCGGTCACCATGTCAGGTGACCTGCTCGTTTACATCCGTCGCTCACCGCACGGCAGCCTGCTCGTGGCATTGAACTTAGGCGTCGCGCCGTTCGAGCTCCTGTTGGGCTCACTGCGCGCCCAGGGCCGCATCATTTTGTCGACCCATCTCGACCGGGACGATGGCCCCGCTATCACAGACTTGGCGCTGCGACCGGATGAGGGGGTGATAGTCGAACTGACAGACTGTCCCGCAGCCGTATGATTAACGACCTGTGGTACAAAAACGCAGTCATCTACTGCCTCTCTGTCGGTACCTACATGGACTCCAACGGTGACGGGGTCGGCGACTTCGAGGGTGTGATGCGCCGTCTCGACTATCTTCAGGGCTTGGGCGTCACGGCGATCTGGCTTATGCCCTTCCAGCCCTCACCTCAG